>OHAO01002210.1_pt1 | contig 12291 bp, 9 predicted proteins | sample 1577151 | NCBI WGS metagenome assembly OHAO01 (sample SAMEA3541585, study PRJEB24748) | human gut metagenome | biome: human gut; feature: human-associated habitat; material: faeces | place: China | collected 2012 | reverse complement strand
GGCAATGGAGATCCTCTGCCTCTGGCCTCCGGACATTTCATTGGGCATGTGGTCTGCCCTGGCTCCCAGGCCCACGCATTCCAGAAGCTCCATGGCCCGCTCCGCCCGTTTCCTCTTGGGGATCCGGGCATAGGTCATGGGAAGCTCCACATTCTTTAAGGCCGAGGTCCTGGAGATCAGGTTAAAGGACTGGAACACGAAGCCGATCTTTAAATTCCGCACTGCCGAAAGCTCGTTGGGATCCAGCTCCGCCGTGTCGATGCCGTCCAGATAATAATGGCCCATGGTGGGGCGGTCCAGACAGCCCAGGATATTCATGAGCGTGGATTTTCCCGAGCCGGAATGGCCCATGATGGCCACAAACTCCCCCCGCCGGATGGTCAGGCTGATCTTTTTCAGCCCCAGGACCTTAATGGCTCCGGTATCGTAGATCTTCACCAGATTTTCCAGGCGGATCAGCTCCTCATGGACGTTTTCTGTCATATAGGGAGAAAGCTTTTTGTCTCTGATTCCAAACACATCCATTCCCCCCTTACTGCGCCATGGCGGTCACGGCCATGCCCTCCGTCAAGCCCTCAGAGGGAGCGGCCACGATCTGGGTCGTCTCGTCCAACTCCTCGCCCTCGCCGGGAAGGATCTCCAGCTCCACATCTCCCTCAATGCCGGTCTGCACAGGGACCTCATGGATCATGCCGTCCTTCACTGCCAGCACCATGGAAACTCCGTTCCGTTCCGTCACGGCGGCCACCGGCACCGTCAGGGCATCCTCCTTTTCCTCCAGGACGATCTGGGCCTTGGCTGTGATCCCGGCAATGAGCTTTGTGTTCTCATCCATGATCCGCACCTTTGTGGGGATGACCCGCTCGGTGGAGCCGCCGCCCTTTTCCTCACCGGTGGGGGAAATGGACACCACCTGGCCGCGGACCGTTTCTCCGTCCAGGATATCTGCGGAGATCTCTGCCTCCTGGCCCACAGCCACCTTTCCGATGGAATACTCGCTGACCTTGATCTCCATTTCCAGAACATCCAGATTTTCTATGATGAATAAAGGCTCCGAGTCCTCCACTGAATCGGCGAACCGGCCCACCTTGGTGTTGACCCGTACCACCGTGCCGTCGATGGGGCTGGTGATCTGGGTATCCGCCAGCTGCTCCTGCTTCTTCTCATACTCAAACCGGGCCTTTTCCACCTGGAGCCGGTAGGAATCCCCTGCCACTGCCTGGCCATTCTTCACCTCATAGGAGGCAGCCTGGCGCTTTGCATCGTTTAAGCCGTTTTCCGCTGTTTCCAGATCCACCAGGGGCACGTCCCCGCTGTCATAGAGGACCTTGGTCCGGTTATAATTGTCCTGGGCCGTTTTCAGATCCTGGACCGCCTTGGCATAGCCGTTCCTGGCGTCCCGGTCCTGCTCCGCGCAGGTGCTCACTGCCAGATCGTAATCGTTTTTTGCCATGGCCACTTCCTTTTTCAGGTCTGTATCGTCCAGGACTGCCAGGACCTGTCCCTTTGTGACCTTATCGCCTTCCTTTACAGGGATCTCCAGCACCTCTGCATGGAGATTGGATACCACGTCCACGCTGTCAGTGCCGGAAACCGGACCGCTGACCGAAAGCCGGTTCTGGATCTCCTTTCTCACCGGCGTCACCGTAGCTGCTGTGGGAAGACTGGGCTCGCTGCCGCCCAGGACCTTTACGGCTCCAATGCCCAGGACTGCCAGAACCGCCGCCGCCAGGAGAAACTTCTTTTTTCCGCGCTTTTTCTTCCCGGCCTTCTTTCCTCTGGAAGGTAGACACTCCTCCAGCTGCCGGTCAAAGGCCGCGTCCTCCTGCGGTGCTTCCGGGGCCGCCTCCTTCTCCTCCGCGTCCTGTCCTTTTTCCCTGGACATTTCCGCTTCCTCTCTGGTCTCCGTCTCCCCGGGTACATTCATTCCCTGTCCCTGGGCCAGTGCTTTTCCTTCCGTTTCATTCATTCTGTCGTCGTGTCTCATGTCTGTATGTCCTCCCACCGCGCTGTTCTCTCTTTCTCTCTTTCAGCGTCAGTTTCAGTATAACACGAGAACTTTTCTATTCTTATGCGTTTTCCTTTCAGTTTCTTTCAAAATTCTTACGATTTTGCGTCAAAGCCCGGGCAAAATTCCACAATGGCACAAGGATCAGATAAAATGCCAGACACAGGCTGGCCATGGATGCGCCTATGGTGGAAATGGGCACGTTTCCTGCAATGGACCAGGGCACCAGGGCCGCCATGAGGACCACTGTGTCCTCCAGGGCCAGGGCCCGTTTTTCCTTGTCCGGCTCCGCATCCTTTGTGAGCTGGTCGGTCAGAATGATCGCCAGGGTCTGGTTAAAGGAGATCATGGAGGTGACCACAGAGACTGCCAGGATCCCGCCGAAGGGCGTGATCCTCCTGCTGACGGCCTCCACGTACCTTTTGATCCCCAGAAGAAGGCCGGTACCCTCAAAGATCCCCGCATAGGCCGAGGAGATCCCCACGATCACCGACACCTGGACCATGGAAAGGAAGCCGCCTCCGTTCATCATGGCCGCTAACTGCGGGTCCTCTGACCTATATCCGAAGATCATGAGCCTTATGAGCTCATGAACAGTCATTTTCTGGAATACCAGACAGCACACCGCCGCCGCTGCCGCACTGGCCAGCAGGGTATATTTCACCTTTGCGCGGAAGGCCGCCATCACCAGGATCAGAAGGGCCGGAACCAGAAGGATCCAGTGCAGGGTAAAATGTCCAGAGAACATGGTCTTCACCTCCATGGCTCCGCTTCCTCCTCTGGAAAAGGCCCCCAGGGCCAGATAGGCTGCACAGGTCAGAACGAAAGGAACCAGGCAGGACCGGAGCATCCTGCGGATATTTCCGTACAGATCGGTCCCGGTCAGCTCACTGACCAGAAGAGCGCTGGTGGACACCGGGGAGCACCGGTCCCCGAAAAAGATCCCCGATACCACCGCCCCGCCTGTAAACAGAGGATTCACGCCCATGGCCGATCCCATGGTCATACAGACCACGCCCATGGTGGCCGCCGTGCCAAAGGATGTGCCCGTCAGCACCGAAACAGCACAGTTTAATAAGAAGCTCAGCAGTAAAAAGCCCGAAGGATGGATCAGTCCCGCCGAAACGGCGATGATCTCCGGAATGGTCCCGGCGCCTCTCCACAGGGCCGTCAGGATTCCGATCAGAAGAAAGATAAACAGGATCCGGATCACAGTACCAAGACCGGACCAGGACATTTTAAGAAGTGAGGGGACCGAATATCCCTTTTTCATCCCATAAAGGATAAAGATCACATATCCCGCTATGAGGGCGGCGGCCGTTGGGACCCCAAAGGCCACGCAGAACATCAGAACGGCCACGAAGGCCAGCATCACAAGGTTTTCCAGCATCATATTTTCCTCCCGTAAATCAAATACAGAGGCCGGGGACAAACTTGATGTCCTGGCCTCTGTCCTTGCATACAGTATAAAATAAGCTGCCGGATCTGTCCAGTGTGTTTACTGGATCTCAAAGGATCCGTCTTCCGATACGGAAATGGAGGACTTATAGAATTCCTCGAAGGCTTTTACCATATACTCCATATCCTTAGCGCCTGCAGTCTCATAAGAGGAATGCATTGCCAGCTGGGGCAGTCCGATGTCCACGGTATTTAAGGATACCTTGGAGTTGGAGATATTGCCCAGAGTGGAGCCGCCTAACATATCGGAGCGGTTTAAGAAGTTCTGGTAGGGCACGCCTGCACGGTCGCAGAGACAGCGCATTACGGCTGCGGAAACAGCGTCGGTGGTATATTTCTGGTTGGCGCTGTGCTTGATCACGATACCGCCGTTTAAATACGGACGGCTGGTGGGATCTGTCTTATCCGCATAGTTGGGATGGACCGCATGGCCGTTGTCGCCGGAGATCATGAAGCTGGCTGCCACAGCTGTCCAGTATTCCTCCTCGCTTCTTCCCATGGAGAAGTTGATCCGGCGGAGAACGTCGTAAAGGAAGGTGGAGCCTGCGCCCTGCTTCGTGCCGCTGCCCACTTCCTCGTTGTCCATTACGCAGAGAACGGAAACGCTCTTCTCGCTCTGGCTCTTTAAAAAGCCCTTCATGGATGTGAAGGCGCACTGAAGGTCGTCCAGACGCGGCGCGGAGATGAATTCATCCTCTGCGCCCCATACTCTTCCTTCCATTCTGTCGTAAAGGAACAGGTCGCTGCCCTTGATGTTCTCCTTTTCCACTCCTGCCTCAGCGGCGATCATGGACAGGAAATCCGTCTTGGAGCCATGCATCCGGAATAAGGGGAGCATGTCCTTCTGGAAATTGTACTTATATCCGTCGTTGACGTCCCGGTTCATATGGACAGCCAGGCTGGGGAGCATTAAAATATCCCGGTCTACGGCCACAAGCTTTGTCTCCAGCTTATTTCCATCCTGCACGATCACACGGCCGGCCACAGAAAGGGGTCTGTCAAACCACGGTCCGCAGAGCATTCCGCCATATTTTTCCACATTTAATTTTACATACTGGTTCTCCACGTTCATTTCCGGATCTTCCTTGATCTTTAAGGACGGGGAATCACTGTGGCTGGCGGCGATATTGAAGCCGGTAAATTCCTTACAGGGAACATGGAACGCGATGATGGCAGATTTATTTCTTGTCACATAATAGGTGCCGCCTTCCTTTAAGTTCCATACGCTGCCCTCGGAAAGCTTTTCAGCTCCGGCATTTTCCATATATTCTTCCATAGCGGCAATGGCATGGAAGCTGGTGGGGCTTTTTTTAATAAATGCAAATAACTCTTCGTTTAAATTGTTATACATGATTTCCTCCTATATGATTTACATGCCTTCCGACTGATATTCTACCATCCGGCCGTCCCTTTTTCAAGGGGTTTCGTCCTTCCCCGGTCCGGGACACCGGACCGCCGGGGATCAGGCCAGATGGGTGTGGACGTATTCCTCTTTCACATCCTCCGGCACCAGTCTTCCTCCGGTGGCCCAGGCGATGTGGGTGATGTTTTCCTGCTTTTCCTCCAGTCCCTGGCTCTTAATGTAATCCCCAAGACGCTCCGGAACCTCTGCAAAGGCAAAGGCGGCACAGGAGGAGGGCTCGATGAACACACCTTCTGCTTCCATCAGATCCCGCATATAATCATAGAGCACTGCGTCTCCGGTGGTAAAGATCCCGCTTAACATGGGCTCCATGAACTTGCCGACAAAGGCGGACGGCCGTCCCACTGCCAGTCCGTCGGCGTGGGTCTTTCCGGAGATGCCGAAATCCTGGACGCAGACCTGGTCGTGGAGTCCCGTGGCCATGCCCAACAGCATACAGCAGGAATCCACCGGCTCTGTAAAGAAGCAGTGGACATTGTCACCGAACACGGTCTTTAAGCCATAGGCAATGCCGCCTGGCGCTCCTCCGATGCCACAGGGCAGATATACGAACAGCGGGTGATCCTGGTCCACGAAAACTCCAGCTGCCTCCAGCTGTTTCTTTAACCTTCTGGGAGCCACGCTGTATCCCATGAACAGATCCCTGGAATTTTCGTCATCCACAAAATAGCTGGTGGGGTCGCTGTCGGATTCCTTCCGTCCCTGCTTTACGGCTTCCCCGTAATCGGACTCATATTCCTTCACCGTGACACCCTTGCTCCTTAAAAGATCCTTCTTCCACTGTCTGGCGTCATGGGACATATGGACAATGACCTTAAAGCCCAGCTTCGCGCTGATGATACCAATGCTTAAGCCCAGGTTTCCTGTGGAGCCTACCTGGATCGTATAACGTCCAAAGAAATCTACAAATTCCTGGGAAGCCAGGATGGAATAATCGTCCGTGGTCTTTAAAAGCCCGTTTTCAATGGCCAGGGTCTCCGCATACTTTAAGATCTCATAGATCCCGCCCCGGGCCTTGATGGAGCCGGCAATGGCCAGCTGGCTGTCCTCTTTTAAGTAAAGCCTTCCGGCAAGCTCACAGCCATGGCGCTCCTTTAAAAGCTCCTTCATCTTCGGGATCTCCACAAACGGAGACTCGATCAGTCCGCCGTCCTTTTCAGTTTCCGGGAACTGCTTCTTGATATACGGCGCGAACCGCTCAAGCCTCGCCTCTGCATCGTCAATATCCTCCACCGTCACCGCCAGATCCTTTGGCAGCTCCTTCATGGATACCAGGCGCGGATTGATCCAGCCAACCGGCTTCTTTTCCACAGCCGCTGCGATCTCCGGTACCCGGGCTTCAAACTCTTTCCGTTCTCTTAAGTCCATTGTCCTTACCTCCTGATTATAAAGTCACCCCATCCTGCGGCCTTTTCCTCCGCAGTATGTCAGTTTCCATTATAATGGGAGAACCCGCTTTTTACAAGACCTCCCGTCATATTGACCCCTGGGTTTTCATAAGCTGTAACAAACAAAGAATCCCAAAGGAACTGACCCATGAGCTCCAAAACAAAAATCGTTGTCCTCCGGATGAAGGAGATCATCTACACTGCCATCTTCATCGGCCTGGCCATCTTTCTGATCCTGCTGTTTTTCTTCATGTTCCGTTCTGAAAAAGAAGCTCCGGCTCCCACTGCCGAAAGCGCTTCCCCGGCCGTTTATGCGCCGGGAGTCTACTCGGCCTCCTTATCCCTGGGCCGCCAGAACGTAAACGTGGAGGTGGCCGTGAGCCCGGACCGCATAAGCGCCGTGACCCTGGTTCCCTTAAGCGACTCTGTGGCCGCCATGTATCCTCTGATGCAGCCGTCCATGGATGCCCTGTCCGCCCAGATCCTGGAAAGCCAGTCCCTGGAGGGCCTTGAATATCCCGCAGGCTCCCAGTATACCTCCATGGCTCTGATGAACGCCATAAAAACCGCGGTTGCAAAGGCAGCCCTTCCAAAGGAAGCCCCATAAAAGGACTTGACAATTCCGGATCCTAAGGTTATACTCTTCACTATGTTAGCATTTTACCATGATAAATTGCTAATTTATAAAAACATCAAAATACCACAAGAAGGAGGATTTTCCCATGAGGAAAGTAAAATTTTTCGCATCTCTCACTGCCCTGATGACCCTTTCCGTGGCTGCGCTCACCGCATGTACCACCGCTGAGGCATCCACCCATCATACGGTCTCCCAGACTGGCGGTGAGAGCGTCCATTCCTCCCGTCTTGACGCAATCTTAGAGAGGGGATATATCGAGGTGGCCACCGAGCCTTCCTTTGCCCCCAACGAATTTATCGACACCACAAAAACCGGCCAGGACCGGTATGCGGGCTCTGACATCCAGCTGGCCAACTATATCGCCAACGAGCTGGGAGTGGAGCTGCGCCTGAAGCCCATGGATTTTACCACCGTGCTGGGAAGCATCACGTCCGGGAAATATGACCTGGCCATTTCCGCCCTGGCCTATACGCCGGAGCGGGCCGAAGCCATGAACCTCTCCAAAGGATATTATTTCGGCAGTGAGGATCCCCAGAAGGCCTACGGCCTCCTGATCCGCCAGGAGGATGCCGGAACGATCACCGGTGCAGGAGATCTAAAAAACAGGACCATCACCGTACAGAACGGCTCTCTCCAGGAACTGTTCGTAAAAGAACAGCTCCCGGACTGCGGAAAGCTGAATCTGGTCTCCTCTGCCAATGACGCCTTTCTGATGGTGCAGACAGGCCGTGCCGACGCTGCGGCCGCCTCGCTGAAAATGGCACAGCTCTATCTGGATTCCACCCCGGAAAGCGGACTGATGATCCTTCCGGATTTTTACTTTACTGTAGATGAAAGCACCCAGGGGATCCGGATCGGGATTCCCAAAGGCGAAGACGAGCTGACGGATCGGATCAATGAGATCATCGACATGGTGCTGGAGCAGGATCTTTACAACCAGTGGTATGAGGAATCCCGTGAATACGCCAAGTCCCTTGGACTCGATCTGTGATCTTTCCCGTCCCCCTCTGGATCCGTCCGGAAAGTGCCTCCCCTGCGGAAGCCGTTCTGGGCGGTTCTTTTTTCCTTTTTCTCTCCTATGAAATATTCTTGCCACCAAATTTCTCTTATGCTACAATGGAATCATGAGACCGGGCAGGCGTTCTCTGCCCCATCCATGGATACCGGACTGTTTTTTCATGACGCGGTCCGGCATCCGGACCTGTACGTTAAATCTGTATATCCTAATTATAAGGAAGGAAAATGAATATGAATCGAATCGATCCCCAGTCCTGGAAAGCCGATCTGCCGGAATTCAGGGAAAAAACAACTGCCTTTTATGCAGGCGATCTGGACAAAATGGCCTATAAGGGCTTTTCCGGCCTGTATGGAAGCTACGCCCAGAAGGGCGGAAAAGCCAGCATGCTGCGTCTCCGTATGACTGCCGGCCGCGTTACCAGAGAAAAATTGGCCTTTGTTGCAGAAGCGGTCCGTACCCACAAGGTATCCCGGATCCACTTTACCACCTGCCAGACCATCCAGCTTCATGACCTCCAGCAGGAAGCCGTTTTTGATATTATGGAACGGGCCCTGGACTGCGGGATCGTGACCATGGGCGGCGGCGGAGATTTCCCGAGAAACGTCATGTGCTCCCCTCTCTCCGGTGTGGAAAAGGACGAGTATTTCAACGTTATGCCCTATGCGGAGGCGGCCGCCGACTATCTGATGAACTTCATCAAGGCTGAAAAAATGCCCAGAAAATTAAAAGTGGCCTTCTCAAGCTCCCCGAAGAACCTGACCCATGCCACCTTCCGGGATCTGGGCTTTGCAGCCAGACCCGATGGAAAATTTGACGTTTACAGCGCCGGAGGCCTGGGAAACAATCCCCGCTTCGGCGTCAAGGTCGCTGAAGCCGTGGATCCGGAAAAGATCCTTTACTATGTAAAGGCCATGTGGCTCACCTTCCGCGCCTACGGAAACTATGAAAACCGCGGAAAGGCCCGCACCCGTTATATGCAGGAGATCTTAGGCGGACCGGAAAAATATGCCGAGGCCTTCCTGGAAAAGTTAAACCAGGTACTGGCATCCGGTGAAAACCTGGATCTGGCCGTGGCTCCCTGGGATATCTCCAAAAAGGGCAACGGCTCCACTGCCTGCGGCGCCCGTGTGATCCCCCAGAAGCAGGACGGCCTCTATACCGTAGTATGGCATCCTCTAGGAGGCCAGCCTGATCCCGTTGCCTTCTGTTCCCTCAGTGATCTTCTGGCTGATATGGAAGACGCTGAGATGCGCCTGGCTCCCGATGAGACCGCTTATATCGTAAACCTCACCGGAGACGAGGCAAAACTGGTCCTGGCTGCCACTGGTGATGGTGCAGAAACCTTATTTGAAACATCCGTAAGCTGCATCGGAGCCAGCATCTGCCAGGTGGGCGTCCGCGACTCCCAGGCTCTCCTTTCCGCCTGCGTCCATGCAGTACGGGAAGCCGGGATCCCCGACGGAACCCTTCCCCAGATCCATATCTCCGGATGTCCCTCCTCCTGCGGAACCCACCAGACCGGTGCCATCGGCTTCCGCGGCGGCGTGAAAATGGTGGACAAGAAGCCTCTTCCGGCCTTTGTCCTCTATGTAAACGGAAACGAGCTCCAGGGCGGAGAGACCATGGGCCGGGAGGCCGGAACGATCCTGGAGGACCAGATCCCAGCCTTCTTAGTGGAGTTAGGAAAGACCGTGGCTGCCTCCGGCATGACCTATGAGCAGTGGGCCGCCAAGGATCCGGCTGCCATCGACGCAGTCGCAGCCCCCTATATCCAGTAGGTTTTCAATAAAAATATCTGATATAAAAACGGCAGTCCGGGCGGATGATCGATCCTGCCCGTCTGCCGTTTTTTCTTTTTTTCCAGACTTTTATACTTCCCAGTCAGAATCCAGAAAGCCTTCTCCATACACCTCTTTGGCCTCGGAAACGATCACAAACGCATCCTCGTCGATGCCGTAGATGATCTTTTTCGCCTTATAAAACTGCTTCCGGTCCACCACACAGATCAGGGTCTCTCCCTCCACCTTGGCGTAGCCGCCGCGGCTCTTAAAGAAGGTACAGCCCCGGCCCAGATGCTCCATCAGCTGGTCGCCGATCTCCTGGACCTTGGGGGACATCACCGTCACCATGGTACTCTTATTCATACCGTAAAGCATGATATCGATCACATAGGTGGACACCACCATATTAATAAGGCCGTAAAGACCAGATTCGATATTTCCGAACACCACCATGGATGCGCCGATGATCACCATATCCGTCAGCATCACTGCCGTCCCCGTCTGCATATGGGGCCGGTACTTCTGGAGCAGCTTGGCTGCAATGTCTCCGCCTCCGGTGGTGGAGCCGCGCATGAACACCACAGCCAGGCTGGCCCCCATGAGCACGCCGCCAAAAATACAGGACACCATCTTGTCTCCCGTATAGACCGGCACATAAGGCGTGATGATGAAGTCCAGGATCACCGTCAGCACCGCCACTGTCTTCAGGGTCTTTATGGTCCGCCCCTTCCCCAGATAGATCCATGCAGCGATCAGAAGCGGGACATTCACTGCAAACGTCAGGATACCGATGGGCAGGGAGGTGAACCGGTTCAGAAGGATGGCCAGGCCGGTAGCCCCTCCGGGAGCGATGTCGATGCTGTCGATGAAACAGTGGAGAGCCACCGCCTGTAAAAATCCACCGGCAATATCATACAGAAAATCCAGCCATAGTTCCTTCACTTTTCCTCTTATTTTTGTCATACCCCTTTCATTCCTTTCCAGATAATAGTGAAAACACTCTCTTTCAGTATAGCAAAATGCCGGACACACGTCAACGAGGGGACAGTTCCCGTCCCCTCGTTCCGCTTCTATTCCTATTTTTCTCTGCTTTTCCTCTAGTCCCTCAGAATCTCCGAGATCTTTTCGATCATCTCGTCCTCCTTCAGCCGGAACTTGATCTCCACCCGCCTGGAAGCGTCCATGTCCACCTGAAGCTCCGCTCCCGGAGCCTCTGCGGTATACACCGGGTTGCTGAAGGAACGGCCGTTGACCGTCAGCACCTGCTGGAGCCTGGCGATCTCCGTCTCGTTTAAGCCGTTGCCGGAATCCAGACAGAACCTGGCCACAGAATTGGCCCGGTTATAGGAAAGCTGCTGGTTGCTCAGATAGCTTCCCACCGTATCCGTATGGCCCTCAATGATGATCTCCGCAATGTAATCCTGGTATTCGTCCCTTAAAAGAACGCCCAGGTACATGGGGATCGTTTCCCTGAGGGTCTGTTTGCTGGCATCCGTCAGAACGGCGCTGTTATAGTTAAAGAGCACGTCCGAGGAGAAGGTAATGGAGCCGGTCTGGGCATCCACGGACATGGCAGAGTTATTGAAGGCCGACTGAAGGGCTCCGATGATATCTGTGCGGATCCCCACAATATCCTGGAGCTCACTCTTCGTTACCTCCAGCTCATTCTGGGCGTCCTCGATCTCCAGATACGCCTTATTTAACTCCTCCTCTGTAAGAGCCGCCTGGGCGTAGGCCTCCTGGAGCTCTGCCAGGGACTTATTCAGTTCCTCGTTGGACAGCTCGATCTTTGCCCGGAAATCCTCCAGCTCCAGAGCCGCCTGGTCCAGCTTGGTCTGGGCTGCATTGAGGTCCAGCCTGGCCTGGTCCAGGTCCACGGTCTTCTGGCGGTAGATGGCGAGGGTGATGGCGATGATCAGCACAAACACCAGAAGCAGCGCTGCCATCATATCCGAGTAGGACTGCCAGTAGCTGTGTTCCCCAAAGGCCTCCCTGTTTTTTCTTCTATTTTTCATACAGATTCCTCATTTGATGAAAGGTGTGGATCTGGTTTCCCACGTCTTCAGTCATCTCCCGGCAGGCTGCTGCCAGGTCCTCCTTCTGCTCCCGCAGCTCTCTGGCAAAGGCCTCCTGGCGCTCCATCTCCTGGGCCACCGAGGCCTGGAGGGCACGGCTGGAATCCAGAAGCCTCTCTGCTGCCTCCGTCAGCTGTCTGCCGGATTCTGCATAGGCCATCTGGGCCTCGCCGGCAGATCTCATGGTATCCCCCAGACTGGCAAAGCTGGCTCCCATGGAGTATTCCAGTGTTTCCATCACCTGGGCCACGATCCGCTCCACGCCACGGGTCTGCTCCTCGGCATTTCCCTTTAAAAGCTCCATGATCTTTTTCATGGAATCGGCCATTCCCGCCTGGTACACCAGCATGGAAGCGGAATTTTCCCGCTCTGACACCGGCTGGGGAAGAACGCACTGACGGAAGGCTGCCAGAAAGCCGTCCAGCTTTCCATAAGCGTCTGCCATCAGCTGACGATTCTCATACCGATTGATATTCCAGATATTTCCGGCATCGATGAATAAA
>OHAO01002206.1_pt1 | contig 12305 bp, 8 predicted proteins | sample 1577151 | NCBI WGS metagenome assembly OHAO01 (sample SAMEA3541585, study PRJEB24748) | human gut metagenome | biome: human gut; feature: human-associated habitat; material: faeces | place: China | collected 2012 | reverse complement strand
GTCTCCCTATCAACAAAAACTATCAATTAGAAACTCATAATCACTTAAAATTCTCCGTAAAGAAAACTCCTGCCGGAAAACTATTCTTATTTTTTATATCAAACTGTAAAGCCGGTGTTTTATTGAAATCAAAAATAGCAATATCATTGGTTTTATAATCTGCATATCCTTTCAGAGTGGCAAAATAAACCTCCCCGCTCACCGGATCAACTCCCAAACTATTATAATAGATCCCTGCATCCTCCACATACTCTTTTATATCAGCAACTTCTTCCGTCTCATTCTGAGAAAAAATATGCCGATATAGCTTAAAGCCGGCATTACTGAAATAGATAATATCATCTTTAGCAGAAAAAGCAGGGGCAACCATCAGGATGACAACTACAATAATCACGGATTCTATCAGATTCAGGATAAATGTCCCCAAAGAACTTCCGACACGTTCGGGCTGATAGAATACCTTGTGGCATTCCATTCCTGCCGGCAGGCGTTCGGCTTTCAGTTGTTCAAGTTTCTGCTCCACCCGTTTGCCGACTTTGATAATATCGGCATCGGGAGAGGCGGCAACCATGATTCCCATGGCACGCTGACGGTCATAGAACAATTCGTTGCGGGTGGGGTCTTCGTAGTCTTTTTCAATGCGGGCGATGTCGCTCAGACGCAGCTGGTCGGCATCGTGTCCCTGAATCAGCATACGTCCGATGTCTTCCACCGTCTTGAATTTATCGCTGACCGTGACCCGGATACGGCTGTCACCGTTGTCGTAATAGCCGGTATAGGTTGTTTTATTCTGTCCGTTCAGGGTGGCAAGCACTTCGGCAGGTTTCACACCCAAGTTGGCCATTCGGTCTTGCAATAGGGAGATGTTGATACATTCCGGACGGTTGCCGTATAAATCGACGCGTTCCACACCGTCCAATTCGCTGACTTCACGTTTGATTAATTCGGAATAGTCGGAAAGTTCCCTGTCAGAAAGTCCGTCGCCCGTCAAGGCAAAAAACATTCCGTAGACATTACCGAAATCATCTTTCACGATAGAAGGGCTGGCACCTTCAGGAAGTTCCGCCTGTGCGTTCGCCACTTTACGGCGCAGCAAGTCCCAGCACTGTTCCACGTCGGTTTCCTTGACAGTCGTTTTCAGTTCTACCTGAATCAGGGAGAGGTCGTTGTAGGAATAGCTTTCCACATTATCTATATTCCCCATAGAACGGATATTCTTTTCGAGTACATCCGTCACTTCCAGTTCCACCTGATGCGCGGATGCACCGGGATAGGTAGTAACCACCATGGCGAGCTTTACCGTTATTTCAGGGTCTTCCAGTTTACTCATCTCGTAGCTGGAATAAGCTCCGCCCGCAATCAGTACAGCAATCAGGAAGTAGATTAACTTCTTGTTCTCAAATGCCCATTTACTAATATCTATCATAGCAGTCCTCCCACATTCGTTTCGGCAGCCGGAAGAAGAGGTTCCACCTGTTGCCCATCTTTCACATGATGCACTCCCGAGACAACAATCAAGTCACCCGGTTTCACTTCGTCCGAAACTATAAGGCATCTGCCGTCACTAAGCAAGCGAGTAACGGTCACATCGCAACGACGAATCGTTTTATCGGACGGATTATAAAGAAAGACACCCGTATTCCCGTTCTGACGGAGAATCGCTCCGCCGGGAACGGACAGGTTACGCATTTCCCCTTCGGCACATTCGATAGTGACCATTGTATTCATCCCAGGAGAAGGAACCGCCTGCTTGTCTCCGCTTTTCAATTGAAGGCGCATGGTATAGAGCTGGTTGGCATTCGCTTTGGGAGTGACGCTAATCAAATCCAGCACATATCTCTGCTGCGGATATACATCGAATGTGCAATAATAGCGGGTAAACTGCCGGCGACGGATATATTCCACTGCCGGAAGATTAATCTCCACTTCCGGCGTTCCCTCGCTGATTACGGAAACGACAGGCATTCCGGCAGCCACCGTCTCATGGGAGTCGAAAAGGCGTTTCTGTACATATCCGCTGAAAGGGGCATACAGGCGGGTATATTCCAACTGGTCCTTAGCATGGTTGTATTTGGCGGTAATCTGCCTCAGTCCGTACACGGCTTTGTCGTTTGCGTCGGGAGTGGTTACATTTTCCTTATAAAGAGCCATTACGCGCTCCGCTTCCGCCTTGACACGCTGGTATTCGGCTTCCGCCGCATCCAGTTGAATCTGATAATCTGTAGGATCAAGTTCGGCAAGCAGTTGTCCTTTGCGCACATAAGCACCGTCATTCACATACATACGCTGGATAGTTCCGCTCACCCGGAATGCCAGGCTTATGTCCTGAGCCGCTTTCACCCGTCCGGGAAACTGCAAGGCAGTCTGTTTGTCAGCAGAAAGTACGGTATCAATCTTCACTGCCGGCTTATTTTCTATATTCTGCACACGCTGATTGCATGACGCCAGCAAAACTGCAAGAAGTCCTGTCAATAAGAAGTTTAATCGTCTCATATTTTCATTTGTTATTTAGTTATCACAAAAGTATCCCAAGCAAACAAGTGGGGAAAGGTTGATATAGACGAAATATTGTTCTATTTGTAGGTTATCGGAGATAAAAAGCCGGAATAGTTTGTTATTTGTAGCTATTTGTTTGTTAATTTGCAGTGAAACCCATTTGAAACGAAAAGATACATGGAGCCACTGATGCCATTCAATTATGTTATAATAACTCCGGAAGATACATCTATGAGTGAAGGGTGTATGTCGGCATCTCTCCCAAGGAGTATCGCAACAAGCCCGTCAGACAGACACTTTCCTGAATTGCTTGAACTGCCACCAAAGCATTGTCCCGGCAATCAAGCTTGCTATAAGATCGGAAATCGGCATACTTATCCAGACTCCCAGTTGTCCGTAGAACTGTGGAAGAATCAGCAGACAAGGTATCAGGATAAGAACCTGGCGGGAGACAGACAAAAATATCGCCTTGCTCGCCATGCCGATACTCTGGAAGAAGTTGGAAGTCACCATTTGGAAACCCACAATAGGAAAGAACATCACAACAATACGCAGCCCTTTGGCAGAAATGCGTACCAGTTCTTCGTGTGTCGTAAAAATCGAGACTGCTAGCCGGGGAATAAACATTCCCATCAGGAAGCCTGTAGTGGTAACAATGGTTGCTGCATAAATAGTTATTTTCAAGACTTTTGTCACACGCGGATATTGCTTGGCTCCATAGTTGTAACCGGCGATCGGCTGCATACCCTGGTTCAGTCCCATTACAATCATGACAAAGAGGAATACCAATCGGTTGACAATACCGAACGCTCCGATAGCCAAGTCACCACCGTGATGCTGCAAACCTTGATTGATAAGAATAACGATGAAACAGGCTGCCAGATTCATAAGGAAAGGCGCCATACCGATTGCTAAAGAATCGACTACGATTTTCTTCTTCAACCGGAAAATTCCTTTATGGAAGTGCAGCAGTTCTTCTTTGTTAGAGAATAGCTTGAACTGCCATGCCAATGCGATGACCTGTGCGGTAATGGTAGCGATTGCCGCCCCTTGTATTCCCCAGCCGAAGCCATAGATAAAAACAGGGTCGAGTATCGTATTAATCACCACCGTGGCAATCGTGGCAACCATCGCTTTCTGCGGATGCCCCGCCGAACGGAGTACGGCATTCAGACCTAAATAAAGGTGGGTGACGACGTTACCCAATAAGATAACGACCATATAATCACGGGCATAGCCTACCGTGGCGTCACTACCACCGAAGAAATAAAGAATAGGGTCGAGAAATATCAGTGTGACAACCGTAAAGGCAAGTCCGATGATAATATTCAGTACCAGCACATTGCCGAGTACCCGTTGTGCGGTGTCGTAATCTTTTTGTCCCAGTTTCACCGAAACCAATGTAGCCGCTCCCACACCGACCAGCGAGCCGAAAGCGGCAGCGAGATTCATCAGCGGAAAGGTCAGCGCCAATCCGGAGATAGCCATTGCCCCTACCCCGTTGACGATGAAAATACTGTCCACCATATTATATAGAGAAGACGCCGTCATGGCGATAATTGCCGGAATGGCATACTGCATTAAAAGCTTCCCGATCTTTTCCGTTCCCAACGCAGTGGGTGTCTTTTGTCCTGTCATACCTATTAGTTTGAGGGCGCAAAGATACAAAAAAGAGACAGATTACAGGATATATGAGAAAAGTTTCGTATTTTTGCCCACAAAATTGAGTTAATACGTAACGAAATGAATATACTAGAACTAAGTGAACAGGAAATCATTCGACGCAACAGCCTGAATGAGCTTCGTGCAATGGGTATCGACCCATACCCTGCAGCAGAGTATGTAACCAATGCTTTCTCTACAGATATTAAAGCTGAATTTAAAGACGACGAAGAGCCACGCCAGGTTTCCGTAGCCGGTCGTATCATGAGCCGCCGCGTGATGGGTAAAGCATCTTTCATCGAATTGCAGGACTCTAAAGGTCGCATTCAGGTGTATATCACCCGCGATGATATCTGTCCGGGAGAAGACAAAGAACTGTACAACGCTGTATTCAAACGCCTGCTCGACTTAGGTGACTTTATCGGTATCGAAGGTTTCGTGTTCCGCACACAAATGGGTGAAATCAGTATCCATGCAAAGAAACTGACTGTACTGGCAAAGTCTATTAAACCGTTGCCAATCGTTAAATACAAAGACGGAGTAGCTTACGACTCTTTTGAAGATCCCGAACTCCGTTATCGCCAACGTTATGTAGACCTGGTGGTAAACGACGGTGTGAAAGAGACATTCCTGAAGCGTGCCACCGTAGTGAAAACACTGCGTAACGCTCTCGATGAAGCCGGATACACTGAAGTGGAAACGCCTATCCTGCAATCTATTGCCGGTGGAGCAAGCGCCCGCCCGTTCATCACGCACCATAACTCGCTGGATATAGACCTTTACCTGCGCATCGCAACGGAACTTTATCTGAAGCGACTGATTGTAGGTGGTTTTGAAGGTGTATATGAAATCGGCAAGAACTTCCGTAACGAGGGCATGGACAAGACCCACAATCCGGAATTTACCTGCATGGAACTCTATGTTCAGTACAAGGATTACAACTGGATGATGAACTTCACCGAGAAATTGCTGGAACGTATCTGTATCGCTGTAAACGGCTGTACGGAAAGCGTTGTCGACGGAAAGACTATCAGCTTCAAAGCTCCTTACCGCCGTCTGCCTATCCTCGACGCTATCAAGGAAAAGACCGGTTACGACCTGAACGGCAAGAGCGAAGAAGAAATCCGCCAAGTCTGCAAGGAACTGAAAATGGAGGAAATCGACGACACAATGGGTAAGGGCAAGTTGATTGACGAAATCTTCGGCGAATTCTGCGAAGGTACTTATATCCAACCGACTTTCATCACCGATTATCCGGTTGAAATGTCTCCGCTGACCAAGATGCACCGTTCCAAACCGGGACTGACCGAACGTTTCGAATTAATGGTAAACGGCAAGGAACTTGCCAACGCCTACTCGGAATTGAACGACCCGATCGACCAGGAAGAACGCTTCAAAGAACAGATGCGTCTGGCTGACAAGGGTGACGATGAAGCAATGATTATCGACCAGGACTTCCTGCGTTCTTTACAATATGGTATGCCTCCTACATCGGGTATCGGCATCGGTATCGACCGTCTGGTTATGTTAATGACCGGTCAGACTACCATTCAGGAAGTGTTATTCTTCCCGCAAATGCGTCCGGAAAAGGTGGTGAAGAAAGACGCAGCCGCCAAATATATGGAACTGGGTATCGCAGAAGACTGGGTGCCTGTTATTCAGAAAGCCGGCTACAACACCGTAGAAGACATGAAAGATGTCAATGCGCAGAAGCTACACCAGGACATCTGCGGCATCAATAAGAAATACAAATTAGAACTGGCCAACCCGTCGGTAAACGACGTAACTGATTGGATACAGAAAATTAAATAAGTTCTTCATCCAAATCCATACAAATGAAATTACCCGGTAAGATAGCGATAATGGGCGGTGGAAGTTGGGCCACAGCTATTGCGAAGATGTGTCTGGCTCAAGAAGACTCTATCAATTGGTATATGCGACGCGATGACCGCATCGCTGATTTCAAGAGATTGGGGCACAATCCGGCTTATCTGACAGGAGTGAAATTCGATACCAAGCGTATCTCTTTCAGTTCCAACATCAACGATGTTGTGAAAGAATCGGATACGCTGATTTTCGTCACTCCTTCCCCTTATCTGAAAGCTCACCTGAAAAAGCTGAAAACCAAGATAAAGGATAAGTTCATCATCACCGCTATCAAAGGAATCGTACCCGACGACAACGTTATCGTATCAGAATACTTTACCAAGGAATACGGTGTTCCTCCCGAAAATATCGCTGTACTGGCAGGTCCCTGCCACGCAGAAGAAGTAGCTTTGGAACGCCTTTCTTATCTGACCATCGCCTGCCCGGACAAAGACAAAGCACGTATCTTCGCGCGCCGACTGGGAAGCAGCTTTATCAAAACATCTGTTAGTGACGACGTATCAGGTATCGAGTACAGTTCGGTACTCAAAAACGTATATGCTATCGCCGCCGGTATTTGCAGCGGACTGAAATACGGCGACAACTTTCAGGCCGTACTGATTTCCAACGCTATCCAGGAGATGAACCGTTTCCTGAATACGGTACATCCGTTGAACAGAAACGTAGATGAATCTGTTTATCTGGGTGACTTGCTGGTGACCGGCTATTCGAATTTCAGCCGTAACCGGACATTCGGCACAATGATCGGTAAGGGATATTCCGTAAAGAGCGCACAGATTGAAATGGAAATGATCGCTGAAGGTTACTACGGTACGAAGTGTATCAAGGAAATCAACAAGCATCATCATGTCAATATGCCGATACTGGACGCTGTGTACAACATTCTATACGAACGTATCTCGCCTATGATCGAGATTAAATTACTAACTGATTCTTTTAGATAACCTTTAAACAAGAAAGATATGATTAGCTTGAACATTGAAAAGACTTTTGGATTTATCTCCAAAGAAAAGGTTTCTGCCTACGAAGCAGAGGTAAAAGCCGCACAGGAAATGCTGGAAAAAGGAACTGGAAAAGGGAACGACTTTTTAGGCTGGCTGCACTTGCCTTCTTCTATCAGCAAAGAACACTTGGCTGACTTGAACGCTACCGCAAAGGTCTTGAGAGACAACTGTGAAGTAGTGATCATTGCAGGTATCGGCGGTAGCTATCTGGGCGCACGTGCCGTAATCGAGGCGTTATCTAATAGCTTCACTTGGTTGCAGGAAAAAAAGACAGCTCCGATCATGATTTATGCCGGACACAATATCAGCGAAGATTATCTATTCGAACTGACTGAGTATCTGAAAGACAAGAAATTCGGTGTTATCAATATCTCCAAATCGGGAACTACTACCGAAACTGCGCTTGCCTTCCGCCTGTTGAAGAAACAATGCGAAGACCAACGCGGCAAAGAAACTGCAAAACAGGTAATCGTAGCTGTAACAGACGCCAAGAAAGGTGCAGCACGTGTTACTGCCGACAAGGAAGGTTACAAAACATTCATCATCCCCGATAATGTAGGCGGACGTTTCTCTGTACTGACTCCGGTCGGTTTGCTGCCGATTGCTGTTGCCGGGTTCGACATTGAGCAACTGGTTGCCGGTGCTGCCGACATGGAAAAAGCATGTGGCGCAGACGTTCCGTTTGCAGAAAACCCTGCTGCTATCTATGCTGCTACCCGTAATGAACTGTACAGAAACGGAAAGAAGATCGAAATCCTCGTCAACTTCTGTCCGAAACTGCATTATGTAAGCGAATGGTGGAAACAGCTTTACGGAGAATCAGAAGGTAAGGACAACAAAGGTATTTTCCCCGCATCAGTAGACTTCTCTACCGACCTTCACTCTATGGGACAATGGATTCAGGAAGGTGAACGTTCTATCTTCGAAACTGTCATCTCACTGGATAAGGTAGACCATAAACTGGAAGTTCCTTCTGACGAAGCCAACCTGGATGGTCTGAATTTCCTAGCCGGCAAACGTGTGGATGAAGTGAACAAAATGGCGGAACTGGGAACTCAATTGGCTCACGTAGACGGTGGCGTACCTAATATGCGTATTGTTCTTCCTTCATTGAGCGAATACAATATCGGCGGCCTGCTTTATTTCTTCGAAAAGGCTTGCGGTATCAGCGGTTATCTGCTGGGCGTGAATCCTTTCAACCAGCCGGGTGTAGAAGCATACAAGAAGAACATGTTTGCATTGCTGAACAAACCGGGTTACGAGGAAGAATCCAAAGCGATCCAATCAAGATTGTAATAGAATCTATACATAAAAAAGAAGCGGTCTTATTAAGACCGCTTCTTTTTTATGTTGTCTATCGACATTCCGTTCTTAATCTTCCTCCTCTACCTCTTTGGTTTTCAAGCCGATTTCCTCTTGTGCGCCTTCGCATTCAGCCTTGGAGGAAAGATAGAAAGCCAGCTTCACATCACCGTTCTTATCTACATGTTCAATAGTAGCTTTCACCATGACCCTGGTTTGCGTCACACCGTCCTTAAAACGTAACTGACCTTTTTCCTCATCCGTCAGGTTTCCTTCGGTAGAGACTTCGGCTTTTTCATAACGAAGTTCGGCTTTCACCGCTTCGTCATTCTGAAGTTTAAAGGTTTTAAGTTCAGCTCCATTCCCATCCAAGAGCAAAAAAGCATTCACCTTATCCCCTACCTTTAAAGCCGGCAGATTATCTTTCTGATTAGTATAGTCTTCCCCTTTAGAATCCTCACTGTCCGGATCAGTATTTACATACAGTCTTTCTATCGTGATAACAGGACTCTCCCCACTATCGGAACAAGCACCTAAAAACAAAGGTAGCAACAATAATACTCTCTTTTTCATGCTATCATTGAGTTTATAATGCTACAAAAATACACATAATCTTCTAAATGACAAATAATTGGATACTTTATTGCTCAAAGAGCCCGCTTGCAACTATCCGTCCGTTTTGTCTTATCTCTCATTTTTTATAGTTATCTTTGCCTCGTATATGTTTCGAAATAAGAAGATTAAACTCTAAACAGATAATGGTTCACTATTTATAAAGTATGAAGAAAAAACTGAAAGCCGTCCTGTTCGATATGGACGGCGTGCTTTTTAATTCCATGCCCTATCATTCCGAAGCCTGGCATAAGGTGATGAAATCACACGGGCTTACTCTTAGCCGTGAAGAAGCCTATATGCACGAAGGACGGACAGGGGCTGCCACTATTAATATCGTATTTCAGCGTGAACTGGGAAGGGAGGCCACGCAGGAAGAAATAGAAAGTATATATCAGGAGAAAAGTGTCTTATTCAACTCGTATGCAGAAGCTGAACGTATGCCCGGCGCATGGGAACTGTTGCAAAAAGTAAAAGGTGAAGGACTCACTCCAATGGTGGTAACAGGTTCCGGACAACTTTCATTACTCGAACGGTTGGAGCATAACTTTCCGGGAATGTTTCACAAAGAACTAATGGTTACGGCATTCGATGTCAAATACGGAAAGCCAAACCCGGAACCGTATCTTATGGCCCTGAAAAAAGGTGGTCTGAAAGCCGATGAAGCGGTGGTAGTGGAGAACGCACCTCTCGGGGTGGAAGCCGGACACAAAGCCGGCATTTTCACAATCGCTGTGAACACGGGACCTCTGGACGGACAGGTATTGCTGGACTCCGGAGCCGATTTATTACTACCGTCCATGCAAGCGCTCTGTGAAGCTTGGGATGGACTTGATCTATAGAAATTCTAACCAACAAACGACGATTCTATCATGCAAAAGTTATTATCTTTACCCCCAAACCTGATCCACTGTTTTCACGAACTGGAAGAAGTTAATCATAACGAATGGTTTTGTACATCCGATCCCATAGGCAGCAAGCTTGGCTCCGGAGGCGGAACAACCTGGCTCTTGCAAGCCTGCCACCAGGCATTTGCCCCACAAGAGTCTTTCAATGATTGGATAGGACGCGAAAAAAGGATATTACTTCATGCAGGAGGACAAAGCCGCCGCTTACCCAGTTACGGACCTTCCGGTAAGATACTGACCCCTATCCCGATCTTCAGTTGGGAAAGAGGACAAAGACTGGGACAGAACCTGCTGTCTTTGCAACTCCCGTTATACGAAAGAATCATGCAGCAAGCGCCGGCCGGCATGAATACATTGATAGCCAGTGGAGATGTATATATCCGTTCGGAAAAACCTTTGCAGGACATTCCCAATGTGGACGTCGTATGCTACGGCTTATGGGTAAATCCTTCTCTGGCCACTCATCACGGAGTTTTTGTCTCCGACCGGGAAAGCCCTGAAGTACTCGACTTCATGTTACAGAAGCCCTCTCTGGAAGAATTGGAAGGTTTATCCAAGACACACCTTTTCCTAATGGACATCGGCATCTGGATTTTAAGTGACCGTGCCGTAGAGGTCTTAATGAAGCGCTCGCTCAAGGAAGGAACGAATGACATCAATTACTATGACTTATATTCCGACTATGGGCTGGCTTTGGGAGAACATCCCAAGACGGAAGATGAAGAAGTCAACCAACTATCCGTAGCCATATTACCGTTACCCGGCGGCGAATTTTACCATTTCGGTACAAGTCATGAACTGATTTCTTCTACGCTAGCCATACAGGACAAGGTACGTGACCAAAGAAAGATCATGCACCGGAAAGTAAAACCGAATCCGGCAATCTTTATCCAGAACTCCAGTACACAAGTCTCCCTCTGTGCAGATAACGCTAACCTATGGATTGAAAACAGCCATGTAGGGGAAGGCTGGCATCTCGGATCACGCCAGATAATCACAGGTGTTCCCGAAAATCAATGGAATATAAATCTGCCGGACGGTATCTGTATTGACGTGGTTCCTTTTGGCGACAACGCATTCGTTGCACGTCCTTACGGATTGGATGATGTATTCAAAGGAGCACTGAAAAATGAAACGACCACATATCTCAATATCCCTTTTTCACAGTGGATGCAGGAAAGAGCCCTTACTTGGGAAGACATAAATGGACGCACGGACGATTTACAGTCTGCTTCCATTTTCCCGGTAACAGCTTCCGTAGAAGATTTGGGTATATTGATACGTTGGATGATCTCCGAACCCCAACTGGAAGAAGGAAAACAACTTTGGCTAAAAGCAGAAAAAGTCTCTGCCGACGAAATATCCGCACGCGCGAATCTGAAACGACTGTATGAGCAGCGTAGCGCTTATCGCCGGAGCAACTGGAAAGGGCTGGCCGACAATTACGAAAAGAGTGTATTCTATCAACTCGATTTGCAGGATGCTGCCAAAGAATTTGTCCGCTTTGATTTAGCCACGCCTGACATATTAAAAGAAGACGCCGCGCCAATGGTCAGAATCCACAACCGGATGCTACGGGGACGTATCATGAAGCTACACGGCGACAGCAACTATAAAGAAGAAGAACAATCGGCATTCCAACTTCTTCGCGACGGATTATTGGGAGCTATGCCCAGCCGGAAGAACCAGCCCCGTCTCGATGTATATTCAGACCAGATTGTATGGGGACGTAGCCCCGTCCGCATCGACCTGGCAGGAGGGTGGACAGATACCCCTCCCTACTCTCTCTATTCGGGAGGAAGTGTTGTCAACCTGGCTATCGAATTGAACGGACAGCCACCCTTGCAAGTATATGTGAAACCATGTAAAGAGTATCACATCGTACTTCGCTCCATTGATATGGGTGCTGTGGAAATCATAGAAAACTATGAAGAACTGCAAGACTACAAGAAAGTCGGTTCTCCTTTCTCTATTCCCAAAGCGGCCCTTACTTTAGCCGGATTTGCACCGGAATTTTCCGCCGAGAACTACGCTTCGCTGGAAGAACATCTGAAAGCCTTCGGTGCAGGACTCGAAATTACTTTATTGGCAGCAATTCCTGCGGGCTCGGGGTTAGGAACCAGTTCCATTCTGGCTTCCACCGTTCTCGGAGCTATCAATGATTTCTGCGGACTGGCATGGGATAGAAACGATATTTGCAGTTATACATTGGCATTAGAGCAGTTACTGACCACCGGCGGTGGTTGGCAGGATCAATATGGCGGTGTTTTTCCCGGTGTCAAGTTGCTTCAGTCCGAAGCCGGTTTCGAACAGAATCCTTTAGTGCGCTGGCTGCCCGACCAACTATTCACCCATCCCGACTATCGCGACTGCCATTTGCCGAACGGATGCCGTTCTGCTTCGGTCCGATGCCCCGATCGCGGCAACGTACCAA
>OHAO01002205.1_pt1 | contig 12308 bp, 9 predicted proteins | sample 1577151 | NCBI WGS metagenome assembly OHAO01 (sample SAMEA3541585, study PRJEB24748) | human gut metagenome | biome: human gut; feature: human-associated habitat; material: faeces | place: China | collected 2012 | reverse complement strand
AGGTAGCATTTTTGTTACATTAACTAAGATTTAACATTTATGCCTACATAATTAATATTCAAAGAAACAAAAAATGACTCATAGTATAGGCATGCTCTCACACCAAAGGAGGCGAGAGCATACCAAATATCTGAAACAAAAGAACTTAAAACACCACATTTCACTTCAATGCTTTGAAAACGTCATTTCACTCTGGTTGTCCAGATACTCTTGCAAGAACTTAAATGGAAAAGGATATGTCATCAACTCATCCCATTGCCCCAAGCCCACAGTAAGTATATTTTTCAACTCTAAGACTAGATTCTTTAGAATACAAGAGCGTATGCTATCAGAAAAACCATACTTCATGCACCGTAAGGGCAAAATATTTTCTCATATATGTTTTTGATCACCAGCTGTAGTTGTCCCGTAGTCTACCTCCATTCATGGTGTTGGCAGGTTCATCAGTACTTGGCTGAGCGTAAGTACGTCCAGCTCATCCTGTATCAGATACTCGTACAATATTGGCTCCAGTGATTGATTTCTCGCTCTGAGCAACATCTGCCCCTCCTCCGTTAACTCCAGTATTTCCATCAGAAAGTCTTCCATCTTCTCCTGGCTAGGTTTCTCATTGATTCTCCAAGTTATTCTGGGTTTTTGCTCTGAAAGATAAGTCATCCAGTTCAGGCACTCGCTTACCTTCTGATTTGCTTTCTCCTCGTTCTCGTTCTCGTACTCCCTCTTCATGAGAGTCAGAAGTGCCATGTTGATCAGGTTCTGCGTTAAATTTTCCTCAGCCTTCTCCGAAGGAAGAATCCATCCGTGCACTATGTAGTATACCATCTTCAATTCGCTTAAAAAGTTTACCATAATTTTATATTCTTGGCTCAAGCCTTAACTTTCACTAGAGGAAAGACATGCCAATTCCTTCGACAAATCCGTAAAGCAATTGTCTCCATCCCAGTTTAACTCAATATTACCGGTAAGACGGAGCAATGCAGCCAAAGGAAAATCTTCATGAGCCGACCATGCCGCATAGTAACCAAAGATACCAAATGCATTCAGCACCCGAAAGCCCTCCGAGACAATAGCCTCCTTGAAATCTTCATAAGGAACAGACTCATGCCATTCTTGAAGAACGTTTTTTTCATCGTCCCTTTGCTGTATATCCATGATGACCATATCGTTTTTTAATAATTTCAGCCCCAGATGCATCTCACCCGGCTCTTCATCCCATGTGGTTTCCGTCTCTTCGATGTAGTCTTCAGTTTCAAAACCCTGTTTCTTAGCAGTGAAAAAATCAAGGCAGGCTTCAATCAAGGAGGCCAAAGGATTAGGACCCCCATAACCTGCATCACATTTGATCAGCTTATCACCAATCAACAACTCAATGGCACAACAACCATATATGATATACTGAACATGTACTTTTAACCGACTCATACTACTTTTTTCTTAAAATTATATGTTATTTCCCATCAGCACCTTCCAGAAGCTGATAGGCAGATACACATTCGACAAATAAGCAGCATCCTTGAACATAGGAGCCATTTCGTCCGGAGTATAACCAGCAATACCGCAACCCACAGGAGTTACCAGAAACTTCAGTTCCGGATGCTCCCTGGCATATTGCGTAAAGCTCATGACGGCAAGCTTCGTACTATGCTCACCCTCCATAGTGGGAATAGAGTAAGACTGACCTTGCAATCCCTCACCATTTCCATTCTGCACCAAACTCATTGTAAGCCACACGAGCTGCACCTGCATGATGCATACCTAGCGCATTGCTGCCAAACACAAAGATTTCGCTTGGTGCCAAGCTGTAAATAACAGACGGGATGATACGAATAGGCAATGTCCCTGTATTCCCACCTGTCATCCAATAACGCTCTTCATCTGTATAAATGTTCTTTCTTTTCATCCTTCTATAATATTTCGTTTATATATACAGGATGCAAAAGTAGAAAGCCACTATGCAATCTATCTGCACTGTCTGAAAAAATATCGCCTCCAAATGCAAAAATATAAAGTTTTTTTGAATAACATCAAAAAATCATCAATTATTTTTCATTATATGGTGGGAAACCATGCTCAAGCAGGAAGGCATATGTTTCAGGGTCATTTCGAATAGCAGCACCACCTCTTTTGTGAAATTTCATCAAGATGCCGTAGTAGGGTTTATCCTTACGCGTAGGAAAATAGCCACGTTCTATGATAAACTTCTTTAGAGCCTCATTCCCTCTACATATAGGTTCGTTGTCTTCTAAACCTATCATTTTTCTCAACTCAGCCTTCATACCTTCCGATGTTTCTGGACGGTTCATGTGATTTCTAATCCAAATATAATCCAGATCACTGGCTATACCGGAACCACGCTGGATGATTCCTTCCTGCTCCACACGTTTCTTGATTTTCTCAAAACGAACCTGTACTGCCTTCAAAGGAGTATCATACATCTGTAAAATACGCTGGAATCTGTCAAGATGTGCCTGTGTCAAACTCTTGTTCTTCTTCTTGCCCTTCAAGAATTTCTGAAATTCCTGATAAATTCCATTCACATATGAATCTTCCTTCAGTGTTGGTAACTTACCATTGTTCTTTTTAATAGCTTCTTCTAGGATATCAAGGCGTTCATCTAAACCTGTACGCTTAACAGCTTCCTTTGAATAACCATGTGCCACCAACCAATTCATTCGATGAGGATATTTACGCTGATTCATCGGGAAACGCTGTTTTTCTATAAATCTGACAGCCTTTAAATCCTCTGAAGGATATGGAAGGCGACTATTTTTATCGTAAAAATCGGACAGAAGTGGCAAATATTGACTATACCAAATGTCGTCCTTCAGTTCTGCTACATCATCAAATTTAGAGATTTCCTCATAAAACTCACGAAAATCTCTACATTCGTCAATTACCTGAAAAGGAAATGGTTCCAATTCATTCTTTGAAGAACTTCCATTATTGCCATTACTACTTCCACCAAAACTGTAAGTTTTGTTGTAATCGAGCAACATGGTATCCATATTGTTTACCAAATCCAGTACAACAGGACGCTTCAAAATGTTCTCAGCCGTAAGACAACGGCCAATTTGTTGCTCAATGATAAGACGGGATATGGTTGAACGTAGCATGATAATCCCATCCACGTGTGGCACATGAATTCCTTCATTAAGCATATTTACAGAAATGGCAACCTTTAATCCGTCATAATTGTCCGATTCAAAATCCTCCATCTCTTTGGAGAGGAATTTCTCTTGGTAATCAATCCGATAGAAACGGATATGATTGAAACCTGCAGAAGACAACCATTCCCCAAGAAGTTTTCTGGCTTTAGCAGCTTTGGCAACCTTAGAGCAAAAGACAATAATTCGCTTGACATCTGAGCTGAAATATTTTTTAATGATAGGAGGTACTCCATGTGACTCAGACCAACTGCGGGAAATCCCAGCAAGGCGATGCAAATAGGTCTTCTTCTCGCCATCTTCCATATACTTGGAAGTTCTGATAGCCCCTTTTGCCTTCTCTATTGTTTCATCAGCAGAATATAAAGAAGAAACATAGATAGGTGTAGGGAGAATTTTTAAATCCAAAGCACGACCAAGACTCAAATGACTGATGATGTTACCATCAAACAGTTCTTCTGCCATATCCCGTTCATGATCCAGATATCTGATATGGGTGGCACTCGTACCTAAAATCTTGGCCAAAGGATTTGATGCAATTATCCTTTTAACACCATTTCCCCATTCTGGCGCACCAGCACGATGAAACTCATCAAGGACTATCAGATCATACCCCGTGGGTGTATCTTCATCATATATAGTGCTTGCATATGTACGGAATTCCACAGCATCATTGCACACCTTTTGGGTCTCATTCAATACAAAATTATTGGGTGCCATGACCAGTACCTTTGAAAAATGGGAAGCTATAGCTGCTATACAGTAGCTCTTGCCTGTACCAGTAGCATGTACAATGGCTGCACGCTGGTGATTCTCAAAATGATCCATCACCTTTTCATAAGCTTTTCTGTTGTGAGGAAGCAAATGAAGTTCCTTCTGTTCAGTTGTTATTGACATTTTCTGTTTTTAAGTTTGTTCAATCAAATTATGGGACTGCTGCATAAATCGAGTGACACTAAGCAAGGTTCACTCCAAACTGTCAAGAACGGAACGAAGGATGCAGGGTATTACAGGATATTTGTAACCTTCCTAATCGTTATACAAGGTACAAAAGTAACAAAAAATAATGAAACCGCCAAGAAAACGTGTAAAAAAACGAAAATAATTCTTGCTATGCACAATGTCTAAAACTCAACATTTTCAAGGTGAAATGAGAATTCATTAATCAAAATAATCCCCATAAAAATCTTATCAAACAGCAAAAAAATGCATCAGTAAATAGATTCTAATTAAAAAGTGTACCACTCCTAATAATTCAAAAGTATACCACCTAAGCATAGGGCGAGAAACAGTTGGCATAGTCTTCACATCCAACAAAATGGCAAAAGAATGCAGAATGGAAGATAGCTGACAGGAAAGTTTTCACCATCCTGCCAGCCTATAAAGAAAAACACCAGAAATACTACATTTCACTCCAATGCTTTGAAAACGTCATTTCACTCTGGTTGTCCAGATACTCTTGCAAGAACTTAAATGGAAAAGGATATGTCATCAACTCATCCCATTGCCCCAAGCCCACAGTAAGCATATTCTTCAACTCTTGAATATCTTCCCATACACGCTCTGGATGATCTTTTTTCAAAATGCAGATACGCCTTACATGGGGAACCCTGTCTATCTTAAAACTTTTACCGGTCGCAAAGTTATCGGCATTATAACCAGATATGTAAGAGTAGGATTCCAACTTCTCTCCACCAAGTCCTTCCTCCTTCCATATATGAAATCCCATCAGACCACGCAAGAATTTATGATTAGTTCCGGCCCCCTTTCTCTTGAACATGTAAAGAGAATCACATTTTGGGTCAGTTCCCTCTATAATCTTGCCATAGGTCTCATCTATCAGTCTGGCATCCAAGATAGGAATCTCATCCGTGTTCAATATCAGATAGGCATTGCCATCCTTCTCCATCACATGATAATCACGACCTTCTTTCATCTTGTGAAGAACAGGCAAACCCATGTCGCTGGAGACAAACGTATCATAATACTCACCCGATTTATCATCATAACCATAAGAAAGAAGCCCAATACCACCGCCTTCACACAAATCCATGGATGCTCCATATACCATATCCTTTTTATGCTTAAAGAGCCAGAACTTCCAATCGACTGCGATCTCAGCCAATTCAGACGGCATCCTACCCTTGACAATACTATCCTTGACCAGCAGTTCCATCAGGATTCTCGTTGCTTTGGCCTTTGGTACATCATCCTCCTTACCTCCACCATGATGAATCATGTGCTGGAAGGCTATACCACTCTCATACATACGCTTCACAGACTGCGAATAATGAGTGTCATCACCTATCGGCTCACATAGCTTTAACAGCATATCCACCTGAGACCCTCTCTTGACCACATTCACTACATCCCCAATGGCATCCTTTACACTCGCCTTGAATTGAGCAACCTGCTTTTTAGAATCATCCGTGCCAAAAGGATCCTCTACCATGATGTTTTTCCCCTGAAAGTAATCTTTCAGCAAAGTCAACATATCACCTATTGGATGACTTTCAAAATAATCCTGTATAATATGATCAAAGAAATCCACTGACAGCATACCATCAAAGAGCTGATTTACATTCGCAACAACCTGGCAGATGACAAACAAGCGGCTGTGATTGTACTTGTCCTTGTTCCAGGGCCAATACGGAACAGTGTTGTGAGAAGAGGAGAAACGCTTCTTTCTGATGTAAAGCTGGTCCAGATGATAATCCCCTTCATTCAGTTTTTTGAGGACAACAGGCTTCAGGTATTCTCCAAGCCATAACTCACCATCCATTTCCTGACCAACCTGGAAAACACAGTTCCAATGCTCCTTCAACTGCTTGAAATCCCTAGGATGCGAGAACGAGGTAGTACTCGCTACCAAATTCATATACTTGTTCACCTCCAACTTCAGGCAAACCAGTTCTTTCCGGGTCTTGGATATGCAAAAGTTCTGGTCATCGCAAACCAGCAACATGCCATTGTTGTACATCATGCCACCCTTACCCTTCTTACCAAGTGCATTGATGGCAAGCGACACGATAATGCGCTGCTGCAGGAATTCATCATACCCATGCAGATCATCTGACTTGCAAGCCACATCCTTCTGAACTTTCAGACTTTCCATCACCAGCTTCTCATCGCCCTTCTTCACCAGCACGAAAAATCGCGTATAGCCGTCTCTGGTGCTAAATTTCTCAAACTTGGCATATATGCCCACTACCGAAAAAGATGGAGTGTCAGAGAGTTGTTCGTAAGAAAGATTCTTACGCTCCCAATCTCTCGTTTCCATCTTGTAAGACACAATGGCATACTTGGCAAAGAATGCCTCCTTATCCCATGTAACCACAAGCCTGTTGGTTGTCACAGGCAACTTCAATATCTCTTCTTTTGAAATATGCTCTATCTTTTTAGCCATATCACATCTTATTAAATAATTAACTTTCAATTAAACTTTTAATTTTCAACATAGCATCTCCCTGGACATGCCCATCTTCATCTATCAACCCACAAATCTCATACCTGTCCATCGACTCAAATGGCATCTTGAGCATGTTGATTGTATAAAGCGGACACCCCAGACGATTCTCCTTTTCCTGACGCTTCTCTAAAGTAGGCATATCCCCTTCTCTATCCAAATGCTCAATGGAAGGATTCATATTCTTCACATCAAATGCCACCTTATAGGAACCATCTGGATTGAGAACCACAAAATCAGCCAACTCATAATCCCGATCCTCCAAATGTGCAAACAGCTCTTCACTGCAATCCACATAACGAAGAACAAGCGCCTTGAACGCTTCCTCACCTATCTCTCCGGCATAATCCGCCATCAGAATCTCTGGGTGTAGGATAAGTCCATCCGAACTCCAGCCGGTAGCATAGCCATTCCGCTCAAAATGCTCATGGATAGCCTTATTTTTCATCAACACATCCAATCTTACAGATGCTGGAGATACAGGATGCTGGCAGAAAGATCCATCCTCATCTCTTTCCCAATTGCCATAACACTTTCTCAGGAAAGGAACCATCATGGCCTGTTCATCAAGCTCCTGCAAGGAAGCCACCACAGGATTACGGATAATGGCCTGCTTGTAGTACTGATTCATGATTTGAGCCCTCTTGACGTAATAAGGAATCGACAAATCTTCACTCCCATCCTCTAAATTCTCATATTCCACCTCATAAGGATGTGGAGTGAAGAGTAAAGCCTTCTCCCTCATTTTACGCAATTTGCATTGAGCAGCCTGGGAATCATTATGCAGTTTTATCTCTTCAGCAGAAGCATGACTATCACCGCCGATCTCAGTATGCCCCTGAATATAACTGCTCAAAGCCTTGAATTCCTTGGTGTGTGACTTGTCACCCAAATCACCCATAAAGAATTCCGTCATCCCCTCATCATACAGAACGTAGGTAGACAGCGGTTTGTTTTTAGTTCTGCATATTCTTCCCACAGCCTGCTCGACCATTGTCTGAGCCCAGGCTGCCTTGTCCATGGCCACAGCATCCTCCCTGAAACGGATACACTTCTTGGAAATTGCCTCTTCCAACCAGTGCCCCACCTGATTCTGAGTCAGCCAACTTCTCTCGTTGAGCATCATGAGCGACATCATAATCCGGTAGAGACCAGCATCAAAAGCCTGCTCCTGGCTATCATCATTGAAAGAGAGATAAGAGGTGGGACTCTGGAGATATACAGCATCCCAGTCCTTCTTCAGTTCATGTTCATCCTCCTCCCAGTTGTCACCCCTCTCATAATCAATACCTTCCGGTATCTTATACTGGAGATTGGCACCCGCCTTGAAACTACCGTAGGCCGTCACCAGCATCACCTTGGAAATGCTGCCATCACTCAATCTCTTCAAAACCTTGTCTTCCACGTCCTTTAAACTGTTGGACATGAACAGATGCTCATTCTGCCAATCAGGTAAACCACTCTCAAAGACATCCTCCACATGATCATCATTTTTCATCTTCTGCTTGTAGGATCCGTCAATCAGACAAGCGATAATGTTCATCTGCTTCTCGTAGGTTTGAGCAGCTCTATTCTGGAAAAAGAGCATACTGTGAATGTCATCATGCCCGTGGAACCAGTGATAAGCCTCGATGAACTGAAAGATACGATAGAACACAAAAACTGCTTCATCAGCATTGGAAGCCTGACGGAAGATTTCTCTTCTGGTCAGCTTGAACCATCGGTCAACCAGTCCTTCCTCAACAGCATCTTCACAGAACATCTGCTTATATTTCTCAGGTAGGGTCATGTGTTCCTTGCGGCTGTCCTTGAACATATAATGCTCCAGTGGCACTACCTCCACCTGATGACGGCTAGGATACGTAGCTTCAACAAGCTCCTCAAACTTCCTGCTATCCTCTCTGTCCAAAAGATGAACTTTCCTGCCCAAAGCCGACATCAGATACTCTATATCAAAGTTACTGATCACAGATTCACTTGAAGCCGTAGCAGAACAGAGTACCACAGCCACCTTGTCAGAAGCCACCAGGTCATACAGTATTTTCTCAGGCGTGGAGCTAATCTCCCTGCAAGAGAGCCTTACCCGGTGAAGACTGTCTCTTTCATCAAGCTCCTCCTGATATAACCGGCAACCATGCATATAGAAGGAATCGTCCTGAACCTTATATTTCTTGCCATCTACCTTAATGGTCAGATTCTTGCGGTTGGTGTAGTAATCCAGAAGTTGCTGCTCAAAGAACTTCTCTGAAACCACCTCAAAACGAGCCAGGAACGAATGGATTTCACCTTCCACCGTAGGCCACCCCAAGTATTGTTCCCTGTCATCGGTCTCATTTTTGAAAGCATCCTGCCTCTTCAGGAAAGCCTCTCTGACGCAACCACTCAGGAACTTCTTCACCGCCACAGTATTGCTTTCCGAGAGCTTGAGAAACTTATCCAAGGAAATCACCATGTCATACTTCCCAGACAGTTCTTCCTCATTCTCAGCATGAGCCAATATGAAATTCTTCTCACCAGCCCGATAGCAAATGAAGGACCGAGCGTGTTCCTCTCCACCACAAATCTCCAACTTAAAGGTAGGACCGGCAAAGAACACACCACGTCGATAACTGCTGTAATCCTTCGTATCTGCCAGAAAGATGTTCTTGTAAGGCAGTATATCCCCCATCTTCCGCTTCCAATTATCCTGACAAATTTTCTGAGCCTTCTCCAAACTTTCCTTCAAAAGAGTCCCATCATATCTCTCTGTAAGGGTATCCTTGGCTGATAATAAGCCCAAATACTGTAAATAGCCATGATATCCCTTGCCATATTTGTTGAAGCCTGCAGACTTTCTGCAAGCCTGACCAATGATGACATCACGCATGGCTACTGCTGCCTGATCAGACTCATCAAACAGGATTAAGGTCTTCTTGTCACAGAAATCCCTGATACTGACACTTTCCGACAAAATAGGATCAATACCAAGCATCGCCTTATGAACGGTCATCAGAAATACCTTCCTGCTGGCGTAGTTAACCTGCGGATAGACACTCTCCAATGAAGGAAAACGGCTCAGTATAGTCTTCACACCCACTTTCTTCACTTCTCCAGTAATAAGCAAATGCTTCTTGTAGTTGGCAAAGAAATCCCTGACAGCATATCTCAGCCGGCTCTCTTCTGCCTGTATCTGCTCTAGCAGAGAAGCATTCTCAGAATTATCTTGTAGTATGGCCACCAAAGCATTCATGCACTTAGCCAATTTCTCAACCTGCGCCAATCTGTTTTCCAACACAGCCACAGAAACCTTCTTCTTCCGCTGCTGCTCTATCTGATATCCCATTTCGTCCAGCAATTCCTGAAGACTTCCGGACCTTACTGCCTTCAAGATAACCTCCGTGTTGTTCTCTATTACAAGCTTCTCACTCAGCTTAAGACAACCAGGCTGATCGATAAACTTCTCAATCTCGCGATTCATACCCTCTATGAGCTTGTTCTGAACACACAGAATGATGATGCGCTCAAAATGCTTGGGATAATACTCACAGGTGAGTTTACCAATGGTATATGACTTGCCACCACCAGTTGCCAAGTCACAGATGTAAAGCCCAGGATGAACATACTGCTTGAATATCTCCTCCACATGGGCACTCAGTTCTTTCTTTTTATCTTTCATACAAAATATTTTTAAATCGTCCACAAAATTACGAGCTTTCTGTGCAGTGTATCTGCACAGAAACAAAAAACACAAAAAAAAAGAAACAACACATATAAAACACTCACAAGTCTCTAGATTGTGGGTAGTACAAAGAAAAATACATGATCAAGTAGCCTTATCCCCAAAAGGCCCTAAGAAAATGTCCAGTTTCATGGTTGAAGTTGCTGCAGGTTTTATCTTCCTTATTACCAGGAAGATAGATGAAGTTTCTGCCGCAACCAAGCTTCAAAAGTTTTTTGCCATTCTATAAAATTTGGTTGCGCTAGGGTTACGCTTTAACCCTTTCATTTTCAGAACCTTTCATTAAACCGCAACCGAAACCTTGAAACCCATAGATATGAAATAGTTTAAAAGGAAGAATATGCTGCTTGAAGATCTCTTCCACATGGGCCTTAATTCATTTTTGAATCAATCATAATCACAATCGTTGTATTTAAAATCGCAAAAAAAAATGACCCGTATCAAACAAGCCATTTCTTTCCAGTTAGATGCCTCCCCAAAAAGCTGCACCCAGCAGCTACAGACAGGCAGCTATCTGTTCTTCAAACAAACTTTCCTGAGAGTCTTCGTTTTCCTCTTGATCTGATGATTCCTGTCGATGAGAAAAGAACTCTCGCAAGCCTCAATGAGCTTCAAAAACCTGCTGTAGCCATAGGATTTAGCCTTGAAGTCAGGTCTTCTTGCATGAAGCCTGCTAGCTACACACCCAAGCTCTGCCCAACCATCATTCTCAGCAACCTCCTTCACCACCTGCCTTAACAAAGCGAGCAGCTTCTTGCTGATACTGGCAGGATATTGCCCAGTATCCCTACTCAAAGACTCAGACTTCAGGGAACCTCCAGAAGGCACCGATACTTTCATGCTGTCCTCCTTACTATCCTCCATACCTTCCGCAACAATCTTACCCTCTCCATCCAAGAAAGAGAAAGAATCAGAGGAAGCTGTGGAAGAGACCACAAAACTGGCAGCCACAGAACTCACGCTATACGAGGTATCGGAAAACGATGGAACAAAAGGAGCCTGAGAAGATACCTTCTCCAAAAAATCGGAACTTCCAGAAACCGTAGAAGAAGTATCCCCACTCTCCTCAAAAAAAATATAATCATTGCAGGCCAAGACAAAACTCTCAAGAGCCTTCTTTTCTCCCATGCCAATCACTATCTTTCCGGATTCCCTGATGCGCATGACGAGCCTTGTGAAATCACTGTCACTTGATACGATGTAAAACACATCAATATCGTTCTGATACAGCAAATCCATGGCATCAATCACTAAGGCAAAATCCGTAGAGTTCTTGCCAGAGGTAAAAGAGTACTGTTGAATAGGAAGGAAGGCATGCTTTTGAAGCACAGCCTTCCATGCGGAAAGATTGGGCTTAGTCCAATCTGCGTATATACGCTTGACTGTAACCAAGCCACCCAGTTTGTTCTTAACAGCTGCCATCACCTGGTCAATGCGATGGTGAGAGACATTCTCAGCATCCACCAATAATGCAATCTTACGTTCTTGAACCATAACTTATAGTTTTTAATTCGTCTATCCACCTCTTGCCAGACTTCACGTTGAACAAGATGTCCAATCATATGCCAACCGCTAAAACAATGAATAAAATATCACGGAATCATGATATTTTATTCATCAAACCAGGATGGTACCAGCTACGAGGAGGATTGTACAAACTGCCATCGTTAAGAAAATCGGAATCTTCACATCCTGAAGGTTCTTTGCCCGGTCAAGCACCAAGCAAGCCCCAACAAGTGCGGTGAATCCGGCTAAAATGAAGCAAATTTCACTCATTTCCGTTCCTTCTTAAAACCTGACTATTTCGAATGATCATGCAGCCAAGCCTTCTGCCCATAGCTAAGATGGTCCCAGTTGGTTCTCTTCTTTCTTCCCTTGCCACCACCAAGCACAGCCTTTGTTGTGCCCTTAGCCAAGGCACCAACAAACAACATCATTAATAATGTCTCCATAATCTTGT
>OHAO01002191.1_pt1 | contig 12364 bp, 8 predicted proteins | sample 1577151 | NCBI WGS metagenome assembly OHAO01 (sample SAMEA3541585, study PRJEB24748) | human gut metagenome | biome: human gut; feature: human-associated habitat; material: faeces | place: China | collected 2012 | reverse complement strand
CAGACGAGTTCCATCGGCTGAAAAGCCTTGAAACTCGCTGTTTTCCTCGTCGGAAATGAATTCCGACTGCGGATTCCATTCGGGAAACGAGGTTTCCCAAACCCTTCCGCTATGCCGCAGAACCATGAATATGGTTCTGCCGTATCGGGTCGAGGGGGTGACCCCCTCGTGGGGTTTGGGGCAAAGCCCCAAAAGAAAAAGGTTTTAGAAAGGAGGTGAGAAGGCATGAACGAAACACATCAAAACCTCATCCGTATCGGTACGGATATTTTAAGCGCATCGCGTAACGAGCTTTACCTTTCCATGCGCTTTCTTGATTTGGCACTCAGCGGTCTCAGGTACGAAATGAACCTTTCATCCCTGTACGTCGGGACAGACGGCGAAAAGATACTGTTTAACCCGCGCTACCTCGTACAGCGCTATCTGAGCGACCGCGTGCTTGTCAATCGCGCCTATCTGCACATGGTTCTGCATTGCCTGTTCCGCCATCCCTTCCATCTGAATCATCGGGATGAGGAGCTTTGGCACCTCGCCTGCGATATCGCGGTGGAATCTATCGTGGATTCGCTGTCCGTGAAGGCGGTGCGGCTCGTTGTCTCCGATAAACGAAACGAAATGTACGATATGCTCCGCAGAGAATTGAAGGTGCTCTCCGCCGAGGGCATTTATCGCGTGCTGGAAGAAAAAAAGCTTTCCTTGCAGGAATTTGGTAAGCTGCAGCTGGAATTTTGGGTAGACGACCATGTCTTTTGGGAGCATCAGAAGGATGACGAGGACGAGAATAGCAAGGACGGAGATAACCAAGATAACAGCAACGACCAACAGCAGGAGCAGGAGGAGCAGGACGAAAAACAGCAGCAGCTGGAGGAAAAATGGACGGAAATCGGGGAAAAGACCGAGACCAACCTCGAAACCTTCTCCAAGGATATGGGCGCAGAGGCAGGCGAGCTTCTGCAATATCTGAAGGTCGAGAACAGGGAACGCTACGATTATCGGCAGTTTTTGCAGAAATTCGTGACGCTCAAGGAGGATATACGCGTGGATGAGGATGCCTTCGATTTTATCTTCTATACCTATGGCTTGCAGATGTACGGCAATTTGCCGTTGATTGAGGCATTGGAATATAAGGAGGTCAAAAAGGTGGAGGAGCTGGTGATAGCCATTGATACCTCCGAATCCTGCGAGGGGGAAACGGTGAAGCGGTTCTTAGAGGAAACCTACGCGATTCTTTCGAGCAGTGAAAGCTTTTTCCATAAAATGAACGTGCATATCATACAGTGCGATGCGGCGGTGCAGATGGATAAAAGGATAACCTCCAAGGAGGAGCTGGCGCAGTTTATGGAGGATTTTGCACTGCGCGGCAGCGGCGGTACGGATTTCCGCCCTGTGTTCCAATACGTTGATAAATTGATTGCCGAAAGGGCGTTTCAGAACCTGAAGGGTCTGATTTATTTCACAGACGGCTACGGCACCTTCCCGAAGCGCAGACCGCCCTATGATGCCGCATTTGTATTCTATCATGAGGATTATACGGATGTCGGCGTGCCGCCATGGGCGATGAAGCTGATACTGGGGAAAGAGGATTTGTCCTTGGGACTGCCGTCTCATGGGCGTTAGGAGGATAGCATGAATATTAAAAAAGCGAAGGAAGAAATTAAATATGCCATTCAAGCGTATCTGGCGAAGGACGAGTTTGGGGAATACCGTATTCCTGCGGTCAGACAAAGACCCGTTCTGCTGATGGGCGCGCCCGGTATCGGGAAAACCGCCGTGATGGAGCAGGTGGCGCGGGAGTGCGGTGTAGCACTGGTATCCTACAGCATTACGCACCATACGCGCCAGTCTGCCATCGGGCTGCCCTTTATCAGCAAGAAGGAATACGGCGGGAAGGAATACACCGTAACGGAATACACCATGAGCGAAATTATCGCATCGGTTTATGATAAAATGGAGGAAACCGGCTTGCAGGAGGGGATTTTGTTTATTGATGAAATCAACTGTGCCTCCGAAACGCTTGCGCCTGCCATGCTCCAATTTTTGCAGTGCAAGACCTTTGGGGCGCATAAGGTGCCGGAGGGGTGGCTGATTGCCGCGGCAGGCAATCCCCCCGAATACAACAAAAGCGTGCGTGAATTTGACGTAGTAACGCTTGACCGTGTGAAGAAAATCGACGTAGAGCCTGATTTTTCCGTCTGGAAGGAATATGCCTATCAGCAGGGCATCCATGGGGCGATTCTGTCCTATCTGGAAATTCGCAAGGATCATTTTTATGCCATGGAGACAACGGTGGATGGCAAGCGATTTGTGACGGCGAGAGGGTGGGAGGATCTTTCTACCATCCTGAAGGTGTATGAGGATATGAATCTGCCGGTTGAGGAGGGCTTGATTTATCAATATTTGCAGCACCGCAGGATTGCGAAGGATTTTGCGAATTATTTGGATTTGTACCGCAAATATCGCACCGATTACCGCGTGGACGACATTTTGCAGGGGAAATATACCAAGCAGGCGGTGACGAAGCTACAGGATGCACCGTTTGACGAGCGACTGAGCGTGATGGGACTTTTGCTGAGCAGGCTTTCCGAGGGCTTCCGAGGGGCATACGAGGCGGATTTGACCGTAACGGGACTGCATGGCGCGCTGCTGGAGCTGAAGGAGCGATTCAACAGCCCCTATTGCAAGGAAACGCCATGGGAGAACCTCTTTACGGGACTGGTGGAGGAAAGAGAAGCCGCCTTTGCGAAGGAACGGAAGGCGGGACTTCTGGAGAAAACGGCGGAGCATGCCTGCTTGAAGGAATTGGAGCGGCTGCATTTCTTCCTTGCGGAGGGCAAGCGGAACGGCTGTCGGGAAAAGGAGGAGGCGTTTGCGCTGGTGAAGGGACTTTTCGCAAAAGAGGCGGAAGGACGGGAAAACGCCATTGCGGATGCGTCTGCGATGCTGGACAATGCCTTTGCATTTCTGGAGGAGGCCTTCGGCGCAGGGCAGGAGATGGTTATCTTCATTACGGAGCTGACCACGAACTTCTATAGCGTGAAATTCATCAGCGAGAATGGTTCGGAGAAATATTATCGGTATAACGCGGAATTGCTTTTCGATGAAAAGCAGAAAACCATTTTGCAGGATATCGAAAAGGCGAAAACGGAATTAAATCTTCTGTTTTAAAGAAAAGAAAAAGGCTGTCATCCCTTTTACCGGAATGACAGTCTTTTTGATTGCTTTCGTTTAATATTTGCTCCAATCCGGCTCTGCGGTCAGGGCTGTCCATGTTTCATACTTGGAATCCTTCTGTTTATAGGTGTGGCTGTTGGTTGCCTCCTGCACAGCCAGATAATACCATGCGCCGGGCTGATTATCGGGCCATTTGGTCATGCTGTCCAAAAGGTCGGCCTTTGTTTCGGGCATACGGCAAAGCACACGGTTAATCAGCGTCATTGCCTCTGCTCTTGTAATCGGGGCATCGGGGTGGAAGCTGCCGTCCGTATAACCGCTTACCCAGCCAAGGGTGGCGGCACGCTCAATTTCCTTTTCCGCCCAATGACCGGAAATATCCGTAAAGCTGTTGTTTTCCTCTGCCTTACCGCTGTCAAAACGGGCGCAGATGGCGGCAAATTCCGCACGGGTAATGGGTGCCTGCGGTACAAAGCTGTTTGCTGTGCGGCCCTTGAGAATATTCATGCCTGCCATGGTGGAAACTGCTGTGTTGTACCAGCTGTCCTCTGTTACATCGGCAAAATCGTTGTGCTTGCTGAGGTTTTCGCTGCGCACCTCCTCCTTCAGCAGGCGGAAGAAGATAGCGGCGGTTTCCGCACGGGTGATGTTGCCCTGCGGCCTTACGTTGCCGTCTTTATAGCCTACAACATAAGCAAAATGATTGCTGCCGTTGAGCAAATCGGGAACCTTTGTCGGCGTGGTTTCGCCGGTATTGTTGTCTTTGTTATTTTCTTTGTTATTTTCCTTGTTGTTATCCTTGTCCTTGTTTTCGTCATCACTGCTGCTGCTGTGGTGCTTTTTGCCAAAGATATAGGTGTAGGTGACATCACCGCTGATGCCGTTTTCTTCGGTATTTGGTGTCACATCCCAATGACCGGGGGTGTTTTCATAGCCTGCGGCAGGAATCATAATGGTGGGAACATGGCTTGCACCCAATGTGCCGCTTGCAGAACCATTTGCCTGCGGATGCAGTACAACGGTAACCGTTTTATCTTCTGTGGTGTTGCCAGACCAATAGCCGTTTACGATTTTGAAGGTGACGGTGGCATTTTTTGCCCAGTGTGCATAAACGGTTTCCGCACGATCGAAGGTTTGGGTTTTAAAATCAATGGGTTTTCCGGAGGTGTCATACCATCCAAGGAAGGTGTAGCCTTCCCTTGCGGGGGGACGCAGGGAATCAATATGGTTTTTGTTTGCAGGTACGGGGACATAGCGTTCGGTAGGTCTGCCTTCCGTAAGCTCCCAATCGCCGCCGTTGGCATTAAAGGTAACGATGGGCCACCATTGTGCCACGAAATTCAAGTCAGACTTTATCGTCATATCCTGAATTGCCTTACTGGTATAGAAGGTGCCTGCTGTGGAGAGAGAATCATCAGAATGGGTGACGGGTTCCTCCGTATCCTCCGTATCTTCTGCATCTTCTGTATCCTCTGTACCCTCCTGCTCTCCCTGTGTATCGGGTGGTTCAAAATCCCCCCAACCTTCGAAGTAGTAGGGGTGTGCAGGATCTGTGACGGGTGTGGGAACCGCTTTGGATACCTTGGCAAGTGTAGAGCCATAAGGAACGGTATAGCTGATTGTATAATCATCTGTATTAAAATGCCCCTGTGCAGGCTGGAAGTAGTCCGCATAGAAGGTTACGGTGCAGGGATCGTGTGTCCATTTGCCGTAAAGCGTGAGGTTTTTTGTGTCATTTGCGTTGTCTTCAGGGAAGGTATAACTGTCGCTAATTGCTGTGCCGGTTAATTCTTCGTTTTTATACCAACCGCTAAAACTCCATTTTTCATCATCAGAGGTTACGCTTTTAATCGTAAAGGTCGGATTTGTGCCGTTGCCATCTTCCTTCTTTTCCTGCTGTGCAGGCAGGCTCACACCCTCAGGTACCTCTGTGCCGGTTACCCAACGATAGGTAATCGTATAGGTATCCGCTTTGGGGAAGGTATAGGTATACGCATAGGTGCCGTCCTCGGTGATGGCATCCGTATTGGTATTGGGGGCTTTATCTCCCCAAGTGCCGGGTGCTTTGTAGCCGTCCAACGGTGTCATATCCTGATTATCTACATGAGGAACCAAATCGGGTGTCAGCGTGCCTTTGCCGTTGCGCAGGGGAACATTGACGGTGACGGTTTCCGTATTATTCATTTGGGTTATTTTTTTGTACCAATTGCTTTCCGTATTCCAGCTGCCGTTTACAACGGTAAAGGTAACCGCTTTTGTGCCGATTTTCGTCCAACGGCCGTAAAGGGTGGTATTCGCTGTTAGGTTTTCGCCTTTTTTGTTATAAGGCTTTGTGCAGGCGGAATCCTTATACCAGCCGTCAAATTCATACCCCTCTTTGGATGGTACGATGGGGGTAAAGGAAGCGGTTTCGCTGTCGCTCAGTGGAAGGGAAACGGTGAGAGGCAACTCTGCGTCTTCGGGGATGACAGAGCCAATCCATTGGAAATTTACATCAATGGAAGGAATCCAACGCCCATACAGGGTTAAATCACTGCCGAAGGCATCATATACGTTATCCTGATAGGCAACGTATCTTGTTCCGTCATACGTCCAAGTTTTCTTTCCGGCCGCTTCGCTGTCAATGCGGTTATCCCAAAGACGATACCAACCGTCGAATTTTAATTTCATGGTGTCGCTTGTGGTTTCATTTTGTTCCGGATTTGCGGGGCTGTGCTTCACACCACGCATGGCGTGCTCGTGGTCGGGCGGAGCGAAATCCGGTGTCCAACGCCCTGCCCATTCATAGTCCACACAGACGGGATCGGTAATGGTAATCACTGCTTTTTCGCCGTAGGCAGTCCCTTTTGTGTTTGCAGGGGGAATCGGCAGAAGGCTGAGTGCCGTTTGAATGCTGTCACCACTGCCGATACTGGAAAGGCGCAGCTCGATGTGTCGATGCTGAATGGGGGTTGTGTCAAATTGCGGATTGCCGTTTGCATCATACCCCTTAAAGAGGTAATAATCCACAGAGGCAGTTTCGTTGATGGCACTGCTTGTAAGAATATGGTGTTTCTCTTTCAATTCCTTCCAAGTATGCGAGGTATGCGAGGTAGGCTCTGTGGATTTTTCTTGGAAGTTCCCCACACCGATATGCAGGCGTTTCGCATTTGGATTGACATTTGCGTCAATCTGAATCAGCAGTTCATTGAGCGCCTCATCAATATCATGCACTTGGCTCAAGCCCTTGAAATAGGGTGTGCCATCCAGTGTGGTGGAATTGCCGCAGATTCCGGCCATGGTTTCATTGAATTGTGTACGCTGGTCCTCTGAGGACATTCCGTTTTGCAAGTTCAGCGCACGGAAGTCACCAAAGCCGAAGATGGTAGCGTTATATTTATTTTTCAATTCCGTTGCCGCTGCCTGTGCCGCTTCGGGGCGGAGATTCTGAACGCCTACGCCGTTCTGATAGGGCAGAGAGCTGGCGGCAACAAAGATGATAAGGTTGCGGTCCTTGCCGTCTGCTTTGTGTGCTTGTGCAATTTTTGCCAACTGCTCTGTGATTTGCAGACCTGCATCCATACGGGAGGCACCTGCGTGCCAGGATACCATTTTATCAACATCAATGACATTCTTTGCCTCGTCAATGCTCATAAAAACATCTTTATAGTCTTCATTGGCAAGATAGCCTTCCGGCATCTGCGGCAGGGTTGTTTTTTCATCGTAACCTGTGATTCTGTTCCATTCTGTCCAACCGCTTTGGGAATGGAAGACAGGAGCATTGTTTTCACAGGTATAATAGCCTGTGTTCAAGCTGGGGTTTTGGGTTACAGATAGCCTTGTGCCGGGGTGCTGACTTGGGATATATGAATCGGATGAGTATGAAGCGGATGTGCCGCTGTTATTGATACGCCCAAAGCCTGCGATTGCCACCCGATGTTCGCCTTTGGTGGGGGTAGGAAGATTTTGCAGCAGACTTTCCATGGAATTGAGAATATCCTCTCGCTCCTTCCCATACTGCGTTGTATCGTTTTGCGTATTCATAAAGGTGGATTGCTCTATCAAGAAGATGATATCGCAGGGCTTAACGGTGCGGGATTGGTCATCCGTATCCGTCAGATAGGCTTCGATTTGCGCTGTAATCTGCCCCGTTTCCGTTCCGCTGCTGTCAAAAGCGTGTTTCACTGTGGCGGTGACGTACGGCGTTGTGGTACTTTCCCCTTCTGCCAATGCGGAAGCAGGCAAAAGGGCGAGTATCATGGAAAACACCAAAAGATAAGAGAGTATGCGTGTTTTCATGAGATTCCTTCCTTTCTGCTATGAATGATTTTCGATAAAATTTGCTGTTTTTGACAATTTTTATTTTATTATAAGGAAAATACCCAGTCAAGCGGCTGCAAATAATTTCGAGTGATTTTGTATGGAGCAAACAATCGCTATCAGGTTATTCTTCTGTCTAAATAATTTCGACTTTACTCAAAATGCTCTGGATGAAGTCCCGACCAGCCTGTTTGGGGCATGGTCAGCAGACGATAGATATCCTCCTGCTCTATCTCGAAATCGAAGATATCGAGGTTTGCCTTCATGCGCTGTGGTGCGGAGGATTTCGGCAGGGGCAGGACATTATTTTGCAGGCAGAAGCGCAGACAGATTTGCGCCGGACTTTTGCCGTATTTTTTCGCAAGCTCCAGAACCAGAGGATCCTCCAGAAGCCGCCCTCTGCCAAGGGGACTCCATGCCTCCGCCTGTATGCCGCGGCTCTGGCAGAACTGTAATGTTTCATACTGCGGATAGCCGGGGTGGAATTCAAACTGATCAATCATGGGGACGGTATTGGCGGTTTTCAGAACGTGCAGGAGGTGCTGCGGCAGGAAATTGCAGACACCGATGGCACGCACTGCGCCTTCATCATAAAGCTGCTCCAACGCACGCCAGCTTTCCGTTACCAGCGGCTTCCAATCTGCGCCGGGGAAGGGCAGGGGCCAATGAATGAGGAACAAATCCAGATACTGCACCTGCAAATCCTTGAGGGAGGCTTCAAAGCTTGCCATAGTTTTATCATAGCCCAAGTCCGTTTTCCAGACCTTAGAGGTCAGGAACAGCTCTCTGCGGGGGAGACCGCACTGCTGTAGGGCGTTGCCAATCATTTTTTCGTTTTCGTATCTTCTGGCGGTGTCGATATGGCGGTAGCCGGATGCTAAGGCATCCAGAATGATTTTTTCCTCCTGCACCAGATAGGTGCCAAAACCAAGGAAGGGCATTTCCGTACCGTTTTCCAAAATAAATCCTTTTTCACTAATCATGGCTGTTTCCTCCTTACCGTTTTTCCAACAGCGCAAGTGCAAGCGTTGTCAGCGTTTCTTTTGTATTTTTTTCGGGCGCACGCAGAACGATATCCAGCAGCTCTGCAAGGATAGTGCCTAGGATTTTGCCGTGCGGCGCACCGAGTGCCATCAAATCCTGCCCCGTTAGGGCAAGGGTTTTCAGAGAAAGGCAATCCCCTGCCGCAAGGATTTTTTCCAAGGCGGCTTTTGTTTCGGCATGGGGAGAGGCGGGACGCAGGATGCTTTGCAGAAGCAGAAGCTGCGCTGTTGCCTCCTGTCCGATGGTGCTGAGCTTTTTGCGGAGCGGATAGGGCTCTGTCGGCAAATCCGCGGACAGCTCATCCAGAAGCAGGGAAATCCGCTTGATGGAGTGATTATCGAGCCGCATACTTCTTAAAAAGCCCTTCACCTCGCCGAGGGGGTAATGCTGCAAAACAATGCACCACCGCAGAATACTATCCTTCGGACAAAGAGAAATTTCCTCCAAAAGAGTCCGGCTGTTTGCGATAAGGCTTGCGGAAAGGGTCGCATCTATCTGTGCGAGCAGACCGCTTTCCCAGAGCAGGGGCATTTTTTTCGCAAAGGGGGCAAGCCAGAGCTTTTGCAGCTCCTCGCGAATTCGCTCCGCACTGATTTTCTGAATCAGCGCCGTATTGGCGCAGAGAGCCGCCCATGTTTCGGGGTCAATCGCAAAGCCAAGCTGCGCGGAAAAGCGCACACAGCGCAGCATCCGCAGGGCATCCTCCTGAAAGCGCTTTGCCGGCTCACCCACGCCGCGGATCATGCCTGCGGCAATATCCTCCTGCCCATGGAAGGGGTCGCGAAAGCCCTCCTTGGGGTGATAGGCAATGGCGTTCATGGTAAAATCGCGGCGGAGCAAATCCTCATTCAGCTTTTTGGTGAAGGAGACCTCGTCCGGATGGCGGCAGTCGGCATATTCGCCGTCGATGCGATAGGTTGTGATCTCATAATTTTCATGATGCAGGACGACGGTAATCGTGCCATGCTTGATGCCCGTATCAAAGGTATGGTCGAAGATGGTCTTGGTTTCCTCGGGCAGGGCGGAGGTGGTGATGTCCCAATCCTGCGGTATGCGCCCCAGAATGGAATCGCGGACACAGCCCCCGACGATATACGCTTCGTGACCGCCCTCATTCAGTTTATTCAGAATCCAGACCGCGTCCTGCGGAATGGCAATATTCAGCTTCTGCAAGGCTTCTCCTCCTTTTCGGAAATTTTTGCATTTATTATACCATAAAAATATTTCTGATACAAAAAAAGAACATCTGCGGAGAACAGATGCTCTTTTTTTCTATAGGGGAAATAATACAAGGGATTTCAATGGGCCTGCACGGCCCTAAGTCGAAATCAGGATTTCGACTTGTTTAGACGAAGGAATAAACAGACGAGTTCCATCGGCTGAAAAGCCTTGAAACTCGCTGTTTTCCTCGTCGGAAGTAAATTCCGCCTGCGGATTATAGTCGGGAAACTCGTTCGTTTCCCGAACCCTTCCGCTGTTTCGGAGAATTTTTTAGTATTTTACTTCTTATCGTAAGGCTTTACCGTAACCTCTTTTTTATCGAAGTCGATGAAAATCTGATAAGCGTAGTTATCCTCGCTGGTATCCCAGACCTCAACGAATTTCGGGGTTACCTCGATGATGATTTCGGAATCCTCGTGGCTGTATTTATTGTAGCTGCCCCAGAGGTGTTTTTTATAAAGGCCTTCAAACACTCTGCCGGGCTCCTCTACAACCAGACCGCAGTTTTTCGCAGTCCCTTCCACCTGAATACCGCCGTAGCAAAGGGCAACATTGGGGTTTTCGTAAAGCTGCTTTGTTTTGCGGAAGTCCTTGTCTGTTTTGAAATAGATTTTGTCATTATAGAACAGGCAGCTTACGTTGCGCACCATAACGTAATCGTTTACACTGCTGGCAAGCGCCATAATCTTCCAATCACCCAGCTGTTCAAAGAAAAGGGCTTTTGCCTGTTCAAAGGTAAGGTTTTTGTCTAAGCTGAATTTCATTTCGGTTTCTCCTTTGCTTCTCTGTGCTTTTTATACTCAGATTTTTGTTTCGTCCGCTTTCTTTATGATGTTTGCCTTTTTATTTTTTGCAGAGGCATTGCCGTGGATGATGGGGCTTAAGTGCTTATACAGCAGCATTGCGCCAACGGAGTTGATGCCGCATTTAATCAGGTTGAAGGGCAGAATCCCAAGGATTGCCAGTGTGAATACATTGGAAATCAGAGGGTTGACCTCGGTACACATGGCTACGAAATAGCTCATATCCTGTCCCATCAGTGCCATATAGAAGGGAATGATGATATACAGGTTGGTAAAGATGGCAACGATGCCTGTGAAAACAGAGCCGATTGCCATACCGATGATTGCGGTTCTTTTAGATTTTTTCTGGTGATACATGATAACGGGAGGCAGTACATACGCACAGCTGAGCAGGAAGTTTTGCAGCTCGCCCGTAAATGCGGAGGAGGTGCCCTCGGTTGCCAGCTTCAGCAGGATTTTCACCAGAATGATGCAGACTGCCTGCAAAGGCCCCATGGCAAAGCCGCCGATGATTTCTACCAGACCTGCCAGATCAAAATTCATGAAGGGGGGCAGGAAGGGAAGCGGGAAATCAATATGCAGCAGGATGCAGCAGATGGCACCCATCATGGCAATCATGGTTAAATCTCTGGTTTTGAATTTCGTTTTCATGTTTTATTCCTCCAATTTTTCTGATTGGATTCTTCTTAAGACTTGCGATTGACACTGCATTTTTGCAATAAAAAAGCCCTCGGAACACATTCCAAGGGGCATTGCACGCGCAAACGAATTTTCATGCGAGGTACGCATGAACAGCATCAAAGTTTCTTCTCTCATCCGGACTGTTACCGTCGGTTATGGAATTGCACCATATCAGCCTTTCGCATCTTTCAACACTTCGCGTTTCAAGATACCTGAGGGTCGCGGACTTTTACCGCCGGTAGGGAATTGCACCCTGCCCTGAAGATTTATGATTCAATTACAGCGGCATTATAGCATGGCTTCTTTCGGATTGCAAGGGCATTCTGCAAACCGGGACGAAACCGGGATGAAGCGAATCGCTACAACAATAAAATCACATCGTCCGTAGGACAATGTGAACGGAGAATCCAAAGGGGCGCGGGTCGCCAGTGGCGACCTCAAAATGCGTTGCATTTTGAAGCGCTTGACCGAGCCGACAGGCGAGAGCAGCGCCCTTTGGCACACGACTTTGCTTGCAAAGTCTATTCCGAATAAGACGGTACGAATGGGAGGTGCTGGAAATGGCAGCAGAAAAGACCAAGGTCTACACATGAAGGTAGATACCACTGCCATTGAGCAGGAGATCGCCGCCTATGAGAAGCAGCTACGGCAGCACTACTCCACAAAATCCCGGCTTATGGAGGAGATCGACAGCCTTGACCCGGACGACCGCCTTTATAAGATGTACGATAAAATCGAAGAGGTGGAAAATGGACTGATGGATGCCCGGGCAAAGAAGCAGGCCATTGAAGCCGACAAAATCACAGGCGACAACATCTATAAGATCCTGATTTGCTTTGACAAGTTTTATGCCACCATGACCGAGGCGGAACGCTGCAGACTGGTGGAAATTTTGATCGACGAGGTGCAGATCTGCCCGGAACGCCAGCCTAATGGACAGTGGCTGAAGTCCGTCCGGTTCAAGCTGCCCATCATCGACCATGACCTTGAATTGAGTTTGGACAATCAAGATCGTGTCGAAGTCGCAGACGCTCTGATACCCCAGCGCCAGCAGCTTTTGTGCAGCATCCTTGCTGCGGCGGCCGCTGCGGCAGTAGATCAGCAGCGTCGCCTCCTTATCAGGCAGCGTCTCGGGCATTTCGCTC
>OHAO01002187.1_pt1 | contig 12375 bp, 10 predicted proteins | sample 1577151 | NCBI WGS metagenome assembly OHAO01 (sample SAMEA3541585, study PRJEB24748) | human gut metagenome | biome: human gut; feature: human-associated habitat; material: faeces | place: China | collected 2012 | reverse complement strand
TACCAGGAACATTTCCATAGATGTCACCATAATCAGTACTTGCCACTCCACCATGTTCGCCGAGATATTTGTTACGGAAATATTGGGGGTCATAATTGGGAGTCCATGTTCCGTTTACGAAATTTTCACCGATATTGCGTGCTGCATTTCTTGGCGTTGAATTAGAAAAATTCACAGAAGCTGCAACATCTACCCAATCATTTAATTTATGTGTTGCTTTTACCAAGAAAGAATAACGCTCAAATGTATTATTCGGAGTAGTGGATTCAGCATGTTTATAAGACATGGAAGCATAGAATGTGGTTTTGTCATTACCACCATGAATAGCTAGATTTGTATTGGTGTTGAAACCTATTTGATACATATCCAACATATTATTTTTATGTGGGGAATAAGTAGTCATTGTACCGTCATAATTTTCAATTTGACTACCGTCATATTTAGGACCAAATCCAGTTCCCCAAGTTCCAATTAAGGTATGTTGTCCAGCTGAGTTCACTTGGAATTGTGTTGGTTGCCAGATATTACCATCACCATCTGCGTCATAACGTCCTACATACGGACCATCACCATAGACAGTCTGAATATCTGGAGTTTTATATGCATGGTCGATACCGAATGTTTGAGAGAAACTGTGGCCCGGGGAGCCAAAGGGAATCCCTGGATCTTCCGGGAGATTGCAGAATACCTGGAAACAGGGAGAAAGCCTCCCAGGCCGTCGGCAGATGAGCTTAAGGCCATGATCCTGCGCCACGGGCAGATGATGCTGGAATTTAAAGGCGAGACAGCGGGAATGCGGGAAATGAGAAAGCATGTGGCCTGGTATACGGCCGGATATCCCAATTCTGCGGCTTTGAGAAACGATATCAATACGGTGTCCACCATGGATGAGCTGACAGCTCTGATCGGAGAACGCCTTTAAGAACAGAAAAGAAAGAACGGGAAAGGCCGCAGGCCGGTCCGGGACAGCGAAGGCTGCCGGAGCAGGCTGCGGCCTTTTTGCGGCTGCGGGGTCGGAGGCGTCAGAATTTAATGGTGCCGTTGTCCATGCCATCGAAGATCAGCTGGAAGGTGGATTTTTTTGATTCCTTCAGGTGATACAGCATTTTTTCTGCAGCCTCGTCCCAGTTTTTCTGAAGGCAGGGGCGGATGATGTCCAGATGCTCTTTGAAGGTGTCCTCCAGACGGTTATTGGAAACGTTGCCTGTCATGTAGCGGAACCGGGCATTCTGGGTGAGGATCAGGCTGTAATTGTTCTGGATGTAAACGTTGGGGCAGGATCGGACGATCATCAAATGGAAATCAGAATCCAGTTCATAAAAATAGTCGTTGTTTTTAAAGCATTCGCTGTTGGAATCGGTGTGGAGGAAAATATCGTAAAATCCATGAAGCCGTTCCACAGGGAGAAGGGAGCCGTAATTTTTCAGGATATAGGGTTCGTACATATTTCGTACTTCAAAGATCATGTTGATGTCACTGACGGTTAAAGATTTAACGATAATTCCGCGTTTGGGACGGATCTCGATCAGCCCCTCCTGCTCCAGACGGCCTAAAGCGTCCCGGATGGGCGTGCGGCTTAAGCCCAGGGCCTCCGTCAGGATCTCTTCATTTAGAAAGGTGCCGGGAGCGTATTCGCAGGTGACGATCTTCTGGCGTATCTTATTGTATGCTAAGGTTTTCAGATTTGTTTTCGGCATATGGGACTCCTTATGATGAAAAATGACACGTAAATAAGCACTGATGTATATAACAGAAGTTTACCATAGAATCGGAGAATTTTCAAGGTGCTGAAATGTTAAAAGAATAACAAAATAGAACACAGCGGAATGCACAAAACACAGAAGAATGCTTTGTTAAAATGTACAGAACAGAAGAAAATAGTCGGTTCCATATTGACATATTGGCAGAAGGTGTCTATAATCTGATGTATACAACAAAGAATACAAAATGAAACCGATGAGGTATCAACATATCATTCACAGGAGGAATGAACCATGAAAGCAATGTACATTAACGCTCCCGGCCAGGTCGAGATCAAAGACGTGGAAATGCCGGTGAGAAAAGAAGGCGAAGTTTTACTGAAGCTTCTTTACGGCGGGATCTGCGGAAGTGATCTGGGCTCCTACCGCGGGACCTTCGCATACTTCGATTATCCCAGGATCCCGGGCCATGAGTTTTCCGCAGAGGTCATCGAGGCCGACGAGAACAATGCCTATGGGATCAGGAAGGGAATGATCGTGACCTGCAACCCGTACTTCAACTGCGGCCACTGCTATTCCTGCCAGCACGGCACCGTAAACGCCTGCATGGACAACCAGACCATGGGCTGCCAGAGAGACGGCGCCTTCCAGGAGTACATAACAATGCCCATTGAGCGTGTGTACGACGGTAAGGGCATGGATGCAAAGACACTGGCAGCCATCGAGCCCTTCTGCATCAGCTACCACGGCGTGAGTCGGGCCAACGTAAAAGAGGGAGATAAGGTCCTGGTAGTGGGAGCCGGAACCATCGGCGTTCTGGCGGCCATCGCAGCCAAGGCCAAGGGCGCGTCTGTTTACATTTCCGATGTATCTGCCGGAAAGCTGGAGATGGCAAAGGACTTTGGCGTAGACGGAACACTTTTAAATGATTCTCCGGAAAACTTCGAGAAGAGAGTGAACGAGATCACAGACGGCAACGGCTTTGACGTTACCATCGAGGCGGTGGGGCTTCCGTCCACCTTCCAGAACTGCATTGACGCCTGCTGCTTTGGCGGCCGTATGGTGCTCATTGGAGTTGGAAAGAAGAACCTGGACTTCAACTTCACGCTGATCCAGAAAAAGGAGCTGAACGTTTACGGCTCCAGAAACGCATTAAAGAAGGATTTCCTGGAGCTGATCGACATTGTGAACGCTGGAAAGGCTCCCCTGGAGAAGATCATCACCAACGTATATCCCTTTGATGAGGCTGCAAAGGCCTTTGAGGATTTTGCCAACAATCCGGGAGATATGTTAAAGGTCGTATTTGATTTCTCTGCTATCGGGAAATAAATACAGCCGGGCGGGACGGATCCCGCAAAGAAAAGGAACGTGAAGGCCCTGGAGGGCTTTACACATAAACCCAAAATATGCAGCGGCCCAGGCGGCCGGCGCAGAGGGCGCAAAGAACAGCCGGACCGCTGCAAAAAGCTAAAAACGGAGGGAAAACATTATGAAACTGAGAAAGGTTATGGCCCTGACACTGGCAGGAGCAATGACAGCAACAACTCTTACAGCCTGCGGCGGCGGAGCAGACGAGACGACTGCGGCAGCAGCCAGAGCTGACAAGGAAACAACAGCAGCAGCTGAGGACAAGGAGACGACCGCAGCAGCAGCTGATTCCGGCAGTGCAGACGCAGAGGTAGTTCTCCAGGTCGCATTCGAGAACTCCATCACTGAGCCCGTTGGCGAGGGCTGGACAAAGGCACAGGAGATCATCAAAGAGAAATCCGGCGGAAAGATGGCCATTGAGGTTTATCCGGACTCCCAGTTAGGAGACAAGTCCTCCCTGATCGACTCCATGCTCTTAGGAGAGAATGTCTGCACACTGGCAGACGGCGCTTTCTATGCAGACTACGGCGTACCGGATTTCGGTATTGTATTCGGACCGTTCCTGTTTGATAACTGGGATCAGTGCTGGACTCTGATCGAATCTGACTGGTATAAAGAGCAGTGCGGCAAGCTGGAGGAGAAGGGTCTTAAGATCATCGCTTCCAACTGGATCTACGGCGAGAGACATACATTAACAAACGTTCCGGTGAACACAGTTGAGGACTTAAAGGGCTTAAAGATCCGCGTTCCTTCCAATGAGATCCAGTCCAAGGGCTTCGACGTTTTAGGCGCAACCTCCACAGGTATGGCTTTAGGCGACGTTTACCAGGCTCTTCAGACCAAGACCATCGACGGCGCTGAGAATCCGTTAGCAACTCTTTATGGAAGAAAGCTCCATGAGGTTGCCAAGTACCTGATCCTTGACGGACACGTAAAGAACTTCACCACATGGGTGGTTTCTGCTGACTGGTTCAACAGCTTAACAGAAGAGCAGCAGACCTGGCTCTTAGAGACCGCTTCTGAGGCCGGTGAGTACAACAACGAAGTACAGCAGGCTGCTGAGGCCGATTACCTCCAGAAGATGAAGGACGAGGGCGTTACCGTTGTGGAGCCGTCCGAAGAGGTTCTTGCAGGCTTCAAGGAGAAGGCACAGCCCTTCTATGAGATGGACTTTGGCTGGACAGACGGTCTTTATGACACTGTAAGAGCAGCCATGGGCGCAAACGAATAAGACTGACATGAAATGATCTTCTGCGGCGGAACGTTGCGGTCTGGCCGCAGAAGCCAATATTAGGAGCAAAGGTATGGAAAAGAAACAAAATAAAATTGCTTCTGTCCTGATGAACCTGGATATCGCAGTTGCATCTGCGATCCTGGCGATCCTGATCGTCCTTACCTTCCTGGGCGTGATCTGGCGTTATATTTTCGACGCTCCCTTCACATGGCTCGAGGAGGTGCAGACTTCCTGTTTAGTATGGATCGTATTTGCAGCGGCCGGCGCCGCTTTCAGGACCGGAAACCATGTGGCCATCGAAATGATCGTGGATCTGATGCCTGCAAAGGTGCAGAAGATCATGGAATGGTTCATTTCCATCGTGGTGGTGGCAGTTGTAGGCTATCTGTTCTTCCAGAGTATCGGCTTCATCCAGGTATTCATAAAGAGCGGCCGTTCCACCAGCATGTTAAAGATTCCTTATACAGCCGTATACGGAATTGCGATTTTTTCTTACATTGATATGATCTTCAGCTATTTTTACAGCATCATTAAAGGTGTAAAATCGGAAGCAAAGGAGGCGGCAAGCAGCAATGAGTGATGTTCTTATGTTATCAGCCATCGTAATGCTGGTCCTGTTATTCCTTAAGGTTCCGGTGTATATTGCCGTTCTTGGCGGCTCCATGGTGTATTTCGTATTGAATCCCGATATCAATGCCGTGGTATTTGCCCAGCAGGCCATCATCGGTACGGAGAAGATCTCCCTTATGGCCATCCCGTTCTTTATCTGTGCGGGTATCTTCATGAACTATACGGGCGTTACAAAGCGGATCATGGACTTCTGTGAGGTGGTCACCGGCCGTCTTCCCGGCGGTCTTGCCCAGGTAAACGTTCTCCTTTCCACCGTCATGGGCGGTCTGTCCGGCTCCAATATCGCCGATGCGGCCATGGAGTCCAAAATGATGGTGCCGGAGATGACAAAGAAGGGCTTCTCTTTGGAGTTTTCCAGCGTGGTTACGGCAGCTTCTTCTATGATCACTCCGCTGATCCCCCCGGGAATCGCCATGATCCTTTACGGATGTATTGCCAACGTATCCATCGGTAAGCTGTTCATTTCCGGCTTTGGCGTAGGCGGCCTCCTCTGCATCACCATGATGATCTTAGTGGGCTTTATTTCAAAAAAACGCGGATACGGAAACCTGACCACAGAAAAGCTCACCTGGCCCCGGTTCTGGAAGGCCTTTAAGCCGGCAGTCCTGCCCTTATTGCTTCCGATCATCATTATCGGAGGCATCCGTATCGGTATCTTCACCGCAACGGAGGCCGGAGCTGTGGCGATCCTTTACGCTGCCCTTTTAGGCATCATTTACCGTGAAATGCATGTGAAGGATATGGTGCAGGGCTTAAAGGAGACCGTGTGCTCCACAGCATCCATCATGCTCATCGTATCCGCGGCATCTGTATTCTCCTGGATCCTTACCAAGGAGCGGATCCCGCAGACGCTGACCGCATGGATGTTAGCCAATATCCACAGTAAATTCGTATTCCTGATCGTTGTGAACGTGTTCCTTCTCCTTGTGGGCATGTTCATTGAAGGAAACGCTTCCATGATCATCCTGGTTCCGTTACTGGCTCCCATTGCTGCCGAGTACGGGATCAACGAGATCCAGTTTGCAATGATCTATATCTTCAACAACGCCATCGGCGCATTATCTCCGCCAATGGGCACGCTGATGTTCGTTACCTGTTCCATTACCAAGTGTAAGACGGCGGCCTTCATTAAAGAGGCAGTTCCGTTCTACATCCTGCTGGTGGTCAACCTGATGCTCCTGACATGGTTCGAGCCGTTCACCACCTTCCTGGTAAATCTGTTCTATTAATAAAGAGCCCTGCTTCCAAATGGAGGTGGCTTCACCTGCCGGATGGATGGTCATGCATTCATCCGGCAGATTTTTTAAGAAAGTCGAGGAAAGCTTTATGGAACGTTTAAATTATGAAGTGTTAAAAAAATCCGGTTATGACGGATATGTATTAAAGGATGCGCCGGAGAAGGTGCTGCAGTTCGGCGAAGGAAACTTTTTACGGGCGTTCGTGGATTACTGGTTCGATCTGGCCAACGAGAAGGCCGGCTGGAACGGAAAGTGCTGCCTGGTACAGCCCATTGCTCCAGGCCTTGCCAATATGATCAATGACCAGGAGGGCCTTTACACCCTGTATCTGCGCGGCAGTGAAAATGGCCAGAAGGTGGATGCAAAGCGCGTGATCTCCAGCGTGAGCCGCTGCTTAAACCCCTATGAAGCCGACGACTACAAAAAAATGATGGATGTGGCTGCCAGCGACGATCTGGAGATCATCGTTTCCAACACCACAGAGGCAGGCATCCAGTATGATCCTTCCTGCAAAAAGGACGACTGCCCGCCGTCCAGCTTCCCGGCAAAGCTGACCCAGGTCTTATATCACCGCTATAAAGCTGGAAAGCCGGGGATCGTGATGTTAGCCTGCGAGCTCATCGACAACAACGGAAAAGAACTGTTAAAGTGCGTGAACCAGTACATTGACCAGTGGGAGCTGGAGGACAGCTTCAGAAAATATGTGAATGAGGACTGCACCTTCTGCGGCTCCCTGGTGGACCGGATCGTACCGGGCCGTATCCGGGATGAGAAGGAAGTGGCTGAATTAGAAGAAAAGCACGGCTATGCAGATCCCCTGCTGGATGTGGGAGAGGTGTTCGGCGTATGGGTCATCGAAGGCGACGAGAAGTTAAACGATGTGCTTCCCTTTAAGAAGGCCGGACTTCTGGATAAGGTATTCGTAACACCGGATATGAGCCCCTACAAAAAGAGAAAGGTGCGTATCTTAAACGGCGCCCACACAGGCTTTGTTCTCGGCGCATACCTGGCAGGTGAAAATATCGTCCGGGACTGCATGAACGATGAGACCATCAAGGGCTTCATGAACAAGATGCTCTACGATGAGGTGATCCCGACCCTTCCGCTGGATAAGGACGATCTGATGCAGTTTGCTGCCGCCGTGGAGGACCGGTTCAATAATCCCTTTGTAAACCATGAGCTCATGAGCATTTCCTTAAATTCCACCTCCAAGTGGAAAGCCCGGAATATGCCGTCCTTCTTAGGATACATTGAGGAAAAGGGCTGCCTGCCCCAGTGCCTGACCATGTCCCTGGCTGCTTATATCGCATTTTACAGCAATGAGATCCAGTCCCTTACGGACGCCGGACTGGTATGCAGACGCCCGGCTGGAAATGAGTATACCGTAAGCGACGACCGCTGGGCCCTGGAATTTTACTATGCCCACAGAAACGACACTCCAGAGGCTCTGGTCCATGCCGTTCTTACCAACGAACAGATGTGGGATCAGGATCTTACAAAGATCGCCGGACTGGAAGAAACCGTTACTGCTGATTTAAAGATGATCCGCACGGAAGGAGCAAAGGCTGCGTTTGCAAGCTGCCTGTAATTTGAAATATGAAAACAATAAGGATTTCTGATCTGGACAACGTGGCAGTGGCTCTCCACCCCATCGCAGAAGGCGAGGAGATCACCGCCGGAGGGATCACTGTTAAAGCTCTTATGGACATCCCCCAGGGCCATAAGATCGCCCTTCTTCCCATCAAAAAGGGTGAAAATGTGGTAAAATATGGCTTTCCTATCGGTCATGCCACCGAGGATGCTGCTCCGGGAACCTGGATGCACACCCATAACGTAAAGACCAACCTGGAAGGTGAGATGGAGTACACCTATACCCCAAGCCTCACATTCCCTGAAAAGGTGGAGCCGGAGACCTTCCAGGGCTTCCGCAGAAAGGATGGCCGCGCCGCCATCCGCAATGAGATCTGGATCATTCCCACGGTGGGCTGCGTCAACGATGTGGCCAAGAAGATGGTGCGGGACAATCAGGATCTTGTGACAGGGACCATCGACGGTCTTTACACCTTCCCCCATCCCTTCGGATGCAGCCAGACCGGCGAGGACCATGCCCAGACAAGAAAGCTTCTGGCGGCCCTGGTGCGCCATCCCAACGCGGCGGCTGTGCTGGTGCTGGGACTGGGCTGTGAAAATCTGACCCACGAGCAGTTCTTAGAGGAGCTGGGCGATTACGATAAGGACCGGGTAAAATTCCTGATCTGCCAGGAAGCCGGGGATGAGTTTTCTGAGGGCCGGGAGCTGTTAAAGCAGTGCGCGGAATATGCGTCCCAGTTTAGGAGAGAGCCCATTCCTGTAAGCGAGCTGGTCATCGGCATGAAGTGCGGCGGCTCCGACGGCTTATCCGGGATCACAGCCAATCCGGCTGTGGGCCGCTTCAGCGACATGATGGCGGCCAGAGGCGGCTCCACCGTGCTCACAGAGGTGCCGGAGATGTTTGGCGCAGAGGGCTTCTTAATGAACCGCTGCGTCAATGAAGCGGTGTTTGAAAAGGCCGTGGACATGATCAATGGCTTTAAGAATTATTTTATCAGCCATAATGAGGTGGTTTATGACAACCCCAGTCCCGGAAACCGTCAGGGCGGGATCACCACCCTGGAGGACAAGTCCTGCGGCTGTGTCCAGAAGGGCGGTACGGCTCCCATTATGGACGTGATCGGCTACGGAGATCCGGTGACAGCCAAGGGGCTCAATATGCTGTACGGACCTGGAAACGATCTGGTCTCCGCCACAGCCATGACAGCGGCGGGAGCCCATATGATCCTGTTCACCACAGGGCGGGGAACCCCCTTCGGAGCTCCGGCCCCGACTCTTAAGCTGGCCACCAACAGCCAGCTTGCAGAAAAGAAAAAGGGCTGGATCGACTTTGACGCCGGCCCCATCGCCGATGGAGAATCCATCGACGACGCTGCAAAGAGACTGCTGCAGCTGGTGATCGAAACGGCAGACGGAAAGCAGACAAAGGCCGAGGAGAAGGGATTCAGAGAGATCTCCATCTTCAAGGACGGCGTTGTGCTGTAAAACGTATGGGCGGCCCCAAAGGGTGCACCCCCATAAGGAAGTAATTTGATTGTCGCAGGGCGGCATGGCTGAAAGGTCATGCCGTTCTGCTTTTTCTTTGCCGTTCCACAGCCTGATCGTCGCCCGGCAGGTTGACTTCTCCAATGAAGTTCCAGACTAGTTCAATCTTCTGCCTGCGGTGGCCGCTGGACTTATCCGGCGCATGGACGATAATCTTTTTTACAAACTTTTCTACCGCTTGCCGCCATGCCTTGACCTGCTCCGTCAGTTCTTTTTGTTCTGTCTCATAGTCGGCGGAGAGTTTCAAGAACCGTTCATGACTGATTGCCCCACTGATGTCATCCTCATAGATGCGCTTGAAAATGCGGTCAAGTTCAGTAATGTGTTTTTCCGCTTGGGCGATTTCACGCTTGCGTTTCTGAGCCTCTTTTTCGGCTTCTTGGAAGTGCTGCTTTTTCGCGGCTTCCTCAAATGCCATAGCATCATCAAAGAACAGTGCCGCCACATCGAAAATCCGCTGCAAAACAAACAGTTTCAGCGTTTCTTCCCGGATAAAGTGCATGGTACAGTCGCCTGTATTGCTCTTATACCGGGAACACCGATAGCAGTCTTGCTGCGGTGTCATGTTTTTGCCTGTGGCGAAATGCAGTTTGCTTCCGCAACCGGCGCAGTACAGCAGACCAGAAAACAGCTCTTGCGAAGCAGCCAACTTTCTGCGGACGGGAGCTGTTGCCTTTATCCGTGATTGAGGCGGTCCGCGTCGGTGATCCGTTGGCCGTGGAAAGTGTCTTGCGATATTATGACGGCTACATGAATAAGCTGTGTACCCGGACATTCTACGATCTGAACAGTTTGCCTCATGTGAGGGTGGATGAATACATGAAACACCGATTACAAGCAAAGCTCACGGAAGTCATCGTAAACAAGAAATAGCAAAGACAAAGGAAGCCGTCAAGGGTCGAGATGAACGCTCCGCGCCCTTGACGGCTTCCTCCGTATTTGCTGTGTGGTAACCAAGCAGGCGCAAGCAGAAATTCGCTTGCGCCCGCTGCTATTATGACGTTTTTGCCTACGCATTTAGCGGGTAGAAAAGCCCAATACAACAGGACTTTTCCGACATGGTTGAGCTGCTGGAAGTAGCTTACCATTTTGGCCATTGTAAATGCGGCTTGAAATGCGTAGAATAGTTTGACTTTGAGCGTGTTTAGGTATAAAATAATATTACCTTACGCATTTGGCTGTAAGGGCGGAGCATTTCTGTCAAGTCTGGCCGAATTGATGTTTCTATGAGTAACGTTACACATAGAACCACCAATTCTAGGTTGGGTTCGTTGAACATGATACTCCTTTCCAGTATGATTATACTACGGAACGCTATCAGATGCACCCAGGACAATAATGTTCATGTACCTGCCTGCTAACTTAGGGATGTTGTCCCCCATGTTAGCAGGCATGATGCATTTTAGGGGGAAATTATGAAAACTCAAAAAGAATATAATCAATGTCAACAACCTACATCTTGTCATAATTGTAGTTCAAACCAGATATGTCAAGCATGGGTTGACTTTGTTAAACACCACAATGATACTAAGCCTTATGCACATTTTGACCTGCGCGTGTCGTTATCCATGCCTTCAATTAGAAAATACGTAATGGATCGGACTAAAATAGTTACACACAGTTTTTATCCATTTATCCACTTTGAGAAGAAAAACTCTCGTTATGGAAAGAAAGGGCCTAAAAAGCCACGAGAGCTATACTATTGCTCACATTTAGATAGGTGTGTATATCAGCGATATGCATTTTTATTGAACTACCAGTATAGTATTTGGGCTTGTGAAAATAACATAGATGACGTTGCAATCGCATATCGAGATAACTTAGGGAAAAACAATATTGATTTTGCCAAGGATGCTTTTGATGCAATACGCAGCTTTCCTCAGTGCTTCATTTTAGTAGGTGATTTTACTAATTTCTTCGACAACTTGGAACATCAATATCTCAAGAAAATGATGTGCGAAGTGCTTGGTGTTGAGCGTTTGCCTCAAGATTACTTTTCTGTTTTCAAAAACATCACCCGTTTTTCAAGCTGGGATTGGAAAGACATTGTAAAGGCAGCTGGTGAAAACATTGCAGAAAGAGGTGTTCGCAAAAAAATCAATAGTAAAGAGACAGTTCTGACTAAGGAACAATTCCAGAAAAACAAAAAAGATATAAAAAAGAATATTTCTGGGGTGGGCGTTCCGCAAGGTTCCCCAATTAGCGCTGTACTATCCAACATTTACATGATAAAATTTGATAAAGACATTAAGCGTTATGTAACCAGCAAAGGCGGGATTTATATGCGCTATTCAGACGATTTTATCATTGTCTTGCCATACGAGAGAGATGCCGAAATCGCGGATTTTACAAGCTACATTTTTTCCTATGTAGAATCAATGAAAGGACTTATTGATTTGCAAAAGGAAAAGACTTCTTGCTATACTTATAAGGACGAAGTAATCTACGAGGGTGATCAGCCATCTAGCATAAATTATTTAGGGTTTCTATTTGATGGCAAAAGCATTAGAATAAGGCCACGTGCGATAACAAAATATTATTACAGGATGCGTCGAAAAGCTCATGCCATTGGACGCAGTAATTGGATATCATCTAAAGGCAGGCGTATATCAGCAAAAGAACTATATAGTATTTATTCTCGTAATGATGAAAAACAAACGTTTATTGACTATGCAAGAAAGGCAAAAGGAATATTGAAACTTAATGATCAAGAAGCAAATGCATTAATAAAGCATCATAAACGAAAAATCGCTATGGCTATAAAAGAAGGCCAGAAAAAATAAGAAGAACGCTCATGATTCCACGGTTGAGAATCATGAGCGTTCTTTTAGCAGCACCTGTTTGTCAGCCGTTAAGTTCAATTAGCTCTTGATACTTCCTTATCGGTGTTCAACTAAATGCGGTCCGTCTCTTTTTTATTCCGGATTTACAGGTCAGTCCTGGGGCTTGACGATGGCGATGTGCAGCTCGTCCAGCTGCTTCTGGGTCACGGCGCTGGGGGCGTCCATCATCACGTCCTGGGCGTTCTTGTTCATGGGGAAGGGGATGATCTCCCGGATGGAGTCCTCGC
>OHAO01002182.1_pt1 | contig 12398 bp, 7 predicted proteins | sample 1577151 | NCBI WGS metagenome assembly OHAO01 (sample SAMEA3541585, study PRJEB24748) | human gut metagenome | biome: human gut; feature: human-associated habitat; material: faeces | place: China | collected 2012 | reverse complement strand
CCGATCAAGTTTTTTCATCAAATGCTCTTCCGTCTGCGCCATGCGAACGTGGCGCAGCTCCATGTCTACAATCATGGCTGTGCTCCTTTACTCATTCGTCGCGTGTCGCTGCGCAATCTTGAAAAGGTCTTCCAGATCGTCTCGATCCGCGGTGTAGTTGGCAATCGGAAGCTTTCCGCCAGCCTTTTCAAGTGCTTGCAGAGCCGCTTCCTTAGCCTTATCGAGATTGACTTTGCCATTGGTGTCGATAACGCCAAGCATCAAGAGTTGCGGCTGTACAACCGCTAACCGCATCTGAATGGCATCATCAACGTATGGAATGGCAAACCCGATGCTGAACTGCATCAGAGGAGTCGTTGCTCTTGGCAGGATGATTTCCGCCAAGAACTCACGCGCAATCTTGGGAACTTCCTGAATCGAGACGAACATGGATTAGCCTCCCATTACGCAGCGGGCGTGGTAGTGGTCGGAGCCGTCCACGAGTTGTAGCGCGGCATCACTTCCGGACAGATGACAGAGGTCGGGATGACCGTCTGCGTGATCTTGCTCATCAGTGCCTGCAAGCCGGCAATGGCTGCAGAGTTCTGTTCGCAGCAGCACTTCGCAGTCTGAGCCACCGTATCGATCTTGCCGTTGAGTGCAAGACCCTGTTCGCGCAGCTTGCCTTCGAGAATCTGTTCACGAAGTTCAGCCTTCTCGTTGGTGCACTTGAGCTCAGCCTGAAGCGTGGCGATGTTGACCCGGTTGTTGGCTGCTTCTTCTGCCAGCGGCTTGATGTAGGCGTACATCTCCGCTCGCAATTCTTTGTCGTTAGCTACGGTCTGATTGAACGCGGCTACCATGTTGGCGTTGGCCACTTTCTCCGCTTCAAGACTCTGTACGCGAGCCTGAAGTTCGGAAACGTACTGAAGCTCTGCGCCCATACCAAGGCCGGCACCGTAACGCGCACCGCAGCCGGCGTCACAGCCGCCGAGAAGACCGTTCAATGCGCCGCTGCGGAGTGCACCGTACGTGCCAATACCACCAAGAACACTGGCGAGAGTAACCGCTGTGTTGGCTTTAGCGTTGGATGCAAATTCACCACTCATAGCTTTCTCCTCCTTGAGAAATAGAGAGTTGATAGACGCCACCATTGGCGTCAAGGAAAGTCTCACACCACCGGGTGCGCTCACGCGCACATGCCGATGTTCGACTCAGGAGGATTCTTTCAGCGGTCTGCGGCCTCAACTATCAGACATGAAAAACCCCGCCGAAGCGGGGGTTGCTTGTTGAAATGCACATTTCAACGTATGACGATGACATCCGGACGCGGAACATCCTGATTCGGACGTACGTAGAAAAACCCGTCGTGCTCTTTATTGTCGCGGGTCAATCGAACGCCGTTGGGTACTGCACGCCGCCGTATGAGGCCGCAACGTATTGCGGAACTTTCTGGAACTATCAGACGGGGATTAATGAGCTCCAGCCGCTTAAAGACCCAACAAATGCAACCAAAACAAATGGCGCAAGTGCGTGGCCAGCGTTTGCACGTCACTTTTTCGAACTAACACACCGAAAAGTTTGCATTCTGAATGTGGCGTATGGCGGTGCAGCAGTTACAAATATAAGTTCAAATACTTGGTACGGAAATGATAGTGTACATCGTCAAAGAGCATCAATACAGTATGATGCTGTTATAAAGGCGTTAGGTACTCTTAATAAAGATTATATTCTTGGTGGTCTTTTATGGATCCAAGGAGAAGCTGAAACATCTCGTATTGGTAATGGAACTATAAATATTACTGCATATAAAGAAGGAACATTAGATGTTTTTAGTTTCTTTAGACAACTTACTTCAAATAATAATTTATCTATTTATATGAGTCAGATAGGTTTTTATTCTGGCGCATTTACAAATGATAATTGGATGAAAGGTCACTTAGCAGTTCAACAAGCACAAATTGAATTAGCTCGTGATAATGAAAATATATTTATGGCTTTTGAAGGTGCAAAAAACTTTACTAAAGCTGGATATATGCATGATTCTGTGCATTATAATCAAAAAGGATATAGCATCATTGGTAAAGCATTTGCAAGATGCGTAGCCAATACTCAAACTTTCTAATGGAGAAAATTAAAAATGGCTCTTACAGCAGATCAAACCGCATTATTGCAAACTGCAATTGAAAATTTAAATAAATCAGTAGAAGTTAATCAAGAAGTTCTTAATGTAGTCAAATCAGTTGGTAATACAGGCGCAGTGGACATAGCTACACATAATACTGATCCAGAAGCGCATCAAATTTTTAATAAAGTTCATGCATCATCTGGCTATTTTATTGGTAATACCAATGATCTTAGTAGTGCGCATTTTTATCGGGAAGTTAATACTTCAAATAAATTTGGAAGATTATTTTTAAATGCTTACTGCTGTTTTGGAGAATCTGATCGTGAAACTGGCGCCGATGGCTTCCAGTTTCAATCTATTGGGTATTTGAACGATTATTCTAATCCTGTTACTACTGCAAAATCTTTTCCTATTATAAGTTTTAAAGGAAAAGTTAAATATAATGACGATGCAGAAAAGCTTTCCAATCAAACTACACATGTTTTAGAATTTGGTATTAAAGAAGGAAAATATCAAATCTGGTTTGGAGCGCAAAATACAGATAAAACAAACACACAACTTTATCTTATTGAACGTACTTTCTACCCAGTTGTTCCAACAGATTTAGGAACTTCCACTTATCAGTGGAAAGACTGCTATCTCCAAAACAGTCCGATTGTCAGTTCAGACGAGCGACTCAAGCAAGATATTGAAGAGATTCCGGAAGCAGTCTTTAAAGCATGGGCACGTGTGAACTTCAAGCAGTATCGCTTCAAGGAAGCCGTAGCCTCCAAGGGTGATGACGCTCGTAAGCATGTCGGACTGATTGCACAGCATATCCTTGCTGCTTTTGAAGCCGAAGGGCTTGATGCGACAGACTACGGCATCGTCTGTCACGGCTCCTGGGATGACCAGTACGTTGATGAGCAGGTGATTGATGTCGAAGCGGTCTACGACAAAGACGGCAATGTCGTAACGCCAGAGAAGAGCCATACCGAAAAGCGTTTTGTCAAAGCCGCTGGCGATGTTTGGACGGTACGTTATGAAGAAGCGCTTGCCCTTGAAACGGCCTATCAGCGCTGGCGTCTGTCAAAGATCGAAGCCGCGCTTGAGGCCAAGGGGATCACCCTTTAACGTCCTCCCATGAAAAAGCCCCGCCGACCACAAAGCCGACGGGGTTTCTTTTTGCCCTGCTACTTAGAGTGTGATGCCTTTCGCGGTAAGGGCCTGTTCGATCTTGGCAAGCTTCCAACGTTGGTATGCCGCTTCGAGCGCCAAAGCCTCCTCGTAACGGACGGTATACACGTCTCCGGCAGGTTTGACCAGTTGGTTCTCGTATACGGTGTTCTCAGGCGTCACGACATTGCCTTGCTCGTCAAGCACTTCAGGTGTGTGACTAACTTCGACTCGTTCATACTGATCTTCCCACGAATCGTGGCAAACAATACCGTAATCGAAAGCGTCGAGATCCTGGGCTTGGAATGCCTCAATAATGTCCTGAGCTACGAGGCCAATATGCTTACGTGCGTTAGCTTCTCCCTTCTTTGCCACAGCCTCTTTGAACTTGTAGACCTGGAAGTTCACATTGCCCCAGGCGGTGAAGACGGCTTCCGGAACTGATTCAAAGTTCTGTTTCAGGCGGCGGTCAGAGGAGACAATCGGAGAGTTGGTGAGGTAGCAGTCTTTCCACTGATAGGTAGATGATCCCAAATCGCACGTACGAGTTCCTAAAAACATGCCATATTTCATATGATAATGTGTAGCATTACCGTATGACTCATCGTTTAATCCAAAAGTAATAGAACCTCGTGAATCTTGGTCTTGTCCAAGAGAAAAGCTAGATAAAAGTTTATAACTGTTTTCTCCAGAAGAGGTTGTCCATCCGTAAGCCAACATAGAAATAACATCTTTGTCGGCAAAATTCTCCGAATAATCTGGATTTCTAGCATATCCATTAATCAGAGTTACAGATCCTTTTGCACCTGTATTACCCCAACAGCCATAATAGTTATGCCGATTAACCAATTGTTGGCTGTCGTTAACTACATTCATGTACCAAAGAGAACCACCAAGGTTCCCTGTTTGCGTTGGCCCGTCTGTGTATGGGGTTAAATAAAAATTTTGAAGAGCAACAAGTTTATTGAAAAAAGGATGAGCGGTTCTATCCGTATTATGGGTTGCAATATCAACAATTCCGGTATTTCCAATCGACTTCATCAGCTCGAGAACCTCATTATTGATTTCCACCGAGCGATTCAAATTTTCAATTGTCGCCTGCAAAAGAGCAGTTTGGTCTGTGGTAAGCGGCATGGTTTATTCCCCCATATCTAAAAACTCTGGTTATTCGAAATGAATCGAGCAAAAGCTTTTCCAACTTCAGAATAGCCTCTGCGATCGTAGTGAACTTGGTCGGCCATCATCCCAGCTCTGGCAAAATATTTCGCACCTGCAAATACCAAGTGAACGTTTTGATTTTGTTGGCTTAGCTCGATTTGTGCGTTTTGAATCGCATGAAAACCGCGCATTCTTTGCTCATTGTCCATTCGATTCACTTGGTAGCCAATTTGACTCATATAGATTGGCATCGTCGGCATAGCCGTTAGGGTTCGGAAGAAATCAAAGACGTCAAGCGTTCCAGTTTTGTATTGCTGGATCGTTACGGTTCCCATAGCTACGCCATACGTCTCAGCTTCGCCTTGAATCCAAAGCATTCCTCCTAAAACCCAATCACTGTCTTGCGTACCAAGGGCTTCAGTTACAGCCTGATACTCTGTAGTTGCCTGTTGACGAAGGATGCTGTCTTCCCCGTACCAAGTATTTGTTCCGCCGTAATCAGTAACGTATGAGCCACCCATGGCTACGTTGAGGATGCAAACCTTCCGGTGTGTTAACTCGAAAAAGGTCCTACCAAATACGGGCCAGGCGCTTTTTTGTTTACTGCGGTATACAGGATCGCGTAGAGGCTTAAGCGATTTGTTTTCTTGATCTTCCCAATCCCAATACGTCCCTGCCCAGTCAGCCACTTCTATTGATGGATAACCACCTTGCCCCACCGCGTTACTCTGCCCAGCCACAATGAACAAAACGTATGGCTTTTCTACATACGTCCGAATCAGCAGATTCCGCGTCCTGATGTCGTCGTCGTAAGCTGAAATGTGCATTTCAACAAGTTGTCGGGAGCGCTCAGCAGTTTGCGACAGCAGCTTGAGCAGACGAGTTTCGTCCTCTTCGGCCTTCGTGAACCACGCCACAAAGTGCTCGATGTCGTTTTCCGTAGCCTCGGCCGAGTGAAGCGCAATCGTTGCCACCTGCTGGAGCTTGTCGAGGCCGTCCTGATACCACTTCCAGTAGGCCTCGATGTCGCGTGCGGTGAAGTTCCACGATGCCGTTGCCGCCGTCTTGAGCACCGTCAGAAGGTACGTGTCCGTCAACTGAATCAGGACCTTGTTCTCTTCGAACACACCTTCAACGTCAGCAAGCTTGCCTTCAATCTCAGCCGCCGCAGCTTCGGCCGCCTCGGCAGCCGCCTGGGCAAGCGCGACGTTGTTCTCGATCTGCTGGATTTCGTCGATGATGTCCTCGATCCGCAACAGGTCTTCGAGGTTATCGGCAATGGCGATGATCTGCTGGATGCTTCCGGAAATAGTCTCTACGGCGTCTGCAATACCCGCCACGTTCTCGATGTCTTCGAGGTAGGGGATAACCTTGCGCGCAGCCTCGCCGGCGGCAAGCAACGCTCGCACCAACTCTTCAGTATCCAAACTTGAAGTTGGCGGGACCTTGATTGCTCGACTGACGTCCTCGAGCAACTGCTGGATCAAAACAACGATACGATCGAGTTCAGTTGTGATTCGCTCGGGCGGGAATCTTGTGTAGTTTTTGAGGTCAAGCGTCTGGGTGTAAGGGACATTAGAGCCAATAACGAGCACCGCATCTTTAGCCAATCCGGTTTCTGACGTAAGCGTGATGGTGCCGCCGGGTGTTGCCGACTGATCAGCATTCATGGACACCGTGTAGTCGGTGCCTTGCTGCAAATCTGACGGTTCTGAGTCGCTAGAAGCCGCAACTGCGACATAGACGTCAGACTCATCAAAAATAAGAAACCCGAAGCTGAAAGTCTTTTGGCCGGTGCCGTCTCCAACGTAGGGACCGGCGAGACGCTTGATGTATTCAACAGACATGAAAAAAGTCCTCAGCAGTTGAGAGCTATTTTCCAATGGTGAAAAGCGCTCACGCGCACATGTTTTAATCGGGAGCGGTTGCAAAGCGTGGAGAACGTCTTGGCATGGTGTCGCGCTCAGTCAGCGGTTAGGTTGATTAGCCATGCGAGGCGCACGGCTGGGAAGCATTTCCTGTTGCTTCCACCAGTAGCCTTGGCCCGTTGATCTACGTGTTCGGTCACGCTGCCGACGAAGATACCCGGGAGAAAGGAACTCCTGAAAATCATTTAGAACAGCGTGATCAAGTGCGGTTTTTGCGTACCAAACATTGGCAAAAGGAGTATTGCTGCGAACAAGCCGGAAAGCCTTTTGTTGCCATCTTGTTTCTTTGTCATACATGGCCGAGTCACGCATAGACATTGCTACGTCCCACGTATCAAATGCCGTTCCAGCAACCGGTCCCATGAAGGAGAGAACATTCGGAGAACCGTACTTGGATTCGGCGAAAACGCCGTTGTAGAGCATGTCGCCGAACACACCAAGGCCACCGCCTTTCATAACAGCGTTGCCCCAGAACGTACCCGTTGTCATGTCCTGTGCATCACGTCCGGCAAGCATATTTGCCGCCTGAAGAGACAGCGCCCCAAAAAGCGTTGTGCCAGTTACGATGCTAACCCCATACGCCAATGCACCCGCCTGATGACCTGATTGCCACAAGTCTCTACCGCGGCTGAAGTGCCGCGTGAGCATGGCAAACGGGAACGACTTAAAGAGCATGAAGGAGCGCATGAATTCGCCCGACCATGTACCGCGCTGGAGGCCACGAGACATTGCTGCACGGCTTGCCAGATCAGGCTCAATCGAGGCCATGTAGGACTCGTCCGTAATCATGGAAAGCCATTTCGTTGTCACTCGATCCACGTCGCCACGACTAAATCCGTGCAAAGCGAGATTTTCCGCGGAGATATTTTCAAGCGACTCACGCGTCAACATGTCGCAACCGCGATACCGCTCAGGAGTGGCAAGCCTTAAGAGTTCCCAATCGCGCTCCGTGAAGCCGTGCTTTTGCATCCGGGCGCGATCATAGGGATCGAGTTCCGACCAAACCTTGGATTTCACGAGTTTGCCTGATGCGGCCATAAAGTTCAGGCCTGCCGCACGGCGAATCATGTTTGTCCAGGCGTTCAGAAGTGAGGCGCGAATTGTCAGATCGGCCATGATGGCCGTTGCACCATTTCCGATATTTCCCTCATACCAACGACAAAGCCCTTCGTTGATTGTGTCGGCAAGAAGCCCGGCACGAGCGGCAAACTCAATGTCCTGCTTGGACAAGGCACGGATCAGAGAGAAGGGAGCTGTGATCGGGTTGATATTGTTGACTGCCAGAGCCACGTAGTACGTTGGGAAATCAGACAAGGACGAAATAATCGCGCTGCCGAGTTTTCCGGCAACCTGCAAATTGCGAATGCCTTGACCGATGGAGGCCATGCGTCCCGTCCCAGCAGGGGTATCAGCGTTTCCATTGAGTGTGTCCCACATGGCATCAATGCCGACACCAAGAGCGCCATTCCAGTCACGGTACATCCAGGCTCTTTTCAAGTCCGAATCCTGAAGATTCGCACGCTCCAAATCGGAGTTTGCGATTCGTTTGAGTGTGGCATACGTTGCTTGTGGGTTCGGGCCAAGGGCTTCCAAAAGAGCAATGTCTTTTGACATTGATCGAATACGAGAGACGATGGTATTCATCGTGCTGCCGGAGCCGAACTTCCGCTCATAGTCAAAGTACGACTGAGCATCCTTGAAATGAAGCGCACGGTGCTGACCGTAACGGTTGCTTCGTCCCTCGCCTGAGGAGTTTCGGCGAACAACACGACTTCCGAAATCGTCACCGTTGCCATCTGTGACGAGCGTCATCCAAACGTTTGAGAGCATGTCGCGTAGCTCATCGTCATTCATCGGGTTCCCGTCATCGTTCAGATAGCGCGTTGTGTCGAGTTTGTTCCAAATGAAATTTATCCAGGCCTCCCGACTCTGTTCCAAAGAGAAGTGTCGCAGCCTGTTTTTCCCGATGACATTTGAGGCATTGCGCACTTTCCACTGATCGTGCGACTGCGGCATGTTCCAGTCTTCAAGCAGGCCAATATCTCCGCCGGCACGATTGAATCGTTGCCGCAGCATTTCAAACGTTTCTTTGACGATCTTTGCCGCTTGCTTGGCAATAGCGCTGCCAGAATCCTCACCGAACATTTCTCGAACAAAGGCAAAGGCTGTTGTCTGATCTTCCACTAGTCCGAACCAATGCGTCCCGATAGCCTTCTTGACTTCGTTGGCAATGCGCGAGTAGTACTGCTGCTGAACGCCGCGAATCTGCTTGTAGGCATCCTCAAGAATGCCGGCCACAGAGCGAAATCCATACCGGCCTTTCTCGGCGTTGTGCTTGTACTGCAACTGCGTTTTTTTGGCTGCCTTCAATTGCAGATAAGCTCGGTAGCGCATTTGCTCCGCGTGCTTTTTCATATTCTGCGCTACACGGCTGGCTGCGATCTGAACACGCTGATCCTTTGTGAGACTGTCCCAAACCTGAGGATTCTCATTTCGGAAGGAAACCATTTGAGAGTGAAGGGCAGGAATCAGTGCCCGTGATTCGGCGCTGGTCAATTCGCGCCCGAGAAGCCCGGCCAGAATGTCTTTGCATTCCTGACGAATGTCTGCCATGTCTTAAATTCCTCCGTTGTTGACAATGCACTGCGCAGCTTTGTTTAGCGTTTCGCTAAAGGCCTCAACCTCTCTAGCCTGCTGCTCTGTTTCCTGCATGAATTGGAGAGCCGTGCGAGATTCTCCGTCAGCGGTTACGACAGCCATGTTCGGACTCTCCTTGACAATTTCCGCGCCTTCCCGTGCTGCTGCCACTTCTTCCGGCGACGATCCTGATGGCAACTCCAGCGGTACCTGATCCAGGCCCTGAATCTGAGGCGTTTCGTACACCGGCATTCCTTCCGGCTGCACTTTTGGCGCAATCGTTTCAGGGAAACCAAGCCGTTCTTCAACGATCCGTTTCTGTCCGGCCATACGATCAACGTCAACCGGAGCACTGACTTCAACCTTCTGCCCGCTGTTGAGTGCGTCAGCCGCCTTGAATTCTTCGGAAAGGCTGGCCTGCGTCTGCTGTTCGTCAGATTGATCAGTCATCTGATCCTGTCGCTTGATGCGCTCAAAGTTTGCGTAACGAGCCGAATCCGCCTGGGCGTGCGTCACCGAAAAATCAGATCGAGCCACTCGCATGGCGTCCTCGTATGCAAGATTGCGGTCCAAAATGTCACGTACTTCTTTAGAAAGGGGAGGAAGCTCTTCACCGAATTCAGAGCGGTAACGACCTTCCAGATGAGCGCGCATGTCACGGTACAGCGACGTAATCCACGTGCGGAACTTTTCAAAGAGGCTCTGCAGTGTCGGTGCCGGAACCTTGCCTGTAGAGAGGTATTCTTCGACCCACGACGCAAACTGTTCGTGATATTTGCGTTGGCCCTCAACACCTAGATCGTCCCAGTACGCTTGATCCTTGATGCCCCAAATATCAAAAAGCTTTCGCACGTCCTGGCGCAGATTAATATCCGTGCGATTGCTCTTGGAAAACTCAATAGCATTCGCAAGCCAGAAATGCCCCATTTCGTGCGACAAAGTCGTGATGTTCGCGTTCGGCGTCAGCGTGATGCGATTCTCGGCAGGAGAGTAAGCCCCCAAAGCTTCGCCACTTTGACGCTGGTAAAAATCGAGGACTTCAATAGCCTGGTCATCAAAGACGACATAGCATCGTCCGTCAGTTCCACCAACATACGTGATGCCCTCAATGCCACGTTCCTTCAGCCACAAGGAGGCCTGTTTAGGTCCTCCCATTGCTTTTGAGATAGCCTGATAAACATCGCGTCCAGTAGGACTGTCCGGAACATAGATCATCTGATCTGTATCCAAATGCTCCATATTCCATTCGCGAATCATTTCGCGAATCTTTGCCTTCAATTCAAAATTGCTGCCGGCTCCCCATAGTTTTTGTTCATCAAGCATCTTGTCCGCATCGGGGATATCCACTTTGAAAACACGTCCGGAGTCGTATTCAACCGTCAAGTCATCCGGATCAATTTGTCTTAAAGCGTCCAGTGGCTCTTTGTTCTCACGCCTTTGCTGGTCTACTACAGCAAACAAGTCGTTTAGCTGTTCGCGGACATCCTTGACCGATGCTCTTCTACCTTCATTCTTAGCAACGACACGAGCCCGTGTCACGGCAAGATCGGCTCGAAACAATTCATCTTCCGTGACTTGCTTAAGGAACGTAGCAATTGACTGTTTGGGATTTTCGTCAATCTGCGCGATCAGTCCTTCGTAAACTTTCGCAACTCTATCGGCAGCCTCGAATCGTTCATTTAACGAATAAATAAGCGATTCATACTCTCTCCGGATGTCGCTGTTGACAAAAAAGATGTGCCCCTTCAGCTTTTCTAAGCCGTTACGCAAAGGTTGAGGCAATTCCTCTGGACGAGCTCCTTTATATGAAACAAAATATTCGTTTCCTCCTCGTCCGATCACAAGGGTTCCGCGATACCGATCTGCAACTGCCTGATCCTCCGCGAAATACAGCCCCCAGCCATGCAACTGCGCGCCTTCGCCCGAGCCGATGTGTTCGGTTGAAAAAGCATCGAATTGATGCGGAGAACCATGCCATGCAACCTGATAAAGGTCTCCGACAGAGGTGGGGTTACGGTATACTATCGGCACTGGAAGAGGATTCTTCTTCGTGCCATTTGGCAGCGGCGTTTGATCGCTGACCCCAACGGACCTACGGGAATTGGACCTGTGATCACTTGGCACGATGAGGGATCCTTTTTCTGCATCGTATCCGAGCAAAAGTCCCTCATTGATCCAAGTTTCAAAACTCTTTTTCTCGTAAGCTGTCGGGATTTTGTTCTTTATCTTGACTTCGCCGTTCTTCTCGATCGAGAGATGGACAGGGACAATGATGTTCTGTTCATCGCGCTTTAACTCAGTTGCCAGAACAATGCTGTTTTCGCCTTCTTTGGCAGTTCGCGATCTAAAGACCGCAATAGGATTCTGAATGGCAACCAGCAATCCTTGAAGTTCTTCCGGCGAAATGCCGTGTTTTCCTTCTTCGCCAAACATGCGGGTTCCTGCGTCTTGCAGAACATGCACAAAGCCGCTTCGTGTCGCGTACAAAGGTTTGGTTGAAGTGCCGAAGATTTGAAGAACCCACGAAGGTCTTCCAATCGTAAAAGAACGCGGGCCCTGGCCTTTTTTCCAAAGTTCCAGGACTTCATCAAATTGGCGGGAACGCTGCAGCATATCCATGTATCCGAGAGATGCAAAACCGTTCGCGTCAGCTTGTTCTGTAACTTTGATCTTCGGGAGAATCTCCATCGGATCAACGTGTGCCTGTTCTGCCAAACGCATTGCTGCGTTCGTCCATAGCGTGGCCTGAGCCTCAATCTGTTCTTCCGGCTGACCGCTGGCCCGTAGCTGATCCGCAATTGTCTTGTGAACCTGCTGCACTTTTTGCGAGTGCGTCACCTCCTGTTGGATCATGTCCAGAAGCTTCGGATCAACGGGGACACCCGTCATTTGAGAGAACTGCATCATCAGATCGACGCGCGTGGCTTCCGGTGTTTCGTCAGCGAAAAATCCCGTCTGGATTTCTTGGTTAGCCGTTACCCAGTCTGCAAGGTCGCTGAAGACCTTTGCCGGCTCATTGATCTTGTTTCCCCCTACGGTTGCGAAGTAATCGAGGAAAGCCGTCGTTTCAGGCGTGCGACCTTTCTCAATTTGACGAGCGACTTCATCAATGGACGAGAACTGCCCGGAGGCTTTCGCTGTTGTGATGGCGTTGACGGCTGCCTTCAAATCATCCCGGAAGTCAAGCGGGGAACCTTCGAGCTGCATGAGTTTTGGGGCAGCACGCATAAGAATCTGCACCACACGCTTGCCAGGAGAACCTTCATCCGTGAGCATACTGGTGAGATTGGCGTCTCCGAAGACACGTTGAAAGATGGCGCGTTCCAGCCGCGGACGGGCAAAGACGTTCGGGCGCCGGCTCCTTTGCCTTAAACGCCGGGATCGCCGGCGCCTCGGAGGTCCTTGGCGTGGAC
>OHAO01002164.1_pt1 | contig 12452 bp, 9 predicted proteins | sample 1577151 | NCBI WGS metagenome assembly OHAO01 (sample SAMEA3541585, study PRJEB24748) | human gut metagenome | biome: human gut; feature: human-associated habitat; material: faeces | place: China | collected 2012 | reverse complement strand
ATCAGAAGCCCCTTACTACGTGCAAGCAACTCTGCCCTTGTCTCCTCATTCTCCACCCGCAAATACTCTTATGGGACATGTTTCCGCAATGCCCCAACTGGATTCCGGCGGCGGCACCTTCCGCATGTATCGCATCGGTCAGCTTGCGAAGCCCCGGAATTATTTCAGGGCGCATCCACAACTGGCGGTCAAAAGAAAGCCCGCTCTGAGTAACGGCCGCATAAGCCACAGTAGTCATACCGATACCTCCTGCCGCAACCGAACGGTGATAATCGAGCAACATGTCCGAAGGAGCATTTCCGGGACACATGCTTTCAAAAGCAGCCGAACGGATGGTACGGTTGCGCAATGTCAGCGGTCCGAAAGTAACCGGAGTGAATAATTTTGATTCCATGTGATAGTTTCCTGATTTATGATTTATGGTTTGTCCTTTCAATAGATATAAGGTATGATACGCTTGCGTTTTCCTACTGCCTCATCACCGAATTCTTTCCGGTAACGGCCGTAAATGGCATTGGCACGGGGAACGAGATTGGCAAAAGTCCACCACACAAACACCCATGCGGCAGGCGAAGCAGTAAGTATGGCAAAACCGGTCCATTCTACCAATTCACCGAAATAGTTGGCAGAAGTGACATAGCGATAAAGACCTTTCTCAGGAAGGTAATGATTCGTGTCGCCCGGCTTACGCAAATGGCGAATCACATGGTCGGAATGAAGATTGATAAGCATACCGGCAAAAAACAACAGAAGCCCCGACCACGCATGAGTCTTCAGCAAATAAGTCCAACCACCGGAATACATCCCTTCGGAAGCAAAGTAAAACAGACCGCCAGCCTGCATCATTCCGTTCAGTACATTAAATACAATGCCCATCATCATAATAGTTACCGGCATCCGGCTTTTTCCTTTCAGCAGAAAAGGAAAAATAAACGACCTTTGGAAGTAGTGTAGTTGGAACAGCAGAAAGAAAAGATATACCGGCACGGCAAAGCCTGCCCCACTCCTGCCCCACAACCAAAACATAACGATAAAGACCGGCGCTTCCATCAATACCCACGCCGCCTTGTTACTAATGGAATATCCCCACGACGCAGTACGGAACATCCCATATCCGGCTTTGACGAAATAAAGAGCGATGAACACAAAAAGCGCAATGACGCACATCACTCCCAAAAACAGATGAAACCCTTCTTCGCTCATGTTCTTTTGTTTAAGTGTGACAAATATAGGGAAAACTTGTAACAATCAAATCGTTTTCCCGCAGCAATTATCAAAAACATACAGAAACGGATAACGCAAAGAGCGTGGATATTTATCCGTTCCGCCACGGGAAAATGAATAAGGTATCGCTGTCCGGCTTTCCAACCGCAACAACGATACCTTATACGACCCGGCAATCCGAGGTCTGTGCTTTGAAACGGATCTACCGCTTCTTAATAGGAATGTATGCTACTTCTTCCAATACATTCTTATATGCCGGACGAATAATGCGCTTACCTTCGAAGTTCAACTCTTCATTACGATGTGCACACCAGCCCACGATACGCGCCATGGCAAACAGCGGAGTAAATATTTCCTGCGGCAACCCGATCATTTCATATACGAAACCGGAGTAAAAATCCACATTGCTCGAAACCGTCTTGCCGTTGTTCTTCACACGGCCGAAAACTTCGATGGCTCGTTCTTCCAGCAATTCAAGGAAAGCAAACTCGCGCTCTTTCCCTTTCTCGCGGGCAAGGTCGCGGGCAAGTTCCTTTAAAAGTATGGCACGAGGGTCTGAAATGGTATAGACGGCATGTCCGATACCGTATATCAATCCTGTCTTGTTATATACCTCCTTGTTCAGCATACGGGTGAAATAAGTGTCAATCTCGTCTACATTCGTCCAATCCCGGATATTCTCCTGCAAATGGTGGAACATGTCGGTAACCTGGATATTGGCGCCACCGTGAAGCGGACCTTTCAGGGAACCGATGCCCGCAGCGATGGCAGAATAGGTATCAGTTCCGGTAGAGGACGTTACGCGTACGGTGAACGTAGAGTTGTTACCGCCGCCATGCTCCGCCTGCAACACCAGCAACAGGTCAAGGGTACGGGCATCCAGTTCCGTATAATCCTTTTTCAGCATATACAGGAAATTCTCCGCGAGAGAAAGACTCTCCTGCGGATGCCGGATATGCAACGAACGGCCGTGAGTGGCATGGCGAAGCATATTGAAAGCATAGGCTATGATGGTGGGGAACTTCGAAATAAGGTCTATGCTCTGGCGCATCAGATTATCGCGCGACGTATCATCGGCATTCGGGTCAAAGCGGTACATCTCGAGCACGCTTCGCGCCAGGATATTCATTATATTATTCCCTTCAAGCTCGATGATGTTCATCTTCGTTTTCTGTTCCAACGGCATATTATCGTTAATCAGCTCACGGAAAGAAGCCAGTTCCTCCCTGTCGGGCAAACGGCCTGAAAGCAGCAGATACGCCACTTCTTCAAAGCCGAAACGTTTCTCTTTGAGAATGGCATGTGCCAAATCCTCAAGGTCGTAGCCACGGTAGAACAATTTGCCCGGAATAGGCTTCAGACCTCCGCCCGGAATGCGCTCGTACCCCACTACGTTGCCAATCTTGGTGAGCCCAACCAGCACACCTGTACCGTCTTCATTACGCAATCCGCGCTTCACATCAAACTTCTTGAACAGTTCGTTCTCAATCCGGGTCGCTTCTTTCAGGTCTTCGGAAAGTTTGTAAATCAAATATTCTTTCTTCATAATATTTTTATTTTTTCTGGTTTATGGGGGAATTATTTGCGGAAGCTTCTATCCTGTTCACGATTTCCCGTGTAAAAGCCGATGTAGACAACGGGACACCACCCTGCATGAAGCGGGCCAAATCGACTGTAGCACGACCTTCTGTGAAACTCTTCTCCAGTGCTTCCTCTATCAGCAAGGCGGCTTCTTTCCAACCCAGATGTTCGAGCATCATCACCGCCGAAAGAATCATGGAACACGGATTCACAATGTCTTTTCCGGCAATATTGGGAGCCGTGCCATGAGTGGCCTCAAAAATGGCATGTCCCGTCCTGTAATTGATGTTGGCTCCCGGAGCGATACCGATGCCGCCCACCATAGCAGCCAACTGGTCGGAAATATAATCACCGTTCAAATTCAGAGTGGCAATGACCGAGTATTCTTCGGGAACAAGCAAGGTATTCTGCAAAAAGGCATCGGCAATGCAATCCTTGACAACAAGACGTCCCTCCGCTATATCTTTTCCAAACTCACGCTCCGCCAGCTCATAGCCCCATTTCTTGAAGCCGCCTTCGGTAAACTTCATGATATTGCCTTTGTGTACCAGTGTTACAGAGGGCAGACCGTTTTCGAGCGCATAACGGCAAGCCGCACGCACCAGCCGCTCCGTTCCCTCTTTAGACACAGGTTTCACGCCAAAAGATGAAGTTTCGGGAAAGCGCACCTTGGTCACACCCATCTCATCATGCAGGAAGCGATAGAACTTTTCGGCTTCCGGTGTTCCGGCTTCCCATTCGATACCGGCGTAGATATCTTCCGTATTCTCACGGAATACGCACATGTTTACCTTCTGCGGTTCTTTCACCGGCGAAACTACGCCTTTATACCAACGCACGGGACGCAGGCACACATACAAATCGAGTGTCTGGCGCAACGCCACGTTCAGCGAACGGATACCGCCGCCGACCGGTGTAGTCAACGGCCCCTTAATACCTATTTTATAAGTGCGGAATGCTTCCATCGTTTCTTCCGGCAACCAGGAACCCGTTTCATTAAATACCCGCTCACCTGCCAGCACTTCTTTCCATCCGATACTCCGGCTGTCTCCATAGGCTTTCTTCAAGGCTGCATCCACCACAGCCTGCATGGACGGAGTGACCTCTGCCCCTACTCCGTCACCTGTAATAAAAGGTACAGTAATCTTTTCCATATTCTATCGTGCATTTAATGCAGAGCCGGCACGGAACCAGCCTATCTGCTGTTCATTATACGTATGTTGTACTTCGATGCTCTCCTTGCTGCCGTCCTCGTGATGAAGCACCACTTTCAAGTTACGTCCCGGAGCAAAGTCTTTCAAGCCGACAACGGAAAGCAAGTCGTGCTCCCGAATTTTATCATAATCCGCCTTATCGGTAAAGGTCAGCGCCAGCATGCCCTGTTTCTTCAAATTCGTCTCGTGGATACGTGCAAAGCTCTTTGCCAGTATGACACGTACATTCAGGAAACGCGGTTCCATAGCGGCATGTTCACGGCTGGAACCCTCGCCATAGTTTTCTTCGGCAACGACAATGGAAGGAATCCCTTCGGACTTATACAGTTTGGCTGTACCGGACACTGTTCCGTACGTATTTGTAGAACGGTTCCACACTTTATTCGTTTCTCCGTTAAAGGCATTGACAGCCCCCATCAGCATATTGTCCGAAATATTCTCCAAATGCCCGCGGAAACGAAGCCACGGACCTGCCATCGAGATATGATCGGTGGTACACTTACCCTGCGTTTTAATCAGCAAAGGCATATTCAGCAAATCCTCTCCGTCCCAAGCCGGGAAAGGAGCAAGCAGTTGCAGGCGTTGCGACTGGGGAGCCACCGCAATATCCGTCTTTGCATGGGAAGGTGCGACATACCCCTCGCTCCCTGCCGTAAATCCTTCCGGCGGCAGCTCTTCACCCGTTGGTTCGGAGAGTTTAACCTGTTCGCCATCGGCATTGAGCAATGTATCTTTCAGCGGATTGAAACACAAATCTCCGGCAATGGTCAATGCCATTGTCAGCTCGGGAGAGGCTACAAAGGCATACGTATTCGGATTTCCATCCGCACGCTTGGCAAAGTTCCGGTTGAAAGAAGTTACAATAGAATTCTTACGAGTAGGATCATCGGTCACACGCTTCCATTGTCCGATACAAGGACCGCAGGCATTTGCCATAATTGTAGCGCCTATTTTTTCAAAAGCGTCAATCATACCGTCACGCTCTGCGGTTGCACGTATGCGTTCCGAACCCGGATTAACAATCAGCGGAGCAGCCGCATGCAACCGCTTCTCTGTTACCTGATGCGCCAAAGACACCGCACGGCTCAAATCCTGGTAGGATGAATTGGTACAGGAACCGATAAGCCCTACCTCCATCTTACGGGGATAGCCGTTCTTCAAAACCTTCTCGGCAAACTCCGAAACAGGCGTGGCGGCATCCGGAGTAAACGGTCCGTTGATATAAGGCTCCAATGTGGAAAGGTCTATGTCGATAATACGGTCATAGTATTTCTCCGGATTGGCAACCACTTCATCATCGGCACGAAGTCCTTCGGCAACGGCAGTAGCCATATCTGCCACTTCCGCACGTCCGGTAGCTTTCAGATAGGCAGCCATACGCTCATCATAAGGGAAAAGAGAAGTCGTAGCTCCCACTTCCGCACCCATGTTGCAAATCGTAGCCTTTCCGGTAGCTGAAAGTGAAGCAGTACCCGGACCGAAATATTCGATAATGGCATTTGTTCCACCTTTTACAGTCAAAATTCCTGCCAGTTTCAAGATAACATCTTTAGGAGCAGCCCATCCGTTTAATTTTCCAGTGAGGCGCACGCCAATCAAGCGGGGCATCTTCAACTCCCATTCCATACCTGTCATCACATCCACCGCATCAGCACCTCCGACACCGATAGCCACCATTCCCAAACCACCGGCATTCGGGGTATGAGAATCGGTACCTACCATCATGCCGCCGGGAAAAGCATAGTTTTCCAACACCACCTGATGAATGATACCTGCCCCGGGTTGCCAGAAACCGATACCGTAACGGGAAGAAACATCCCGAAGAAAATTATACACCTCCTCATTCGTTTTGGTTGCAGTGGCAATATCTTCTTTCGCTCCTTTATAAGCCTGAATCAGATGGTCGCAATGTACGGTCGAAGGAACAGCCACCTCATCACGTCCTGCATTCATAAACTGTAATAATGCCATCTGTGCAGTTGCATCCTGCATAGCCACACGGTCGGGCCGAAAGTTCACATAGTCTTCGCCGCGTTTATAGTCTTTCACATTCTTCTCATCGTACAAATGAGCATACAAGATTTTTTCCGCTAAAGTCAACGGACGTTGCAATATCGTCCGAATGCGTTCTATTTTCCCCTCATAAAGTGTATAAAACGCTTTAAGCATTGCTAAATCATATACCATAACCACTCTTTTTAAAAAAATCAATATTGTAAATATTACAAATTAATACAATAAACAAATCATAATAGGGAAAAGTTTAACAAAATAAAGCATTTCTTCCCCTAAAGGCTGAGATTTATTACCTTTGCAGGTATGAAAGAACAAGATACAAACAGTCCTATTATACACCTCCAACAACAACAGCTTCTGTTGCGTATGGAATACGAATACGAAAAAGAAGAATTCAAGCGACAAACAGAGAACATGGGCGTCGCCCGAAAAGTCAAGCGGGGAGTTTGCTGGTATCCTGCCTCACCGGGCCGAAGTTACTATAACTCGTTGAATCAATTAGTAATAGAAATTACACATACCGAGAACCTCGATATAGAACATAACTTTGAGTTCGGACGCCCCGTCTGTTTCTTCCGTCAATCTGCCGACGGTAAAATCACTTACTTCAATTTTACAGCCACCGTCAGTTATGCTGACGAAGCACGCATGGTAGTGATTATGCCCGGTGCCGGAGCTATTATGGATATACAATCCGCAGATAATCTCGGAGTCCAGCTTTATTTCGACGAAACTTCTTACCGCACGATGTTCGAGGCACTGGAAGATGTCCTGCGTGCAAAAGGCAACCGGCTTGCCGAATTGCGGGATATCCTGTTGGGTACGGTCAAAACCGGTTTCCGTGAGCTTTATCCGGTACGCTTCCCCTGGTTGAACTCTACTCAAGAGAGCGCCGTCAATAAAGTGCTATGCGCCCGCGATGTAGCCATTGTACACGGTCCTCCGGGAACAGGCAAAACCACCACGCTTGTAGAAGCCATCTACGAAACCCTGCACCGCGAACCCCAAGTATTGGTATGCGCCCAAAGCAATATGGCTGTCGACTGGATTTCCGAAAAGCTGGTGGACAGAGGCGTGAATGTGCTACGAATCGGCAACCCCACACGCGTCAACGACAAAATGCTCTCTTTCACTTATGAACGCCGTTTCGAAAATCATCCGCTTTATCCCGAATTATGGAGTATCCGTAAAGAACTGAGGCTGCTGGGCGGCAAATCCCGCCGCGGCAGTTACGATGAACGCGAAGGGATACGCAACCGTATGAGCCGCCTGCGTGACCGTGCCACCACATTGGAAATACAAATCAACAGTGAGTTGTTCGACAGCGCCCACGTCATAGCCTCCACACTTGTAAGCAGCAATCACCGCCTTTTAAACGGACGCCGTTTCGGCACACTGTTTATCGACGAAGCCGCCCAAGCCCTGGAAGCCGCCTGCTGGATAGCCATCCGTAAAGCAGACCGTGTAGTATTGGCAGGAGACCATTGCCAGCTTCCGCCTACCATCAAATGTTACGAAGCCGCACGTGGCGGGCTGGAACGGACTTTAATGGAAAAAGTCGTAGCCGGCAAGCCGTCTGCCGTATCTTTATTGAAAGTACAATATCGCATGCACGAAGACATCATGCGCTTTTCCTCGGATTGGTTTTACGGCGGAGAGCTGGAAGCTGCTCCCGAAATACGTCACCGGGGAATATTGGATTGGGATACTCCCGTTACATGGCTCGACACATCCGAAATGGATTTCAAGGAAGAGTTTGTCGGGGAGACATTCGGACGCATCAACAAAGAGGAAGCCCACCTGTTACTGCAAGAACTGGAAGCGTACATCCAACGGATAGGCGGAAACCGGATTCTCGAAGAACGTATCGACTTCGGACTCATCTCACCTTACAAGGCACAAGTGCAATACTTGCGGGGAAAAATAAAAGGCAGCGCTTCGCTACGTCCTTACCGCAGTCTGATAACAGTCAATACCGTCGACGGATTTCAGGGACAGGAACGTGATGTAATCTTTATCAGTCTGGTACGTGCCAATGAAGAAGGGCAAATCGGCTTTCTGAACGACTTACGCAGAATGAATGTGGCGATAACAAGGGCACGCATGAAATTGGTTATCCTGGGAGAAGCGGCTACCCTAAGCCACCATGCTTTCTACAAGAAACTGCTTGAATATGTAAGGACTATTAATGATAAGCAATAAAAAAGAGGGTATGTCAAAACTAAAATCCGCTTGCCATTTGTTTCTTTTCAGATACGAAATCATCAAGCGTATTTTGACACACCCTCTTTTGTCATTCTCCGATTTACACCGGGAATCAGTTGTTTTCCGGACGGAGTTTGCGAACCGTTACGGCTGTCTGCCACATTTCGCTTTCACGCAATGCTTTCAGTTCTTCGTTCAGTTTCTCACGATAGTCGGGTTTGGAATTGCTGTCGATGGAAATCTGGGCTTCGTTACCGGACTTCACGCTCTGATACAGTTTCTGTACAACCGGCTTGATAGCATCGTGGAACGGACCCATCCAGTCGAGTGCACCGCGTTGGGCAGTAGTGGAACAGTTGGCATACATCCAGTCCATACCGTTCTTTGCAAACAACGGCATCAATGACTGGGTCAGCTCTTCAACCGTTTCGTTGAACGCTTCCGACGGAGTATGGCCGTTTTCACGCAACACCTCGTACTGAGCCAACAGCAATCCCTGGATAGCACCCATCAAAGAACCGCGTTCACCGGTCAGGTCGGAAGTTGCTTCACGGATGAAAGTAGTTTCAAACAGATAACCGGAACCGATGCCGATACCCAACGCAAGCGTTCTGTCCAAAGCCTTGCCCGTAGCATCCTGATAGATAGCGTAAGAAGAGTTCAAGCCACGGCCTTCGAGGAACATTGTACGCAGTGACGTACCCGAACCTTTGGGGGCAACCATAATAACATCAATATCCGTGGGAGGAACCACACCCGTACGGTCGCTCCAGGTAATAGCGAAACCGTGAGAGAAATAAAGAGCCTTTCCGGGAGTCAAGAACGGCTTGATAGTAGGCCATACGGACATTACAGCCGCATCCGACAACAGACACATAACGATAGTACCTTTTTGGCAAGCATCCTCGATGCTGAACAACGTCTCGCCCGGAACCCATCCGTCTGCAACCGCCTTCTCATAAGTCTTACCCTGACGCTGGCCTACGATAACGTTGAAGCCATTGTCGCGCAGGTTGCAAGCCTGACCGGGACCCTGTACACCGTAACCGATAACTGCGATTGTCTCATCCTTTAAAATCTCACGTGCTTTTTCCAAAGGAAACTCTTCGCGGGTCATTACATTTTCAATAACACCGCCAAAATTCAATTGTGCCATTTTTTAGTTTTAATTTTTATTTGTGGCTTATGCCAACCGATTGATTAATAAATTATTTCTCTACAAATATCACTTTAGAACGGCAAACCGCTTCGCCGCCATTCTTTCTTACTTCTATATCATACGTACCGTTTCCTACATAGTCCTTATAAAAGGTAAGCTCGTCACCGTAATAACTCTCCGCCACATATGCCATTTCGAAACGGCGGATGCGGCTCTCCTTATACAACTCTATCGGAAACAAATCAAGAATATGCTCGATATAGCGAATGCTGTTCACATGTCCGTTAATATCAATATCGCTATATTTGGCATTCAGGGAAGAAGCCGGTTCCGTAGAAGTCACTTTTATACGCGAGGGCTTCTCGATGGGGCAAGGCTCGTCGCACACATAATCCACGATACTGCCGCCATGCAAAGCCAGCAGGTCGGCGGGTTTACGGGTATTGAGGCTAATCATCGCCCATACGGAACGGGCATACCCTATCTTTTTTCCGTCTTTGTCGATAATGGCAAAGTTACGGTCGGTGAAGAGACGGTACACGTTTTCCACCCACGTCCGGATAGAAAAATCCTCGTATTGATACGGCATTTCATCCAACTCGACAGCCAGGCGGGAAAGCACCCACGTATAATTGTCCTCATTCAAGGTAGCAATACCGAAACCGCGTTCCGTGGCATGAAACCCTGCACAGTTCAGCAGATGGTTGCCAAGCACACCCATTGTCAGGCGGCCGGTAAAGTCCACATGGAACGGTTCGGCTACAAACTTATAAGTTCCTATCTTGTTATTCTCACTCATAGTCCTTCTTGTTCTTTACTCCGGCGGTATTTTGCTTCACGGTCCGCCAGATATTCGTTTACGCGTTCAAAGCAGCTTGTCGTGATGGCCACGCGGCCGGAACGTACAAATTGGAGTACGCACTCCAAAGCACTCAGCTCTTCATAGAGGTTGGTTATCTCCTCGCTCATGCCGTTCTTTTCTACAATGGAGAACACGGAATTCACCTCCACGATACGCGCGTTGTATTTACGGATGATTTTGGACACCTCCGGTTTCTCTTCCAGTATGGGAGTCGTTATCTTATACAGCGCAATCTCATGCTGGTAGATTTCATCGTCCGTGAAATAGTGCGCCTGCAGCACATCTATCTTTTTGGTGATTTGCTTCGTCACCTTCTCGATAGTATCCTTATCCGTCCAAGCTGTAATGGTATATTTATGTACCCCCTTGATAGAGGATGCCGAAACGTTCAAACTCTCGATATTGATTTGCCGGCGGGTAAATACAGCCGTTACCTGATTCAGCAAACCTGCAAAGTTTTCCGAATGAACGATGATTGTATATAATGTCTTGTCCACGTTGGTTTAATTATAATTCATAATTCTCTAACATTCCAGCAACATCTGGTTCACCGAGCCGCCCGGCGGTGTCATCGGCATCACATTTCCTTCCTCCTCTACGCAAGCTTCCAGCAGGAACGGACCGTCTGTTGCAATCATCTCACCGATGGCTTTCGCCAATTCCTCGCGGGTAAATACCCGACGTGCCGGAATTTCGTAGGCGGAAGCAATCTTCATATAGTCGGGATTCATCATCGGAGTGAACGAATAGCGGCGGTTGAAGAACATGGCCTGCCATTGACGAACATTACCGAGGAAGTTATTGTTCAGCAAAATCATCTTGACGGGCGCTTTCTGTTCCATTACCGTACCCAGCTCCTGCAGGTTCATCTGCAAACCGCCGTCACCCATAAAGACGCAAACCGTGCGGTCGGGGCGACCGAAAGTAGCGCCGATAGCGGCAGGAAGACCGAAGCCCATTGTGCCCAAGCCGCCGGAAGTGACGATGCTGCGTTCCTTGCTATATTTAAAGTAACGGGCGGACATCATCTGGTTCTGACCTACATCCGTCACCAAAACAGCCTCATTGTCCGTAGCCTCGCTGACGGCACGCACCACTTCGCCCATGCTCAACTTATCTCCTGCCGGATGCAGTTCGGGACGGATAACCTTCTCCTCTTCCATCTGCTCGTAGGGCAGGAAGCTGTCCAGCCACTCTTTATGTCCGGCAGGTTTCAGCAATTCGGTTACTGCGGCAAGAGTCTCCTTACAGTTGCCCAATACGGCCACATCCGTCTTTACGTTCTTGTCTATCTCCGCCGGGTCGATGTCGAAATGGATTATTTTCGCCTGCGACGCATACGTAGCCAGCTTGCCCGTAACACGGTCGTCAAAACGCATACCCACTGCAATCAGCACATCGCATTTATTGGTATTGATATTCGGTCCCAGATTGCCGTGCATACCCAGCATGCCTTTGTTCAGAGGATGAGCCGTAGGCAATGCCGAAAGCCCCAGCAGCGTACATCCCGCAGGCATATCCGCCTTTTCGATGAAAGCACGCAATTCGTTCTGTGCATTGCCGAGTTCCACGCCCTGCCCCACCAATACCAACGGACGCTCCGCCGCATTTATCAGTTCGGCAGCTTGTTGTATGGCTTCCGGTTCCATTTCGGGCACAGGCAGATAACTGCGTACATAATCCACTTCGACAGGCGTGTATTCCGTCTTATCCACCTGGGCATTCTTGGCAAAATCCAGTACCACCGGACCGGGACGTCCGCTCCGTGCGATATAGAAAGCGCGGGCCACCGCCCATGCCACATCTTCCGCACGGCGAATCTGGTAACTCCACTTCGTGATAGGCTGCGTAATGCCTACCAAATCCACTTCCTGAAAGGCATCCGTTCCGAGAAATCCCGTAGCCACCTGTCCGGCAATGACAACAACCGGCGTGCTGTCTATCATGGCATCTGCAATACCTGTAATGGTATTCGTAGCGCCCGGACCGCTGGTAACCAGACATACGCCGACCTCGCCCGACACACGTGCAAAGCCTTGTGCGGCATGAGTAGCCCCCTGTTCGTGGCGAACCAGGATGTGATTCAAATTCTTCCGGTGATCGTACAAGGCATCGAATACCGGCATGATGCTGCCACCCGGATAACCGAAAATGGTCTTTACTCCCTGATGCTCCAGAGAGCGCATCAATG
>OHAO01002163.1_pt1 | contig 12452 bp, 9 predicted proteins | sample 1577151 | NCBI WGS metagenome assembly OHAO01 (sample SAMEA3541585, study PRJEB24748) | human gut metagenome | biome: human gut; feature: human-associated habitat; material: faeces | place: China | collected 2012 | reverse complement strand
CCGACAGGGCGGCGGTTTTTTGACGGGCCGGTGACGCCGGAATTGCTTGCCGTCTGCATAGCAATATGGAAACACGGTAAAATACACACACAAACTTTTTGCGGACGGAGGTCACAAAAATGACGGACTACACCTTGACCATCCCCCGTATCGCGGCCTACGAGCGGCATTTGCTGAACGAGGAACGCAGCCGGGGTACCATCGAAAAATATCTGAGAGATGTATACGCCTTCTCTGCCTGGCTGGGAGGCAGGCAGGTCACGAAGGAGCTTGCGTCGGAGTGGAAGGCACACCTGCTGTCGAGCGGCTACGCGCCGGTCTCGGTGAACGCCATGCTCTCTGCGCTCAACGGCCTGTTCCGCTTCCTCGGCTGGGATGAGTGCCGGCTGAAGTTCCTGAAGATCCAGCGCCGCCTGTTCCGCGACGGCCGGCGCGAGCTCACGAAAAATGAATACGAACGCCTCGTCTCCACGGCCTCGGCCCTTGGCAAAGAGCGTTTGGCCCTGCTCATGGAGGCAGTTTGCGCCACGGGCATCCGAATAAGCGAGTTGAATCGCCTCACTGTCGAGGCAGCAAAGCGCGGCCGGGCCGAAATCTCGCTGAAAGGCAAGATACGCGAGATCCTCCTGCCAGGCAAGCTCTGCCGCAAGCTGCTAAAATACGCCAAAAAAGAAAAAATCGCCTCCGGCGCGATATTTCGCACCAGAAGCGGAAGGGAGATAAGCCGCCGTCAGGTCTGGACGGAAATGAAGGTCCTCTGCGGCGCCGCAAACGTGGAGCCGTCAAAGGTCTTCCCCCACAACCTGCGCCACCTTTTCGCCACTGCATTTTACCGCGCCTGCAAGGACATCGCACGCCTGGCCGACATCCTCGGCCATTCGAGCATCGAGACGACCAGGATATACCTCGCCGTCCCCGGTTCGGAGTGCATGCGTCAACTGGACAGGCTCGGGCTGATATTGTAGGACAAAATCAACATTTTGCCCAAGAACCTGAACCCGTGCAGCTATGTTGATGTATATACTAGGAAAATTATAGCACATGCTTCCAACTCTGGCAAGCTTGTTTTATCACTTTGACATCACAATAGAGACCCCAGAGCCAAATTTTCTGCGGTCTTTAAAAACTCGCGCCCAAATTGAGAAATCTGCTCTCAATTTGGGCACATTTTTTCTTTCTGGCCTTTTTTGTCAGGTCTGCCCCTGTTGGAGATGCGGCAAAATGTTGATTCTGTTACTTGGGGGTGATGAGCGTTTGCGGATGGGATCATCGGACCTTTGTCTTGAGACAGGGCGAAGTTTCTGATTGCGGCTAGTAATTTGCACCAAATTTCACTTGTGACGGTACAGTGACGAACCGTGATTTATTACCGGAGCGTATGTCACTATAATTCTATCTGATAGAAGCACAGGGATAATTTATACAGGTCCGGAGCTCGCGGCAAAAAGTCTGTGCGGTACTTGGGGGGTGATATACGCTTGCGAAAGAGTTTATTGGACTTCTGCCTGGAAACAGGACGTGACGAGCTGCTCTCGCAATGGGACGAGCATCTGAACGGCCCGCTGACCGCGGCGGACATCACATACGGCAGCAAGCGGAAGGTCTGGTGGCGCTGCGCCAAGGGGCACGAATGGCAGGCGTCGGCGGGCTCCCGGACAATCAAGGACACCGGCTGCCCCGTCTGCGCCGGCAAACGGGTGTGTCCCGGCGAAAATGACCTCGCCAGCCTCTTTCCAAAGTTTGCCTCTCAGTGGCACAGGGAGAAGAACGGCGCCCTGCGTCCCGAGCAGGTAACGCCGAACTCAAACCGCAGAGTCTGGTGGCGCTGCTCGCTGGGTCACGAGTGGCAGGCCGTGGTGGCTGCGCGCACGTCGAACGGCAGCGGATGTCCCTACTGCGCGGGGAGGAAAGTGCTGGCCGGCTTCAACGACCTCGCGACCCGCGAACCGCTGCTGGCAAAACAGTGGCACCCAAAACTTAACGGCAGCCTGACGCCCGAAATGGTCACCCCCGGCTCCCACCGCAAGGTCTGGTGGCAATGCCCGGATGGTCACGTATGGAGGGCCGTCATCTACTCCCGCTCCGGCCCTCAAAAAAGCGGCTGCCCCATCTGCGCGGGGCGGGACAGCAAGCGGTGGCTGGAAAAACGGGACTGTAAATGCATGATGACAAGCGGGTTAAGCCCCCGTCTCTCTCTGGTTTCAAAATTGTATTGAATAACGGAGGATGCTTTATGAAAAACCGATTGTTTACAATAATCCTGATGTTGTTCCTGAGCGTTGGAATACTATCTGCGGCGGCTCTGGCTGAGCCTTCGGCAGGTGGAACGGGTCTGACGGCGGATGACCCGATGGTGGTGCCAGAGGAGGCGCTCACCATTTCGGGAACTATTTTGAAAGGAATTTCGCAAGACTGGCTGGATGAAAACAAACCCCAAGATGGGAGTACTCTTTATCTGAAATTAGTGATATCCGATTCTATCACTGAACTAGGAGACGGTTATAAAGGGTTCCGCCTTGGAACGGGGTACAGCTTACAGGTGGACTTTTCTACAGCAAAAAATCTGACGAAAATCAACAATCAGGCATTTATGTATGCCACAGCGCTGCATGGTGAGCTGGATTTGTCCCACACCAAAATTACCACCCTTGGAAAGAGTGCTTTCAGCGGCTGCACCGGCCTGACCGGTGTGATTTTGCCTGACACGCTTGAAGTGCTGGGTGCAGCGGATGGAACATCCGGTTCTGTCTTTAAAGACTGCACCGGCCTGGAATTTTTGCGGACGGCTTCCAGCGGCAGCGATGTGATTTTCGAACTGCCCGCCAACCTGAAAGTGATCGGAAAGGATACCTTCAAGGATAATTTCCGGGAAGGAACCGAATTGAAGGTTCACATCCCTAAATCTGTGGAGATCATTGGCTCCCAGGCTTTTTACAATGAGAAATTTGCGCAGATCTATATTGACAGGCAGAGCGGCTACGATGGGTACGATTCCGGTGCATTTAAGTATGTTGGCCTGCTGATCCTGCCCAATAATGAAGCCTATAAGGGTACGGGCAGCTTCACCCGCACCACAAAAACCTATCCTGTTACACTGAAATTTATGAATGGCTCTGACCTCGTGGCGACGCAGCTTAAGCTATATGGTCAGAGTATCCAATATACCCAGGATAAAAATGGGATTTGGTACCAGAACGATACTTATGTGCTGCCCGATCCGGGCAGCGTGGATGTCAAGCCTGGATATGATGCCGGGTGGATGATCTACGGTGACACCAAGGTTCTCGCCAACACCTCCAAAGTCAGCGGCTGGCCGGATGCTGAGCTCAAAGTTACTGTTGTGAATGACGCTGTTGTGGCCAAGCCCACGGTGAAGTATTCGGTAAACGGCAGCGTGGTGCAGTATGCAGGCACCGGTGTGCCAAAGCTTGAGGTCGCTGTGGGGCCGGGCAGCCCCGGCAGTGTCGGCGTACAGGTCACCCATCCTTTGGCGACTGAGGAAGCCAAAAAGAGCGGCACCTATGTCTATTTCGAGTACTGCTGGTGGGATGAGATGGACGACGGCGTGAATGGGCCGCGGAGTAAAACGGAACCAGGGCTCTTCTCCACATCCACAACATCCAGCAGCTACAACAGAGTTTATACTGAGATAAATGAGATACCGATACGCAGTTCAGCCGACGCCCGGACAGACGGGGATTACTACATGGTGGAGATATTTGGTTACTATGTAAAAGACGGCGAGACTGCAAGGCAGTTTTATAAATCCAGTCACAACTTCATTGGCGCCAGCGACACCGCCACTGACGCGAGGAGTTATGTAATGAATGTGAACGCGACGGACGCGGTTACCGTCGCCATCGTACCCGCGGACATTACGGTTTATGTCGGCGGGAGCGGGTATGTCGGGGCGGTGGACGGAGACGGCGCGCCGCTTGAGGAGGATAATGGCTTCCCGGTGCCGGGCTTTACTATCTCGGCGGAGGGGTTGGACAACTTTGACCCTGCCAAGGCTGTCTTGAAATACCAAAACGACGGCATCTCTTTCACTTGGAACATTGTACCCTATGACGGTGTCGATGGCGCTTCACACGGGATCTACCGCTTCGACCCGCTGCCCGGCAGCAACACGCATGTGAAGATGCGCTTCTTTGACGAGGACCTCAACAAATATGTTGACAGCGACAGCTTCGACATCGTGGGCAGCCTCGGCAAGGACTTCAAAATGGAGGTCTATGGCGAGAGCATTGAGATGGGATATGTCAAGCTCGTTTATGGCGGCGCTGAGTATGCCGTCACCACTGACAATGGCACGCTCAAGGTTCGCAGCACGACGGAGTCAGAGGACTATGGCAGCGTCGTTGAGCGGGAGAGGGACGTCCCTCGCGGCGAACCCGGCGTTGTGGCTCATGCAGGCACGACTTACTACATAAATAACAGCGACGTAAAGGTGTCAGAGGATGCCGGCGTTATGCTGCTCTTTGACGACATCATCGAACAGAAAAGCGCCTCCGTTTCCAACACGCAGCTGCTCATAAACCGCGCGGATTCTGAGCTCGGCGGAGCCTCCGCGACGCGGCGATATGAGGCGAAGTATCTCGACCTCGTAGACACCAACAACGGCAACGCCTGGGTCGCGGCGGATGAGAACATCACCGTCTACTGGCCACTCCCGGCAGGTACGGGGAGGAACACCAGCTTTACACTGCTCCACTTTGAGGGCCTCCACCGCGAGATGGGCGTTGACGCCGTGGAGAACGACATTTACACCTGCAAAGTTACGTCGGTTCCGATTGAGAACACAGGCACGCACGTCAAGTTTACGGTCAGCAGGGCCGGGTTCTCGCCCTTTGTCCTCGTCTGGGACGAGTACAACACGCCCATAACTCCGATTCCCGAGCCGGACGATTCGCCTGTAGGCCTCAACACCGAGGACCACGTCGCCTATATCATCGGCTATGAGGACGGCACGGTCAGGCCTGGGGCCAACATCACCCGCGCCGAGGTGGCTACCATCTTCTTCCGCCTGCTGACCGACGAGACGCGCGAAAGCTACTGGAGCCAATCCAGCGGCTTCACCGACGTCGCCTCCGGGGCCTGGTACAACAATGCGGTCTCCACCCTCACCCGCGCAGGTATCCTCGACGGATATGAGGACGGCAGCTTCCGGCCCAACGCCAGCATCACAAGGGCTGAGTTCACCAAGATCGCCGTCAGCTTCTTCAAACACGTCGGCGGGGCCTCTGCCAATCCCTTCAGCGACGTACCTGATAGCGCCTGGTATGCCGAGTTCGTCAAGGCTGCCGCGGAGCTGGGGCTCATAGACGGCTACGAGGACGGGACTTTCCGGCCCAATGCGCCGATAACGCGGGCGGAGGCCTGCACCATCGTCAACCGCACGCTGGGCCGCGCGCCGGACAAGGATAACCTTCTGCCCGAGCACGAGATGCTCACCTGGCCCGACAACAGCCGCGACGCCTGGTACTATGCCCAGATTCAGGAGGCCACGAACAGCCACGACTACCAGTGGCTCGGCGCCATCGAGCTCTGGACGGCCAAGCTCGCGGAGCGCGACTGGGATGCGCTTGAGAAGGAGTGGTCCAATGCTTACTCCGCCCCCGGCGGAGAGGTCGCACGATAGGCGCAAACACACAAAAACACCCCGGCCCTGCCGGGGTGTTTTTCTGTTTCTGTCCGCGGGGCTTGACATGGGCGCTCTAATGTGTTAGACTAAGGCTACTCTAACGGATTAGAGGTGCGTTTATATGGACACGCCAAAAGTTTTTGAGAGCGAATATCGCTTCTGCCTCATACTCTGGGAGCACGAGCCGGTGCGCAGCAGCGAGCTGGTGGCACTCTGCCGGGAGCGTCTGGGCTGGAAGCCGACGACGACCTACACGGTTATAAAGCGCCTGGCCGAGCGCGGCGTGCTGGTGAACGAGCACAGCATTGTGCGCTCCCTTGTCTCGCGCGACGAGGTGCAGGCGGCGGAGATAGACGAGCTGATGGAAAAGAAATTCGGCGGCTCGCTGCCCGCCTTCCTCGCGGCCTTCGCGCGGAACCGGCGGCTCTCCGGCGAGGAGCTGGACGAGGTGCAGCGGATGATTGACGAGTTCAGGGAGGGCGGCCATGGCTGAGATATTTCAGAAAGCGCTCAACATGAGCATTGCGGCGGGCTGGCTGATTCTAGCGGTCATCGCCCTGCGTCTGCTGCTGCGGCGGGCGCCGAAGCGCTTCAGGCTGCTGCTCTGGGCCGTCGTTGGCCTGCGCCTGGCCCTGCCCTGGAGCATCGAGAGCGCTCTGAGCCTAATCCCCAGCGCACAGACGCTTCCGGAGGGCATCATGCTTGAACGCGCGCCGGTGCTTGACACTGGCATTTCCGCGCTGAACGGAGCCATAAATCCGGGCTTTACCGCCGCCTTCACGCCCGAGCTGGGGGCGAGCGCGAACCCCCTGCAGGTCTTGCTGCCCATCGCTGCGGCGTTTTGGATGCTTGGTGCGGCGGCGATGCTGCTCTGGGCGCTGGTGAGCTGGCTCAGACTGCGGAAGCGGGTACGCGAGGCGGTACGGCTTGAGGGGAACGTCTACGAGTGCGAGATAGCTTCGCCATTTGTGCTGGGGCTGTTCAGGCCGCGAATTTACCTGCCCTTCAGCCTCGAAAACGGCGAGCGGGAGCTGGTGCTGGCGCACGAGCGCGCGCACATCACCGCGGGCGACCATATCATAAAGCCGCTCGGCTGGCTGCTGCTCGCGGCGCACTGGTACAACCCTCTGGTCTGGCTGGCCTACGCGCTCTTCTGCCGGGACATTGAGCTTGCCTGCGACGAGCGCGTTGTGCGCGGCCTGTCGCTCTCAGATAGGGCAGACTATTCCCAGGCACTTTTGGACCTCAGCCGCCCGCGCGGCGGCGTGCGGGCCTGCCCGCTGGCCTTTGGCGAGAGCTCGGTCAAGGGGCGGGTGAAGTCCGTACTGAGCTACAAAAAGCCCGCGTTCTGGCTGGTTTTGCTGGCTGTCGTCGTCTGCGTCGGGGCGGCGGTGTGCTTTTTGACGGACCCCAAGGAGGAGGCGGAGCCGGTTGACGACGGCGACGGCGGCGTCGTCATAAGCGCGCGGTTGGAGGAAAACTTCCCCGCGCAGGTGCTGGACTACGCCTTTGCCTGCACCGAGGAAATGGCGGAAGAGCTTTCCTACCTTGGTCTGAAGTCGGCGGAGCTGACGGATCTGAGCTGCTACGCCGAGGTCGAGGCCCCTGAGGGCGGGACGCTTCTGCTCTTCAGGCTCGGGGCGCGCTTTGAGCTGGCAGAGCCGGAGAGCGTCGCGCCTGCGGGCGGGATGGTGATAGAGGACGGCTGGCTCACGCGGCCCGACAGCGGCGGAGACCGCTTCATGCTGCTGCTCCGGGACGGGGACGACTGGCGCTTCATCGGCCTTGTGACAGAGCAGGTCCTCAGCGAATACGGTACGGACTACGACGCCGCGGCGCTGGGAGAATATGCGCTCGCTGCTTCCAGCGCACCTGTGATAAGTCTGGCCGAGGGGCTGGAGGGGCTGCCGGAAGGGCTTCTCGACTGCGCCTGCTTCTGCGTCCAGCTGCAGGCGGGGTTCTCCGCCTACGAGCTCACGAGCGTTGAGATAACGCAGCTGGAGCTGGCCGCGGAGTTCGACGGGCCGGACGGCGGGACGCTCTGCCTCTACAAACTGGGTTCGCGCGGCAAGCTGGCGGATGCGGACGCGATGCCCGCGGGCGGCGTACAGATCGCGGACGGCTGGTTCAATGACGGCCTGCTTTACATGCTCCTGCGGCGGGACGGCGAGGATCTCAGCTACATCGGCGTAATGCACGAGCTTACGCTCGATGAGATGGGCGGCGACTATGAGGCGGCGGCGCTCGACCTCTATGGGCGCGTGCTCGCGGGCGGCGTAACCTGGAGCTCTAACCTCGCCATGAGCAGCCTGAACGCCATACAGTGCAGGTTTGAATTCAACTACAATGCCCTGGACATGCGGTTTTCAGCCTCCTGCTCCGAAGGGCAGCTTGAAAGCTCCGGCCATACACTCATCTGGACCCCCGAGCCGGACACGGCCTTCGCCGTTGTGAGCTTCACGCTCAGGGACGCGTCGGGCGAGAGTGTCTCAGGCAGCATAGTCATCACACGGATAGCCCGGCCCAGCGAGGCTTCCTCGACCTACCTCGCCTCCCTCGCCTGCCCCGGCTACGTCATGGAGCCGCTGGCAAACGGCACTGGCGCAACGATACGGGCGGCGGAATGAAAAATCGGCCCCCGGCCTATTGGCCGGGGGCGGTTTTTTATTCTTCCGGGGTTTCCTGCGGTACGGCCCAGGGGTGGAGGAGGGCTTTTACGTCCTCGTTCAGGTCCAGGACGATGGTGAAGCTGTTTTCTTCGGCGGGCAGGGTGCCGCGCTCGTAGTTTATCTCCATGTGGTCCTCGAACAGGACGGCGCGCTCGGGCGAAAATGCGGCTTCCGCCTGGGCCGTCAGCTCCGAGTCGCTCATTTGGGACAGCTCCATTATACGCGATGCGAGTTCGCCGGGCGGGCAGGAGAAAAGTTCGCTGTTATCTATGTACTCCCCTGTCTCGCGGTCAAAGGCCGTGCCGATGCGCTGCTGTTCCATGACGAAGTTGCCCACGGGGCGGCCAACGGTGGTGAGGAAGTATATCACGCGCTCGCTCATGGCTGTCGGCACGATGCGCTGGCTCAGGCCCCAGGTTTGGAAGTCGGAGGCGTCCTCGGACTCCGACCAGGCCGCGTAGGCGCGCTCCAGCTCAGCCTGCTCATCGTACAGCACGCCGCGGGCCTCGAACCAGGCGGCGATGTTCTCCTGCGCAGCCTCGCCCAGGTCGCTCAGGCTCAGGCCGCTGTAATATGTGTCCGCGGGGCCGGACGGCTCCGATACGCGCAGCACTTCCGTGCCGTCTGCGGCGGCGTAGGCTGTCGCGTGCTCATACTGCCAGACGTCAAGCTCCGTTCCGTCCGCAAGGACGGTGGCCGCGGGCTTGAGGAAGCCAGTCAGGTACACGGCCTCGGCCTCCTGTGACTCTATCTCCTCCCCTGAGCCGGTGACGATGCGGCTCTTCGGGCCGTCGAAATATACAGTCACGGCCACGTCGGGCGCGGAGCCGGAGAGGAAGTCCTCCTTGCTCAACTCGTCGAGCCAGGACAGCACGTAGGTACTGTCCGTCAGCGTCACGCCGAGCAGTTGGCCGTCGGAAGCCATTACGAAGGATTCAATGCCCTTGGGGCCTGAGTGCAGCTCTACGACCTTGCCGCTCACGCCAGGCGTCCCTCTGGACGCGCAGGCGCTCAGGAGCAGGGCGCACAGGAGGATGAGGGGCAGTGCTTTTTTCATGGCGGCTCCTTTCCCGGTTTTCAGCTCATTCGCACTTCCAGAAGGCCACGCTGTAGGGCGGAAGCTCGCTGCCGCCGCCGAAGTCGTGCATTTTGCCGGTGATGAGGTCCACAGCGCGGCCGCAGCCCGCGTTGAAATGGGCGGTGAAGGGCCTGTCCTCCGCGTTTATAGCGACGATCACGCGCTCGCCCTCGACGGCGCGCTGGAAAACCGTCTGCTTGTTAGTTATCAGCAGGTCCTTGAAGTCGCCATAGCACAGGGCGCGGCTCTCGCGGCGGGCTTTGGCCATGGCGGCGATGGTATCCGTCAGCTCGTTCCACTCCGGGGCCTCGAAGGCGGGGCGCAGGCTCCAGTCGCCGTTTCGCTTGTCGCCCTCGGCGCCCCATTCGCTGCCGTAGTAGACGCAGGGAATGCCCGGCATGGAAAACACCAGGCCGTAGATGAGGGGCAGGTGCGCCTTGTTCTGCAATATCGTCGCCGCGCGGGTGACGTCGTGATTGTCGCAGAAGCTAAGGAGGTGGCGGCCCTTGTAGAGCGTCCAGGGTTCGGGGCCGAACTGGCGCTTGAGGCTGTGGACTATCTCGAAGAGGTTCATGCTGTTCAGGCTGGAGTGCAGGCCCTTGTAGCACTCGTAGTTCGTGACGCTGTGGAGCATCTCGTCGTTCATCCAGCGGTTATAGTCGCCGTGCAGCGTCTCGCCCAGGAGGAAAAAGTCACCCAGGCCGTTGCAGAAACTGCGCAGGCGGCGCAGGAAGTCGAGGTCCAGGCAGTAGGCAACGTCGAGCCTCAGGCCGTCAATGCCGAACTCCTCGCGCCAGAACTTCACGGTGTCCAGTATGTAGTCCACGACGGCGGGGTTTTTGAGGTTCAGCTTCACGAGCTCGTAGTGGCCCTCCCAGCCCTCGTACCAGAAGCCGTCGTTATAGCCGCTGTTGCCGCCGAAGTTTATGTGGAACCAGTCCTTATAGGGCGAGTCCCACTTCCTCTCCTGAACGTCGCGGAAGGCCCAGAAGCCACGGCCCACGTGGTTGAAAACGCCGTCGAAGATGACGCGGATGCCGTGTTTGCGCAGCTCGGCGCAGACGGTTTTCAAATCCTCGTTCGTGCCGAGGCGGCAGTCCACGCGGCGGTAGTCGCGCGTATCGTAGCCGTGGCAATCGCTCTCGAACACGGGGCCGAGGTACATGGCGTCCGCGCCCAGCTTTTCAATGTGCCCGGCCCAGTCCGCGATTTTGAGTATGCTGTGCGTCAAAACGCCGTCGTTATCATGCGGCGCGCCGCAGAAGCCCAGGGGGTAAATGTGATAAAATACGCTGTCGTATGCCCACATATCCTAAATGTCCTTTCATAAGGCTGCACCAGAAGTATACAACAGCCTCGGACTTTTGAAAAGGGGCAGTTGGCTCAGCCTATCAGGCAGAGGATGAGGCCGTAGATTATGCTGGCGCAGGTGCCGAAAACTATTACAGGGCCGGCGATGATGAACATTTTGGCGGCGGTGCCGGTTATGAAGCCCTCGCTCTTGAACTCAAGAGCCGGCGAGACCACGGCGTTGGCAAAGCCCGTTATCGGCACCAGCGTGCCGGCTCCGCCGAGCTTGGCGGCGTCGTCGTACACGCCGAGGCCCGTGAAGAGCGCGCCGAGGAACACCAGGCTCATGGAACAGGCCGTCCCCGCCTCCGCCTCCTCCAGCCCGACCAGGACCCACAGCTCCGTTATCACCTGGCCCAGCGCGCAGATGGCCCCGCCTATGAGAAACGCACGCAGCAGGTCCCCCCATATGGGCGACGCCGGGGACTTGCGCTTCACGTATTCCGCGTACTGCTGATTTGTCATTTCGGACATATTTATCAACTCCCACGGCTATTTTGCCGCAAATGGCGGGAATTTATTTGCGGCCTTTGACAGCCGGCGCAAAGCTGGTATAATGTAGGCGCAAATTTAAACTGCGGAGGCGCATTATGGCACTGGAAATGGATATCGCCGCCCTGCTCTCCGAGGCTGAGCTGGCCGTGCGCGAAGCCGGGCTGCTGTTCAATGACCGCGAGCTCGCCGGACACATACATCACAAAAACAAGACCGACTATGTGACCGAGGTCGATACCGGCATACAGGAACTCCTGCGCCGGCGTCTGGCCGAAATACTGCCGGAGGCCCGGTTCATGGGCGAGGAGCAGGACAACTCCGGGCTGGACACCTCCGGCCTTGTCTGGGTCCTCGACCCCGTGGACGGGACGACCAATTTTATACACAGGCTGAGGCAAAGCGCCGTCTCTCTGGCGCTTATCTCAGACGGGCAGCCGCTGCTCGGCATTGTATTCAACCCCGACTCCGACGAGTGCTTTACCGCCATAGCCGGCTGCGGCGCAAAGCTGAACGGACACGAGATATGCGTCAGCCGCACGGAGACGCTCTCTGAGAGTCTGGTCGCCGTCGGCACCAACCCTGCCTTCAGGCAATTGGGAGACAGGAACTTCGCCCTCATGCGCGCGCTCTTCGACCGCTGCATAGACATACGCCGCTTCGGAGCGGCCTCGCTGGACTTCTGCTGGGTGGCCTGCGGCAGGTTCGACGCCTACGCCGAATGCCGCCTGAACGCCTGGGACTACGCCGCGGGGCTCCTGATACTCCGCGAAGCCGGCGGTGTTGTGACCGACCTTGCGGGCGCCTCCCCGGACATGTTTTCCCCCTCGGACATCGCCGCCTCCAACGGACTGCTCGCAAAAGAGCTTTTGGAAGCATTGCACAATATTTGATCGGCAATTTTTACACCCCCGTGTCCTCAGACGCGGGGGTGTTTTTACATATGTCACAAATTTCAAAAAAATCGCAGGATTCTCGGTGGTAGAGCGCGGAAAAGTTTTGTAGAATATAGGCAGAAAGTCCGGGTGCCCGGCGTCGGCCTTTGTGGATTTCGACGGCTGCGCCCCGGTGATTGGTACACTATGAAATAAAGGAGGAAACATCTTGAAAAAACTGCTGTCTCTTCTGCTCGTAGCCATGATGCTGGTCGGCCTGCTGGCCGGCTGCGGCACCCCGGCTCCCGCCGCTTCCGATGCGCCTCCGGCCGATGACGGCGGGG
>OHAO01002143.1_pt1 | contig 12540 bp, 14 predicted proteins | sample 1577151 | NCBI WGS metagenome assembly OHAO01 (sample SAMEA3541585, study PRJEB24748) | human gut metagenome | biome: human gut; feature: human-associated habitat; material: faeces | place: China | collected 2012 | reverse complement strand
ATCAGTGTCGTCACTACAGCAATCGCAAGACCCGCTGCCACGATTACCACAAATATGATTATGGTGCATACATTGGCCATGGTCTTTGCCTGATCTAACTCTACCTGGAACGCATTACGTAATATAGTTAATGTCTCAGCAAAAGACTGATATTCTTCATATACCTCTCCGGTCATCAGGTTCGCTGCTTCCTTCTGTTTCCCCTCACGGCTCAACTTCAAGATTTCATCGGAAGCAGCCCTGTATTCTTCCCATGCAGCACTTGCCGTTTCATAATCATCCTGTCCTTTTTGAGCATCACTGTCTGCAGATATGATTTCATTCAGTTTCGCACCGGTATCCTGGATCTGACTCTCCAGATCTTTAATCACTTCTTCGCAGGAGTTCATGACTGCTGCATCTGATTCTACGAGATGCTGATACTGTTTGATTCTGTATTTCGCAGTCATTGTTTCCAATTCCTGCAGATATTGCAATGCCGGAGACCAGACCTCCGTGATCTCCCCTATATTTGAACGGATCACTAATGTCGAGATCAGTGCCACTAACACTAAAAATAATGTCATAACAAGCACTGTCATTCGATATACTTTTAATTTTCCTGCAACCTTTAAGTTAGCTATACGCTTTTTGATCTTTTCCATGATAGTTTTCCTTCCTTTGTAAATTATTGATCTTTTATAACATTTTTTGTCCACAAACGATTGAATGATATCATACTTTATTGGAAAAATCTATTAAAAACATCTCAATTTTTCTGCAAAGTATTAGTGATTCAAACTCCGCACTTGAGAATAAGTGCCTATGCACCTTGAAAATCCAATAATACCTGGCACAAATATAGCATGAAACCGTCTGGTTTTGATATCATTGAGTTGCTCAAAAACAATTACAAACCGGAGGCTCATGATATGAAAACTCCAAAGATGTTCTTCCGTTACAACGGTGAGGATATGTCTTTGGTTTCCGTCTACAACAGGAATAAAAAGAGACGTGGAAGATCAAGATATCTGCTCTCTGTTATGGTCGATGTTGTAAAAGATGATGAAAATGCTGCTTCAATTGTTCAGGACAATGCTTACGGAAAATACCGAGTTGTCAGATGAGAAAATCAGCGAATTGGTGGATGCGTTTATAAATGCACTTCCGATAATGCTGAAAACTCAGCTACAGGCTGCATAAAGCTGAACATTAACAACCGAACAACTGCCAGATATTGAATTTTCAGTTGCATTCCGCTTAAATACTGCTTTTATGCTTCGGCTGATAACGCATACCGGATACATTATAAACCGTAATAAATGCCTTCGGATCAATTTCATTGATAAACTTCATCAGCTTCTGATATTCACTTTTATCCACAATCGTAATAATCTCATTATGCTTTTCCAGATTATAGGCACCTATAGCTTCATAGACTGTTGCTCCACTATGCAGATCCTGAATAATAAACTGTCGAAGTTCTTCTTCCTTCCCGGTGATAATGCAGACGCGCCGTTTTCGGTTCTGATCAAAAATAAAATGATCCAGAATAATTCCATTGAAATATGTCCCCAGAACACTCAGAACCACCGTTTTCTTATCATATACAAGTGCTGCGGAAAGCGCCACGCACATTCCGGAAAGTGACATTGCCCTGCCAAGCTCAATATGAAAATACTTATTCATAATCTTCGCAACAATATCCAGGCCACCGGAAGATGCATTCCGGTTAAAAAGAATACTAAGCCCCACGCTAACTACCAGAATATAACAGAGTACATCCAGTTCCTGACTATCCGTCATTGAACCGGCTTTTGGAAATACCACTTCAAAAAGTCCTAAAAATAACGGCAGCATAATGCTTGTATATACTGTTTTGATTCCGAATTCTTTTCCACAGGTCACAAATCCAATCAATAAGAGCACCACATTCAGAATCATCGTAATCGCGGACAACGGAAGCGGCACAAAGTTAGACAGTACAATTCCCAGACCGGAAATACTGCTGACGGATGCATGGCTTGGCACCAGGAAAAAGTATACCGCCGCCGCAATAATGGCTACTGCCACGGTCAGAATTCCGGTTTCTTTCATAATCTCCATAAAATTAAGCTTTTTACTCATGGTTTCACTTCTTCACAATCTTTTTGTATTATGCGCAAGCGGGCGCACACCTGTCCCATTCAGGGATTCTACGATTATTAGATCAAAACCGCAGACAATAGTCAAGACCCTCTTCACCTGTCCACACTTTTCTGCTTGCATTCCACCGATTTGAGAGTAAAATAGTTTTATCATCATCGGGAGGAATACTTTATGGAACTGGATGTTTTAGGATTGTTTTCGGCATGCTCTTATGCACTGGACTGTGTAGAGGCAGAGCTGGTTCATGTAACCAGTAAGCATGCCAAGCGTGTTGCATATATGAGTGTCTGCGTTGCAGAACAGATGGGCATTCAGGGCAAAGAACTGCAGGATCTGGCGGTCTGTGCCCTATTACATGACAATGCCCTGACGCAATATATTCAGGAGGAGCTGCATAACGATATTGCCCGGGCTTCTGCTGCACAGGAATTTCCAAGACTGGGCGCACATTGTTCTATGGGAGAGCATAATATTCAGGGTCTGCCCTTTCACACAGATGTAGCGAATGTGATTTTATACCATCACGAGAATGCGGATGGAACCGGTCCTTTTGGCAAAAAATGGGAGGAAACGCCTCTTTTTGCACGTATTATTCATCTGTGTGACCTGCTGGATGTGGCCTGCCGCACCCAGACCTTTACTACCGCCACCTGGGAAAAGGGCCTCGATTTTCTTCAAAAAGCAAAGGGGCGCATGTTCGATGCGGAATGTGTAAATGCATTTCTTAAAAGCTTTTCAGAGGCCCATTTTCTTTCTCTTGGAAGCAGGGATCTGGATGCCTGTCTGTGGAACAAGGTTCCCCGCATCAGGCAGGAGCTTACGTTTTCGCAGATTAAGGTACTGGCTGATTTCTTTGCACATATTGTCGACTATAAATCGCCCTTTACCAGCACCCATTCCATCGGCGTTGCCATTGATGCGGAAAAACTGGCGCGCTACATGGGATTCGATGAAGAGACTGCACAGAAGATGTATCTGGCAGGTGCATTACATGATATCGGAAAGGTTGCCGTCGGAAATGAAATCCTGGAAAAGCCCGGCCGCTTAACGGATGAAGAATTTACCACCATGAAGGATCATGCCTCTTATACCTATTATATTCTGTCTGAAATTGATGGTTTCGAAGAGCTGCGGGACTGGGCGGCTTTTCACCATGAACGGTTAGACGGCACCGGTTATCCCTTCGGCAAAACGGCTGCCGACCTGAACACCCAGGAGCGCATGATGGCATGTGTAGATATTTATCAGGCTTTAACTGAGAGCCGTCCTTATAAACAGGGCATGTCCCATGAAAAAGCCTGTGGAATTCTAAAAGATATGGCAGACAAGGGATGGCTTGACGCTGATATCGTTTCGCAGGTTGATTCCTGTTTCCGGATATAATAAAGAGTTCGCAGGCGAACTCTTCACGCGCGGGCGGTGTTGCAAAGCAACTGTTTTCTTCTCTGCAATGGTTACGGCATATCATTGACGTGTTTTAAAAAATAAGTATACTACGTTCATAAAGGGAGATTGGCTATATGAGCTTCGAAAACTATTTTCCAGTATGGAATGATTTAAATACTGCACAGAAAAACCTGATTTCAGACAGTTTGACTGCACGACAGGTAAAAAAAGGAACGATTCTTCACAACGGAAATCTGGATTGCACCGGATTATTACTGATTAAATCAGGACAGCTTCGAACTTATATCCTTTCGGATGAAGGACGGGAGATCACGCTTTACCGCCTGTTTGATATGGATATGTGTCTGCTCTCCGCCTCATGTATCATGCGTTCCATTCAGTTCGAAGTAATCATTGAAGCTGAGAAAGACACAGATCTCTGGGTCATCCCGGCAGAGACCTATAAGAGCATCATGCAGGAATCTGCTGCTGCCGCAAACTATACCAATGAGTTAATGGCTTCCCGTTTTTCTGATGTCATGTGGCTGATCGAACAGATCATGTGGAAAAGTCTGGATAAACGTGTTGCTTTATTTCTGTTTGAAGAAGCATCCATTGAAGGAAGCAATGAACTGGAAATCACCCACGAAACCATTGCTAACCATCTTGGTTCCCACAGAGAGGTCATTACCCGGATGCTCCGGTATTTTCAAGGCGAAGGGCTTGTCAGACTCTCCCGTGGCAAAATCACCATTCTTGATATGAAAAGACTGGAAGCCCTTCAGAAATCATAAACCAGGATCCCTTTTTCCAGTACAGGGACTCATCTTATTTTCGTCCTCCCCAAGTAGGCAGCATTTCCAAAATAGCATTCTTTGATCTCGCACCTGATACCTGTTGAACAATCTCACCATTCTTCATGACTACTAAGGTCGGGATAGTCATAATGCCAAATTTACCTGCCAGCTCAGGCTGCTCATCCACATTGATCTTACCCACTTTGATATCAGACCGTTCCTCTGCAATCTCCTCTATGATCGGAACTACCATACGGCAGGGTCCACACCAGGGCGCCCAGAAATCCAGCAGGACGGGTTTATCGGAATTCATTACTTCTTTCTGAAAATTATTGGTACTGATATTGATTGCAGACATGTTGCATTCCTCCTTTGTCTTTCGTTTTGATGACTCTATGATAGACTGAAATCCATTTATGTTCGGTGATGACATCACCATCCTTACATTGTCTTAGCTTCTTGCCATGCCATCCACACTTAGTATCACACCGGTGATATAGCTTGCTTCATCGGAAGCAAGAAATACAAATGCATTGGCAATATCTTCCGGCTGTCCCAGACGGCGAAGCGGGATTCTTTCAATCATGGGTTCAATGACCTCCCTTGGCACAGCCTTCATCATATCCGTTTCGGTGATACCGGGAGCAACTGCATTCACACGAATACCTTTAGGTCCCAGCTCTCTTGCCAAAGATATCGTGAAGCCGTTTACTGCAAATTTTGATGCCGGATAGGCAAATCCGCTTGGCTGTCCGGAAATACTGACCATGGAGGAAGTGGAAAGAATGACACCCTCACCTCTTGCCACCATGCATTCTGCTGCTGCACGGGTAGCCGTAAAAACTCCTTTTACATTCAGATCCATGACCTTATCAAATGTCTCCTCTGTATACTCCATAAACGGGGTGCTTTCCGAAATCCCCGCATTATTTACCAGAATATCCACGCATCCGTATTTTCCGGTTACTTCTTTAAAAGCCTTACTGACGGATTCAAGACTGGCCAGATCGGGACTGATTCCATCGACGATGGCATCCGGATATTTTTCTTTCAGCTTTGTCACCGCACGATCTGCTGATCCCTGCGTACTTGCTGTTACAATAACAGCAGCTCCTTCCTTCAAAAATTTATCAGCGGTAGCATAGCCAATGCCCCGGCTTCCGCCTGTAATGATCGCAACTTTATCCTTTAATCTCATTCAAAATACCTCCTTGCTTTGTTTTGTTATACCTTTGTTTATGATCTTATTGTAAGCAAACACTTCGCCGTTTTCTGTGATATGATCACACAACTGAATATTCCTTCCCTGTCAGGAAATGAATCCATGACTGTTCTGTACCCACAGTTACAATGCAAAATCCCCTGCAGCAAATAAAACAGAGTGTAATGCTGCAGGGGATTTCAAAAGCTTTTGTTTTCCTTGACTTTACTTCTTCACAATCTTTTCAAAATCGGATGCCGGATGCTTACATATAGGACAGATGAAATCCTCCGGCAATTCTTCACCAACATATTCGTAGCCGCAGATGGTACAGCGCCAGATGGTCTGTCCGCCCCCTGCGGTTCCTACAGCCTGTGGCTTCGGTTTTATGTTGTTCAGATAATAATCATAGGTTACCGATGGAGCCTCACTTAAGACCTCCATATCCGTAATCTCACCTATAAACATGGTATGCGAACCAAGATCCTCGGTTTTCTTTACCTTTACCGACAGGTAGGCATTCGTTCCCTCTGTAATATAATAAATCCCATTTGTCCCACGGGAGCATTGCGTGAAATTCTCAAACTTGTTCACATCCCGCCCGGACTGGAACCCAAAATGCTTAAACAACCCGAAATCTGCATTCTGGCTGAGTACTGATACGGTAAACTCTCCCGTTCTCTTAACCATGTCATGTGTGTAATTCTGTTTATTCACACAAATACTCAACTGATTCGGCTCAGAGGCCGCCTGAATGGCTGTATTGATAATACACCCATTATCTTTGTCTGCTTCCTTCGCTGTCAGAACAAACAGACCGTAACTGAGTTTATACATTGCTTTCTTATCCATTATTTCCCTCCTTATCCAATAAAATTTGTTGTAACTATTCATAACCCCATTCGTAAACTGCGTACATTAACAGCGGTTTTACAAATGGGGTTATGAAGCATTATTTAATTTTTAGTTCCGGATCAGCCCTGTGGAATCTGACCGTCAACATGCAGAATATGATTTACCAGCCACTCTGTAAGATATTCCAAAATACCCATAATCTGTTCGTCCTGATCATCCATATCTGCGTTGTGCTGATCCATAAATTCATCCAGCTTACTTATAAATTGCTGATGCTGGACCTTTTGCGTGAATAATTTCTTATAATGAATAGATTCCATATAATGCTCTTCATCTGTAAAATGCTTCACCGTATAATCCCTAAGCTTCTCCAGTATGACATCAACTTTATCATATTTATCAACGGTAAACTCATCATGAAGTAATTCATATGCTTCATCTGCATACTTAAAAATCTGCTTGTGTTCCTCGTCAATCATATCGATTCCGATATAATATTCCGGTTTCATCTCGTACATAAATCCGTTATCTCTCCTTGTAAACTATAGTATTCCACTTTCCATAATCAAAACAGTTCAGCCATGCTCATTCACAAGCGCCCCTTAGTGAACAGACGCCTGCCGTCATCCTTACACCATCATTTCTACATGTCTAAACGGTTACCCATAATCCATGCAGGTTGCAATATGCATATACTTCTTCTACATGCTCTCCATCGCAAAGGCAGAAATCTGCTGCCGGCTCCTGTCCAGGATTTAACTGTTTTCTGTAAATGCCCTGATTGGTATTTAATGTAATCCACTCAATAAAATGTTCTTCCAGCATTGGATGTTTTGTCTCTCCGACAACAACATGAACCTGATTGCCATCCACGGTATATACGGGTACATGCTTCTCAACAGCTGCATCCGTCACACCGGCTTTTAACTCATGCATTGCCTCTCCACAGCACATTATTGGTACTCCCTTGTCTTTTACCTTTTCAATAATGTTTCCACAGTGCTTACATACATAATATTTTACTTCCATGCTTTTATCTCCTTCATACGTAAAAGTTTACAGTTCAATTGTGTCTATAATTTTTTTCAGGGAATCGGCGGATTCCTTGAGCTTTAACGCTTCCTCTCCATTTAAATTAATCGGGATATCTGCCTCTACGCCATTAGCACCTACAATCGCCGGCATGCTTAATGCGACACCGTCAATATCATATACACCATGAATCATGTGTGATACGGGAAGTATTGATCTTTCGTCTCTCATAATCACTTCACAGATTCTTTTTACAGACATGGCAATTCCGTAATACGTGGCATGCTTTCTGTTGATAATTTCATACGCGCTGTTCTTGACTGCCGCAGCTATCTCTGCCGTGTTTTCCTTATGCTTATAATGACCACGCATTTCACACATTTCACTTAACGGAACACCTGAGACATTGGCTGATGACCATGCCACAACCTCACTGTCGCCATGCTCTCCTACTATAAACGCATGAACACTCCTGCTGTCCACGGATAAATGCTCACCGAGCTTATATCTTAATCTCGCCCTATCCAGAACCGTTCCCGAACCCATAACTCTGTTTTCAGGAAGTCCGGACAGCTTTATGGCTACCTGGGTAAGAATGTCTACCGGATTGGCAACTACCAGCATGATACCTGCAAAATTCCTCTTTGCTATTTCAGGAATAATCGACTTAAATATAGCCACATTTTTATTTACGAGATCAAGCCTTGTTTCTCCCGGTTTCTGACCTGCCCCGGCGGACAGGATAACAATTGCAGCATCTGCCACATCGTCATAATCACCTGCATATATTTTCATCGGACGGGCAAACGGGATTCCATGACTGATGTCCATGGCTTCTCCCTCTGCCTTATTCCTGTCTGCATCAATAAGGACAATCTCTGTAAATAATCCGCTTTGCATTAAGGCAAATACCGATGCGGAACCGACAAAGCCGCAGCCTATCATTACTGCTTTTTTTGAATTGATTGTATGATTCTTCGTAGTGAACTCCTCCCTCTTAATAATTCTCTGCATGAACTTCAAAATAGCTCTGCGGATGATTACATACCGGGCATACCTCCGGAGCTCTGGTTCCTACCACAATATGTCCGCAGTTACGGCATTCCCATACCTTAACTTCACTCTTTTCAAATACCTGTGCGGTTTCAATATTTTTAAGAAGTGCACGATATCTCTCTTCGTGGTGCTTCTCAATCTCTCCCACTGCCCTGAATTTGGCTGCAAGCTCAGGAAATCCTTCTTCCTCAGCAGTTTTAGCAAAGCCTTCATACATATCTGTCCACTCATAATTCTCACCTTCTGCAGCTGCCGCCAGGTTTGCTTTTGTATCACCGATTCCTGCCAGTTCCCTGAACCACAGCTTTGCATGCTCTTTCTCGTTATCTGCTGTCTTCAGAAATAACGCTGACATCTGCTCATAGCCTTCCTTCCTTGCTACAGAAGCAAAATAGGTATACTTATTTCTTGCCTGGGATTCTCCTGCAAATGCCTCCTGTAAATTCTTCTCCGTCTGTGTTCCTGCGTATTTGTTTGCTGCCATTTCTTTTACCTCCGTTTCATTCACTGTACAGCTCTCCATGATTAGTATGGCTCTGAACAGTTGCAAATAATCGATATTTTTTTAATTATACCTTGTTTCTGATAAGAATTATATAGTATTTTTGTTCTTTTGTCAATATCAGTAATGATTACTGTTATCAAAATCTACTAATTCTGTTACCCTGTCTATTTCTTTAAGAAAGAGAAGATCCCTTCCTTTTGACAGGGTTCACTGCTGATCCCATTTAAGGTATAGCCGGCGTTCTTCACTACCTCAGCAAGCTTTTCTGCATCAAGTGGTTCTGCACTGATAATCTCCGTTTCGCCCTTTGTGTGGGAAGAAGATACCTTCTTTACTGCAAATGCATTGCGGATTGCATCATTTACATGGGCTTCGCACATTCCACACATCATTCCGTCAATTTTTAATACTGTCTTTGTCATTTTCTTTTCCTCCGATTTCTTCTTAGTTAAATTTATTGTAACTGCCAAGTAACCTCCAGTTACTTTTTTTAATTACCATGCTCGCGATATCCTCCGAATGCTTCTCCTACCTGGCTAATTAATGGATAACACTTTGTATCCGGCCTCTTCTACCGCTTTTTTAACCTGCTTTTCATTTAAGGGCCCTGCCGTTGTCAGAATTGCAGTTCCTTCCTTATGGCTGACAACTGCTTCCAAAACTCCCGGCAGTGCCTCCAAAGCAGTTTTTACGTGATTTTCACAATGCTCACACATCATGCCTTTAATTCTGACTGTTTTGATTGTTTTAACTTTTGGAGTCATTTTCTTATGAAACGGCCGGTCATGGGAACCGTCATGCACCCTGCACAGATTTAACCGCAGTGCATTCGATACCACACAGAAGCTGGAAAGGCTCATTGCTGCTGCCCCAAACATTGGATTTAAGGTGAGTCCGAAAGCAACGAAGCAGCCTGCTGCCAGGGGAATTCCAATAATGTTGTAAATAAATGCCCAGAACAGGTTCTCATGAATATTCCGCAGGGTTGCCCGGCTGAGACGAATCGCCGCCGGCACATCGGACAGATGGCTCTTCATCAGTACCACATCGGCCGCGTCAATCGCAACATCAGCCCCTGCTCCAATGGCAATCCCCACATCTGCACGGGTAAGTGCGGGTGCATCATTGATTCCATCACCGACCATGGCGGTCACGCCCTGCTCCTTCAGTTCGCGGATCACACTTTCTTTTCCATCCGGAAGGACACCTGCAACCACTTCATCCACGCCTGCTTTTCTTCCGATCGCATTTGCAGTACGCTCATTGTCCCCAGTCAGCATAATGACACGGATTCCCAGCTTCCGTAATTCCTGAATGGCTTTCGGGCTGTCTTCCTTCATGGTATCCGCAACAGCAATGATCCCGAGCATTCTCCCGTCCTGTGCAAACAATAGCGGTGTTTTTCCCTGCTCTGCAAGCTCTTGCGCCTGCGTACGAAGTTCTTTTGAAACACCAGTCTGTTCACTGAGGAACCTGAGGTTTCCTCCAAGAAGTAATTTTCCATTGCTTACTGCATGAAGTCCGTTTCCGGGAAGTGCTTCAAATTCCGTAACCTCTTCCGGTTTCACAGAAAGCTCTTCTCCCCGCCGGATAATAGCCTTTGCAAGCGGATGTTCACTCTTTGCTTCCAGAGAAACTGCCAGGGAAAGCAGTTCATCTTCTGTGATATTTTCTGCCGGTATTACATCGGTAACCTTCGGTTCCCCTTCAGTGATCGTTCCGGTCTTGTCCAGTGCAACAATTTCTATCTTTCCTGCATTTTCAAGAATTGCAGCAGTCTTAAATAAGATACCGTTCTTCGCTCCCACGCCGTTTCCGACCATAATTGCTACCGGCGTTGCAAGTCCAAGTGCACACGGACAGCTGATCACCAGTACGGAAATTCCTCTTGCCAGCGCAAAGCTGAATTCCTTTCCAATTAAGAGCCATACGATAAAGGTAACCACCGCGATGGAAATGACTACCGGTACGAACACACCGGATACTTTATCTGCAATCTTGGCAATCGGAGCCTTGGTTGCTGCTGCATCACTTACCATTTTAATAATCTGGGAAAGCGTCGTATCTACACCAACTCTGGTTGCTTCACAACGGATAAATCCCGACTGGTTTATCGTAGCTGCGGACACGTCATCGCCAACCGTTTTATCCACCGGAATGCTTTCTCCGGTAAGAGCCGCCTCGTTGACGGCACTGCTTCCCTCTAAAATCACACCATCCACCGGAATATTTTCACCCGGCCGGACCACGAAAATATCTCCCTGATGCACCTGTCCGATCGGAACTGTAACCTCTTGTCCTCCACGCACAATTGTTGCATTCTGTGGAGCCAGCTTCATCAGACTCTTTAAGGCATCGGTCGTTCTTCCCTTGGATCTGGCTTCCAGTGTCTTACCAACGGTAATCAAGGTCAGAATCATCGCTGCAGATTCAAAATAAAACTCATCCATGTACCGCATCACCGCATCCATGTCCCCAACGGTCTGCGCCTTTGTCATCATAAACAGTGCATACACACTCCACAGGAAGGATGCGGAAGAACCTAACGCCACCAGTGTATCCATGTTGGGTGACCGGTGAATCAGCCCCTTAAATCCACTGATAAAGAATTTCTGATTAATCACCATGATAATGACTGTCAGCAAAAGCTGTACCAGTCCCATAGCCACATGATTTCCGTCAAACCAGGGTGGCAGCGGCCAGCCAAACATCATATGTCCCATCGAAAAGTACATCAGTACCAGAAGAAATACCACAGAGGCAATCAGTCTCTTAAGCAAAACCGGCGTCTCATGATCTGCCAGTGCATCCGCATCATTCTGTGCACCATCCATCTGATTTCCTTCTCCTGCATTTGTGCCCTTTTTACTTGCTCCATATCCTGCCTGCTGCACAGCCTTAATAATGGCATCCGGCACTGCCGTTCCATCTACTGCCATGGAATTCGTCAAAAGACTCACATTACAGGAGGTTACTCCAGGCACCCTGGATACTGCCTTTTCCACTCTCGCCTGACATGCTGCACAACTCATGCCCGTTACGTTATATTGTTCCATTTTCGGTCACCTTTCTTGTCTCATATCAAAGTCGGGGGCTTTTGACCCCGACATCATTATTTGCAACTATTCAGAGCCCCTTCCCATTACCATTCCCATATCTTTATTTCATCAGCTTCTGGATCGTGGAAACAAGCTCATCAACGACCTCGTCGTGCCCCTCCCGGATATCTCTTACCACACAGGAATGAATGTGTGCCGCAAGAATTTCTCTGTTAAAAGCATTCATAGCTGCGCTGATTGCTGCAGACTGCACCAGAATATCATTGCAATATGCATCATTTTCCAGCATCTGCTGTACGCCGCGCACCTGTCCTTCAATTCTCCTCAGCCGGTTAATCAGTGCTTTCTTCTGCTCCTGTGAACGTAAGGTATGCTTTTCCATACAGTAACAGCATCGGTTACCCGCTTCCTGTGTTCTCTGTTCTTTCATCTCCTGCTCCTCTTCATGAATATACGTGAAGTCCTGCTCCTGTTCTTCTCCCTTAACTCAATATACCCCCTGCAGGTATTTATTATATACCC
>OHAO01002133.1_pt1 | contig 12584 bp, 12 predicted proteins | sample 1577151 | NCBI WGS metagenome assembly OHAO01 (sample SAMEA3541585, study PRJEB24748) | human gut metagenome | biome: human gut; feature: human-associated habitat; material: faeces | place: China | collected 2012 | reverse complement strand
GGATGTGGCATACCCCTTGCGGGTAATCGGGTGCGGTGTACATGGCTTCGCCATGAATCTTCTGCAAGTCGTAACTACTCTCAACCGCGCCTTACTATCGTGAGGCGCGAGTGACGTTTGCTCGGCGGCAGACTGCTTACCAAATGTGGTTTGCTGCGCTCGCCGCATTGATGAGTACCTCGATAGACGATGATTAGGTGTACTTCTACAAGATGGGCAGAGCGGCAGCGGATAGTAGGAGCAAACCAAATCGTATAGCAATGCTAACGCGGCAACGCCGCGCGCAGGAAGTAGCATCGGCAAGCATCGCCCCTCTTCGAGCTGCTTGCTTGCAATGAAAAAGCGCCTTTCTCTGGGGGTTCCAAAGGGGGTGTTCTCTTTCGCGAAAGAGAACACCCCCTTTGACTCGCTCCCCTGCGCGGCGCAGGGAAACCCTTTGCACTTCTTGCAAGAAGAAAATAAAAGACTTCCTTTTCTAAAAAATCTCTGTTACAATACAGTATACAAATACTAAATCGCAAGGAGAACTTTGATGAAAAAGCTGCTTTGCCTTCTTCTGACGCTCGCTATGACGCTTTCGCTCGCTGCCTGCGGCAGCAAGGCGGACGACAAGACGCCGGAAGAGGACGATCCCACACAGGCGGAGACGCCCGTCGACGACAAGCAGGACGAGCCCTCCGCGGATGACGCGGACAAAGACAATGCGTCCGACGCTACAGAGATCGAACCCGACGCAAACAAGGGCGAAAAGCCTGACGAGGCACAAAAGCCCGCGGAACCGACCAAGTCCGACAGCAAGAAGGACGAGACGCCCGCAAGCAAGCCGTCCGAACCTGCTAAACCTGCCGAGCCCTCCAAGCCCGCGGAAACACCGTCGGAAACACCTGCGGCGCAGGACACCGGCGCGCTCTCACTGCTCACGTCTGTCTGGAGCACGTACAGCGAGGATGACAAATTTCCCGCCGCGGGCGGAGACGCAGAGCACAGCGTCGATGGCGCGCCCGGCAGCTTCGATGTGTCGAACGCTGACAACCTGACCTATCAGCTGACGTTCCCGTCCGCCGACGTGTCGCTCATCGACGGCGCGGCATCGCTCGTGCACATGATGAACCTCAACACCTTTACCTGCGGCGCGTTCCACGTCAGTGACGCGGGCAACGTTTCGACCGTCGCCGACGACATCCGCAGCGCCGTGCAGGGCAAGCAGTGGATGTGTGGCTTCCCCGATAAGCTTGTGATTTTCACCTCGGGCCAGTACGTCGTGTCCGTCTACGGCAACGAGAGCCTGGTCAATACGTTCCGCGATAAGTTCGTCGCCGCCCACAGCGGCGCGAGCACCGTCTATGACGAGGCCATCGGCGCGTAACTTCATCAAAAAAGGAAGCGCAAGCAAAATGCTTGCGCTTCCTTTTTACAATTCGATGATCTGGCAGGGGACGGGGATGGGTAATTTCTCATGTGTGGAGAGGATCACGATTTTCGTCTCTGCCGCGCGCAGGATGGCGCGCATCGCGGCCTCGCGGTTTTCCGCGTCGAGGCCGGTGAACGGCTCGTCGAGCGCGAGCGCGTCGGACGGCGCGAGCAGCGCTCGAGCGAGTGCCAGCCGGCGCTGCATGCCGCCGGAATAATCGCGTACTTTCTTTTTCCCCACGTCGCCAAGTCCCAGTTCTTCCAGGAGCGCCTGCGCCGCCGCGGCGTTGTAATTCGCGCCGAGGACGAAGCGAAGATTTCCCTCTGCATCCAGCCCTTCGAGCAGGCGGTTTTCCTGAAAGACCGCCGTCCAGCGAAATTTATCGCCGTTGACCGTGCCGCTGTCCGGCGTTTCCAGCCCGAGCAGCACGCGCAGCAGCGTCGTCTTGCCGATACCGGAGGGACCGAGCAGACGCGTCACGCCGACGCGCGCGGTAAAGGAAATGTCGTCAAGCACGGCATTCTCGCCGTAGCGCTTGCAAAGGTGTTCGACTCGAAGCTCCATCATGCTCCCATCCTTTCTGCGATCTTGTCCACGAGGAGAAGAAACAGCTTTTCAAACGCCGCCGAGATCAGCACGATCGCCGCCGTCCAGGCGAAGAGGTCGGCGGTCTGGAAGTATATCTTCGCGTTGTAGAGCTTCTCACCGATCGAGCCGCTGGAGAGGGCGATGACCTCCGCCGCGGTGCCGGCCTTCCAGCAAAGGCCCAGCGCCGCACTGACGGCAGAGCGGAAGTAGGGAAGCACCTGCGGCAGATACACGCCCCGCAGCGTGCGCGAAAACGGCACGCAGAACACGCGCGCCATCTCTAAAAGGTCCGCATTCGTGCGCCGGATGCCCTCGAGCACATTTAAGTACACGGGCGGGAAGACCATCAGCGCCGCGATGAACAGCGGCAGCGTTCGGCTGGAGAGCCAGATAAGCGCCAGAATGATGAACGACGCCACCGGCACGGTCTTGACCGCCGCCACGAGCGGCGCAAGCAGCTCTTTGACGCGCGAAAACCGCGCGGAAAACGCCGCCAGCACAACTGCCAGCGCGCAGGAAAGCAAAAAGCCGCCCAAGATGTGCATGCTCGACGTGCCGATGGCACGCCAGAATGCCGCCGTCCCCGCCAGTGCCATCAGCCGCGCAAGGGCGGCAAGGGGAGAGGGGAGCAGCAGCGCGCCGTGCGGGTACGCCGCGTGCAGTGCCATCGCGGCAAGCTGCCAGACGATCAGCCAGAAAATGATCGCCCAGACGCGGATCGGCTGTCTTTCCTTGCGCATTGCGTTCTCTCCCTCCTTAGAAAAATGGCGGCGGGACAGCGCCCGCCGCCGCAAAGAATTTATGCGAAATAGAAGCTGTTATCCGGCATCTCGCCGCCGACAGCGGCGGGAGACGCATTGTAGAGCACCTCTAAATAACCGGGCAGCGCCTCAAGAAGGTCTGCCCCCGTCAGGCAGACGATGTTGCAGTAGGGCAGTGCCTTTTCCGCAACGGCGGCGTCCACGATGCTGTATTCGCCGATGAGCGCGGCGGCATCCGCGGTGTTGGCGTTGACGTAGTCAACGCTTGCGGCGTATTCCTTCAGGAATTCGTTCACGGCCGCAGGATTTGCCTCCACGACCTCGCGGCGGGCGACGATGACGCCAGTGATGAGGCTCGAACCGTTATCAAGCGCGTCCCACTCCTTCGTCAGGTCGAGCGCCATGCGCAGGCCCTCGATCTTACTCTGCGCCACGGTGACAAACGGCTGGGGCAGCAGCGCGATGGTCGCCTGACCGGAAGCCAGCGCCGCGACACACTCGCTGTGCTCGCTCTTCCAGTCGATCGTCACATCGTTATCGGGATCGATGCCGTTTTCCGCGAGAAGATAGCGCAGGGCGTATTCCGGCGTAGAGCCCTTGCCCGCCGCCACGATGGTCTTGCCCTTCAAGTCGGCCATGGAGTGCACGCTCTCGCCGTTTTCCACGATGTAGAGAACGCCGAGCGTGTTGACCGCCAGCACCTCGATCTCGCCCTCCGTCTTATTGTAGAGCACGGCGGCGAGGTTCGCGGGCACGCAGGCCATGTCGAGCTCGCCCTTGAGGAGCGCGGGCGTCACTTCGTCCGCAGAACCGGCAAGGGTAAAGGTATATTCGTTGCCAGTCGTTTCACCGCTTTCGCTGTCCTTCATCAGCTTCACAAGGCCCATGGCCGTAGGGCCCTTGAGCGCGGCGATGGAGTAGCTCGCAGGGGTGAACTCCTCCTGCTCGGTCTGCTGGTCATCCCGCGCGTCGTTCGGCGTCTCATCCGCCTTCTGCCCGCAGGCGGCGAGCGAGAAGACGAGCGCAATCGTCAGGCACAGGGCCAAGAGATGTTTGAGGTTCTTTTTCATTGGTTTTCTTCCTTTCCGATGCTGCCCTCGGGCGCGTAGACCGTTTTGGCTGTGATGCCGTCCAGACGGCCGATCTTGCCCGACAGGGCGGAGATGACGTTGCCCGGCGCGTCAAGCGCCACACTGATGATGTTCACGCCCTTTTCGCGGTACGGCACGCCCATGCGCCCGATGATATACTGACCGTACTGGTGCAGCATCTCGTTGAGCGGCTGGACGGAGCTTCCCTCGCGGACGATGATAGCCAGCACGGCGACTCTCGTTTCCATAAACGTTCTCCTTTGTCAAAATAAAAATCATCCCTTCCGCCGTTCAGCAGAAGGGATGGAAACAGCAAATGACGACGCAGCAAGGCTGTGTCTTTGTTTTCCCTCTTCTTGTGGCTCGGAACGCATCCTCGCTGTCAGAACGGTAGAATGAATCTGGTTCGCCGCCGGTCAGAGTAGTCTTCCCGGAAGGCAAAGCGATGATACCACACTTTCGCCGCAGCGTCAAGATGGAGGGACAATGGTATCGGATAAGCTGGAAAAAAGGCCAAAAGAAAACGTCCATGAACAGTGCAAGGCATATAAATTCCATTGACTTTTTCGACGTTATCTTATACGATATGATAAACGCACAAGTTTTATACGCAGGGCTGGATCCCGGCCCCGGGAAGTCAGCTCTGTGATCTCACAGGGCTGATTTTTGCTATTTGGGGAGAAATGAGAGGGAAGCGCATGCCATATTACGCACACATCCGGCAGGATGAAAACGGCGAGACCATCTATCAGACCGTCGCGGAGCACCTGACAGGTACAGCCGCGCTGTGCCGAGAGTTTGCCGCCGACTTCGGCGCGGGATCAGACGGAGAACTTGCAGGACTGACGCACGATCTCGGCAAATGCACTGACGCATTCCAGAAGCGCCTGCTTGAAGGTGGTCCCGTTGTCGACCACACCACGGCGGGGATGCTCTCCTGTATAAAGATGAAGCGGCCCAGCGCCGCCGCGTGCGCCGCCGGTCACCACGGCGGACTTTTGGATGTCGGAAATCTGAGGACCGACCGCGCGGGCGAGGCCACGCTCTCCGGCCGGTTCAAAAAGGGCGTGGAGGGACACTATCTTGAGCGCTGCGGCGAGAGCGGCGTGACACTGCCAACTCTTCCGCCTGAGACGCCGGAACGGGATCCGTTGAAAGCGTCGTTTCGGACAAGGATGCTCTATTCCTGTCTGGTGGACGCGGATTTTCTCGATACAGAGCGGTTCATGGACGGCGAACGCGGGCGCGGCGGATATGACGATCTTCCGACGCTGCTAAAGCGGCTGGAAGAATACATCGCGCCGTGGCAGGAACCGAAAACAGCGCTCAACAAGCTGCGCTGCAAAATTCTAAACAGCTGTCTGGATGCAGGCAGTAAACCAAAATGCGTTTACACTCTCACCGTGCCGACCGGCGGCGGAAAGACGGTCGCGTCGCTCGCCTTTGCGCTGCGGCACGCAGTGGCGCACGGGATGAGGCGGGTGATCTACGTCGTGCCGTACACGTCGATCATCGAGCAGAATGCCGAAGTATTCCGCGAGATCCTCGGAGACGGCAATGTGCTCGAGCATCACTCAGGTGTGCAGTTCGAGCTTTCCGATGGCGCGTCGCCCGAGGAGGTGCGCCGCGCGCTGGCGGCAGAAAACTGGGACATGCCGGTCATCGTCACAACGGCGGTGCAGTTTTTTGAGTCCATTTACGCAAACCGTTCGTCAAAATGCCGCAAGCTCCATAATCTTGCCGACAGCGTCATCATTTTGGACGAGGCGCAAATGCTGCCGCTTTGCCATCTGCGGCCCTGCGTGGCGGCGATAGCATCGCTTGCCGAGCAATTCCGTTCAACGCTTGTGCTGTGCACAGCCACGCAGCCGTCGCTCGGTGACCTGCTGCACACCTATGCGCCAAACTGCCCTGTCACAGAGCTGTGCCCGCAGACGGCGGAGGAATACGACCGCTTCCGCCGCGTGACGTTTCGGCAGGAGGGCATCTTGGAGGACGACGCGCTTGCGAAAAGGCTCAGCGAGCACCGGCAGGTGCTTTGCATCGTGAACAGCCGCAAGGCGGCGCAGAGCATCTTTGCGCGCTTGCCGCAGGAGGCGAGCTTTCACCTCTCGACGCTGATGGTGCCCGCACAGCGGCAGACGCTTCTCGATGAGATCCGGCGGCGCCTAAAGGCGGGGGAACCGTGCCGCGTGGTGTCGACCTCGCTGATCGAGGCGGGCGTGGACGTGGACTTTCCCGCGGTGTACCGCGAGCTGGCTGGGCTGGATTCCGTCTTGCAGGCGGCGGGGCGCTGCAACCGCGAGGGGAAACGAGCACCGGAGGAAAGCATCGTCACCGTCTTTGAGCGGGCAGAACTGCCGCCAATGTTGTTCCGCACAGCAATCGGCGCTACGCGCGAAGCATTGATGAACAGCTGCGATATCGGCGCGCGGGAGACGATGCAGAACTATTTCGACGCGCTGCGCAGCTTAAGCGGAGAAACACTCGACAAGTCGGGTGTTATCAAGGCGTTTGAAAAGGGCATCAACGGCTGCGAACTGCCGTTTCGCACCGTGGCGGAGAATTTTCATCTGATCGATCAGAACACGCGCACGGTCTATGTCCCGTTTGCCGGCGGTGCGGCGCTCATCGAACGGCTGAAAACGGGCGAGTGCTCCAAAGAGCTCTACCGCAAGCTGGGGCGCTACGCAGTCTCGGTCTACGAACCGCATTTTCAAAAGCTCTATACCGCGGGCGCGCTGCTGACGGCGCGAGAGGTCCCTGCGCTGGATGAAGACAGTGCGATCTTAAACGATATGAGTCTGTACAGCGAAATGACCGGCCTGACGCTGGAACCGGAGACGGGGAAAGCGGAGTTCATCTGAAATGGTATAAGGATCGGTTTGCTTGTTTTTTCACGGCAACATCATTCTAATTTTGAAATAAGAAAATGACGAAAGGAGCGGTTCCATGGCAATTCAAGTAGAAGTCTGGGGAGACTACGCCTGCTTTACTCGCCCTGAAATGAAAACAGAGCGCGTCAGCTATGACGTGATGACACCCTCAGCGGCGCGCGGGCTGTTGGAAAGCATCTACTGGCACCCAGGGCTCCGTTGGGTGATCGACCGCATCCATGTGTGCGCACCCATCCGCTTCACCAACATCCGCCGCAACGAGGTCAAGGATGTCATCAGCGCCCGCAGGGCGAAGACTGTGATGGAAAAAGGGCAGGGGGAACTGTACCTCGCCGCGTCGGAGAGCATTCAGCAGCGCGCGGCTATGGTGCTGCGGGACGTACACTATGTCATCGACGCGCACTTCGACATGACGGACGCCGCTGCGCCCGGCGACAATCCCGGCAAGTTTCAGGACATCATCAAGCGTCGGCTGGAAAAAGGGCAGTGTTACAGCATGCCGTATTTCGGCACGCGGGAATTTCCCGCGCAGTTCCGGCGCTGCACGGAATTGCCGCCGTGCCCTGACGAGCTCAAAGGCACGCGCGACCTCGGCTGGGTGCTGTGGGATCTCGACTACAGAGATCCTGCGAACATCACGCCGAAGTTTTTCCGCGCGAGCCTTGTCGACGGCGTGATGACTGTTCCGCCGCCAAACAGCGGGGAGGTGAGAGGATGATCCTGCAAGCGCTGACACGGTACTATGAAGACCTCCTCTCGCGCGGCGAGATCGCCGCGCCCGGCTGGGCCCCTACCAAAATCAGCTTCGCACTCTGTTTGAATGAAAACGGAGAGCTGACGCAGATCGTTCCAACGATGGATGAGGTGTCAAAAGGCAAGAAAACCGTTTTTCAGCCACAGTTGATAACGCTGCCGGCGGCGGTGAAGCGAACGGTCAGCATTGCTGCAAACTTTCTGTGGGACAACTCCGCTTATTTGCTCGGCATCGACCAGAAAGGTGACCCCGAGCGCAGTCTCAAGTGCTTTGCCGCAGCGGCAAAGCTGCACCATGCGGTGCTGGATAGCGTCGATTCGCCCAATGTCCGCGCAATACTGGCTTTCTTCGACACTTGGAATCCGGAGCACGCGGCAGAGCATCCGGCGCTTATCAGACAGCTCGACGATGTGACCGCTGGCGGCAACCTCGTTTTTCGCGTGGATGGCCGCAAGGTCGAGGAGGATGCCGCTATCCGCGAGGCATGGCAGCGATATCGGGATGGCGGCGAGAGCGGCGTCAAGATGCAGTGTCTCGTGACCGGAAAAGAGGATGAGATCGCCGCTGTGCACCCATCGGTCAAGGGTGTGCGGGACGCGCAGTCCAGCGGCGCGGCGCTGGTGTCGTTCAACGCGCCGGCGTTCTGCTCCTACGGGCGCGAGCAGAACTACAACGCCCCGGTCGGAAAATACGCGGCCTTTGCTTACACCGCTGCGCTGAACCATCTGCTTGCGGACAGCGACCATGTCCAGCACATCGGTGATACGACCGTTGTCTGCTGGGCAGAGGGCGCAGAGGACATTTATCAGTCCTTCGGCATGGCGGCACTGTTCGGCGGCGAAGTGCCCGGTCTATCGGACAACGACCTGCGCGCGGCGCTCAAACGTCTGGCGAATGGGCTGCCGTGCGACGACCTTGGCGTCGACCCGAATCGGCCGTTTTACATTCTCGGTCTCGCGCCCAACGCGGCGCGCCTTTCCGTCCGCTTCTTTCTGCGCGACAGCTTCGGAAAGCTGATGGAGAATGTGGACGCGCACTATGCAAGGCTGGAGATCGCCGGTGCAAAATATTCGATACTCCCTTTGTGGGCTCTGCTGAACGCAACCGTACGAGATTCCAAAAAACAGGTCCCCAGTCCAGTTGTGTCTGGGGCAACGGTGCGAGCTGTATTTTCAGGAACTCCATACCCTGTATCTTTGATGGAAGCTGTCTTGCTTCGCATTCGTGCAGAGCGGAACATCACTTGGGGCAAGGCCGCCATCATCAAGGCATATTATCTCAAAAATCCGCATGAGGACTGTCCAAAGGAGGTTTTGACCGTGAGTCTCAATGAAGCGAGCACCAACCCCGCCTATACGCTTGGACGGCTGTTCTCCGTCTACGAGGCGGTGCAGCAGGCCGCGAACCCAGGCATCAACGCAACGATCAAGGATAAATATTTCAACTCTGCCGCGGCGATGCCCGCAAGCATTTTTCCGGTGCTGAACAATCTTTGTCAAAAGCATCTGCGCAAGCTCGACGCAAGACAGCGCGTCTACTATGACAAGCAGATCATGAAGCTCAAAGGCGTGCTCAATGAAAACTATCCCGCGCGCATGACGCTCGCTCAGCAGGGCTCGTTCGACCTTGGCTACTATCATCAGACGCAGAAGCGCTATACGAAAAAGGAGGAGAAAGAAAATGTCTGATCCCATCAAGAACCGTTATGAATTTGTGGTGCTGTTCGACGTGGAAAACGGCAATCCGAACGGTGATCCCGATGCGGGCAATATGCCGCGCGTCGACCCCGAGAGCGGCTATGGCCTTGTGACGGACGTTTGCCTCAAGCGCAAGATCCGCAATTATGTTGAAATGGCAAAAGAGGGCGAAAAAGGCTACCGCATCTACATCAAAGACGGCGTACCGCTGAACTCGAGCGATAAAGAGGCCTGTGCCTACGTCGGCGCAGACCCCGATAAGCTGAAGGAAGGCAAGAAAAAGGACGAGCATCTGGATGAAAAAATTCGCGACTTCATGTGTTCCAATTTCTACGATATCCGCACGTTCGGCGCGGTGATGACGACCTTTACCAAGGGTGCGCTCAACTGCGGTCAGGTGCGCGGGCCGGTGCAGCTCGGCTTTGCCAGAAGCATCGACCCCATTCTGCCGCAGGAGGTGACCATCACGCGCGTCGCCATCACGACCGAGGCGGACGCGGAAAAGAAGAACACCGAAATGGGCCGCAAGTACATCGTGCCTTACGGTCTCTACCGCGCGGAGGGCTATGTGTCGGCGAATCTCGCGCGCAAGACGACCGGCTTTTCGGAAGAGGACCTCGAACTCCTCTGGACGGCTATTTTGAACATGTTTGAAAACGACCATTCCGCCGCGCGCGGCAAGATGGCCGTGCGCGAGCTCATCGTCTTCAAGCACAACTGCGAGCTCGGCTGCGCTCCGGCGCACAAGCTCTTTGACCTTGTCAAGGTCGAACACAAGGACGGCGTGACCGCGCCGAGAAGCTACGGCGACTACACTGTCAGCGTGGATGAAATGCACCTTCCCTCCGGCGTGACTTGCACGCGGATGGGGTGATCTATCAGGACGAGGACTTCCTCCAGCTTTCCGGCTTACAGCATTTCAAATTCTGCCGCCGCCAGTGGGCACTCATCCATGTAGAAAAGCAATGGGCGGAAAACTACCGCACAACGGACGGCGCGATCATGCACGAAAACGCGCACGACGGCTCATTCACCGAAAGCAGGGGCGACCTCGTCATCACGCGCGATATGCGCGTCTTTTCCCGCACGCTCGGCGTATCAGGCGCGTGCGACGTGCTGGAATTCCGCCGCGGCGAGACGGGCATTCCGCTCAAAGGCCGCGAGGGCCTGTGGCAGCCCTATCCCGTGGAGTATAAGCGCGGAAAGCCGAAAGGGGGCACGGAAGACACGCTCCAGCTCTGTGGACAGGCGATGTGCCTTGAAGAAATGCTCTGCTGCGAGATCCCGCGCGGCGCGCTCTATTACGGCGAGCCGCGGCGGCGCACGGAAGTCGACTTCACCCCCGCGCTGCGGCAGGAGGTGCGTGCCCTCCTTGAAGAGATGCATGCGCTCTATGCGCGCGGCAGCACGCCAAAGGTAAAGCCGACAAAGGGCTGCAACGCCTGCTCGCTGAAAGGATTGTGTCTGCCAAAGCTGATGAGAAGCAAGTCCGTTTCCGCGTATCTGCGCGGCGCAATGGAGGGAGAGCGATGAGACAGCTTTTGAACACGCTTTTTGTCTCATTTTCTTATGCGGGCGCGTCGCCCGCCCTGATGGGCGCATGCGCGCAGCGGGAGGTTGGACTTGCGTTCTGCTCGCCGCGCGGGAAATTTCTCGCCCGTGTAGCAGGTCAGGCGCAGGGGAACGTTTTGCTGCGGCGGATGCAGTACCGCGTGGCGGACGACCCGTCGCAGAGCTGTCGCGTCGCCGGAATGATGATCTTCGGCAAGGTCTACAACGCAAAATGGAGCGTGGAGCGCACGCGCCGTGACCACGCCATGCGCATTGACGAATCGCGCTTTTCAGCCGTGTCCGACCAGTTACAGGGGCTTCTGCCGCAGATCGCAGCGGAGACGTCGCTCGACAGTCTGCGCGGCCTCGAGGGTGTCGGTGCGGCGGCATATTTCAGCGTGCTGGACGACATGATCTTGCAGGGGAAAGAGACGTTTTTCTTCCGTGAGCGCAGCCGCCGTCCGCCGCTCGATGCGTTCAACGCGCTGCTGTCGTTTGCTTACAGTCTGCTCGCGCACGACTGCGCCTCGGCGCTTGAAAGCGTAGGGCTGGACGCCTACGTCGGATATCTCCACCGCGACCGGCCAGGGCGGGAGTCGCTGGCGCTCGATTTGATGGAGGAGCTGCGCCCGTGCTTTGCCGACCGCTTTGTGCTCACGCTCATCAACAACCGTGTGCTCAAAGCGATCGATTTTGACTTCCGCGAGAGCGGCGCGGTGCTGCTGACGGACACAGGGCGCAGGACGTTCCTGCAGAAGTGGCAGGAGCGAAAAAAGGAGACCATCACGCATCCGTTTCTCGAGGAAAAGATACCGTGGGGTCTGGTACCGTATGTACAAAGCCTGCTGCTCGCGCGGTACCTGCGCAGCGACTTGGACGACTATCCGCCGTTTTTATGGAAGTGAGGCGTCTATGCTGGTTCTGATCACCTACGATGTGAACACGAGCGACGCCGCCGGACGCGGGCGGCTGCGCAGAATCGCAAAGGAATGTGTCAATTACGGTCAGCGCGTGCAGAATTCGGTGTTCGAATGCCTGCTGGACACGGCGCAGTGCCGGAAGCTGCAAAATGAACTCTGTAAGATCATTGACCCGGAAAAGGACAGCCTTCGATTTTACTACTTGGGCAAGAAGTACGAGAATAAAATCGAACACTTCGGCTGCAAGCAGACGTATCTGCCCGAGGAACCGATGATCTTATAGTGCGAAGCACAAGCGCGCAGAAATTGTCCGGGCGGTTCGCACTAAAATTTGCACGTTTTTCTCGCACAAAAAAGAAACAGAATGCCCTGACAGTCGGCATTTTGCGCAAAAACATCTGAAATTTGTCTGTTATCGCAAAAATGTGCATAGTGATTTGTACACTTTTGCTGTCGCGCCCCGCAAGGGGCGCGTGGATTGAAATACCTTTGTAATCGCATTGGCTGGTTCTGTCGCCTTGTCGCGCCCCGCAAGGGGCGCGTGGATTGAAATTCCTCGTCTTCGTGATTTTGGCCATCGCGGGCATTGTCGCGCCCCGCAAGGGGCGCGTGGATTGAAATCGGTGTTACTTATTACCGTGTTCGGTATTCGGATGGTCGCGCCCCGCAAGGGGCGCGTGGATTGAAATTCTCATGGTCTTCGGTGCCGTTGTTCTCCGCATGTCGCGCCCCGCAAGGGGCGCGTGGATTGAAATCTAAGTGCTGAGAGAAAACGCCGCCGACCATTTGTCGCGCCCCGCAAGGGGCGCGTGGATTGAAATGGCTCCGGTGGTGCTCTCGTTATTGCCGTTGTTGTCGTCGCGCCCCGCAAGGGGCGCGTGGATTGAAATACGGACTTGGGGATGGTATACCAC
>OHAO01002115.1_pt1 | contig 12638 bp, 13 predicted proteins | sample 1577151 | NCBI WGS metagenome assembly OHAO01 (sample SAMEA3541585, study PRJEB24748) | human gut metagenome | biome: human gut; feature: human-associated habitat; material: faeces | place: China | collected 2012 | reverse complement strand
GTAAGTCCCATACCAGCACTCTTACTTGCTGTATATGAAGGAACTCTTATGCCTCCCTGATATGAAAGCATGGAATTGATATTAATAATCTTACCACCATGTCCCTGCTTAATATACTGCTTTGCAAATGCCTGACTTAAGAAGAATACCATCTTCTGATTAACCTGAATAACACTATCCCATTCATCTTCAGTGAAATCAATAGCATCATTCCTCTTAATAAGTTCTGCATTATTAACAAGAATGTCGACCTTTCCAAAAGCTGCAAGAGCACCATTCACAATAACATCTATAGCTGACATATCTGAAAGGTCTGCTATAACCTCAGCAAATTCTCCTCCATCAGCTTCAATAAGCTTCTTAGTATCCTCGCAGGATCTTCTTGCAACACCTACAACCTTAGCACCTGCCTGTGCAAGTGCAACGGACATTCCCTGTCCAAGGCGACGGCCCGGTGGCCCGTGGCCTGACCGCCGTCACGCAGGTAATGATGCAGCTGATCCGCCTGCTGACCTACTATGCCCCGGTGGCCTTTTTCGCCATCTTCGCCGGGCTGGTGGCGGACTATGGCCCCAAGATCGCCGGGGCCTACGGCCGGGCCATGGCGGTGTATTACCCCCTGTGCTTCGTGTACCTCTTCACCGTCTTTCCCCTGATGGCCCGGCTGGGCGGCGGGCGGGGCGGCATCGGCGCCATGCTGCGGCACATGTTCATCATAACGCCTTACCCCCTTAACCTATCTTCATGCCCGAGAAGCCCATGAAGGCCAGGGCCAGGAGTCCCGCCGTCACGAGGGCTATCGGGAAGCCGTCGAAGCTCTCGGGGTAGTCGGCAAACTGCAGCCTGTCGCGCACGCTCGCAAACAGCACGATGGCGACGAGGAAGCCGAGGCCGCCGGTGATGCCGTAGACGACGCTCTCGATGAAGTTGTAGTTGTTCTGCACGTTCAGCAGCACGACGCCGAGGACGGCGCAGTTGGTGGTGATGAGCGGCAGGAAAATGCCGAGCGCGGTGTAGAGCGAGGGAACGGACTTCTTGAGGAACATCTCGACGAACTGCACCAGCACGGCGATGACCAGGATGAAGGCCAGGGTGCTCATGTACTCCAGGTCGAGCGCTATGAGCAGCGTGTTCACCGCGTAGCAGATGGCGGAAGCCAGGCCCATGACGAAGGTGACGGCCAGGCCCATGCCGAGGGCGGTGTCTATCTTCGTGGAGCAGCCCAGGAAGGGGCAGCATCCGAGGAACTGCGAGAAGATGAAGTTGTTTATGAGTATCGCGCCGAGCGCGATGGTAAGTACCGAATCAAACATTACTCAGCCGCCTCCTTTACAACCTCGACCTTCGCCGCACGGGCGGCCTTTTCCTTCTTCTCAGCGGACTTGCGCAGGGCGTACTGCATGGCCGCCAGCAGGCAGGCAAGGGTCAGGAAGCCGCCGAAGGGCATTATCATGATGGTGGCGCCGAACTCCTCGGGGAAGATGCGGATGCCCGCCGCAGAGCCGTCTGCCACGGCGCGGAAGGTGCCGTCCACTATCTCAAAGACGCCCGCACCGAAGGTGCCGGAGCCAAGCAGCTCGCGGATGACGCACATGCAGATGAGCACCAGCGTGTAGCCTATGCCCTGGAAAATGCCGTCAAAGAAGCTGGGGCCCACGGGCTCGTGCTGGCAGAAAGCCTCGGCACGGCCGATGATGATGCAGTTGACGACGATGAGCGGGATGAACACACCGAGGCTCGCGGAGAGCGCCGGCACATAGGCCTGCAGCAGCAGGTCCACGATGGTGACGAAGCCCGCGATGACGACGACGAACATCGCCAGGCGGATGTCGTTCGGGATGACCTTGCGCATCGCCGAGATGACGACGTTGCAGCAGGTAAGGATGATGAGCACCGACAGGCCCATGCCTATGCCGTTGAAGAACATGGTCGTGATGGCCATTGTCGAGCACAGGCCGATACGCTGCACGAGCACGGGGTTATTGGTTATGAGGCCCTCGGTGAACTGCTTTTTCAGATTCATGTCTCAGAGCCCCCCTTAACCCAGCGATTTCACGACCGCTATGGCCGTGTTGGCGGCGTTGGACATCGCCCTGGCGGAGATGGTCGCGGCCGTTATGGAATCCACCGTGCCGCCGTCCTTGGTGACGGCCATGCCCTCGGTCTGGCCGACGAAGCTGGCCAGGAAGTCCTCCTCGACTATCTTCGCGCCGAGGCCGGAAGTCTCCGCGTGGGAGATGACGCTCGCGCCGGTGATGCTGTAGTCGGGGGCGACGCCGAAGGCGGCGGAGATGGAGCTCTGCGCGCCGGAGAAGGTCAGCTCCACGACCCAGCCCTCGTCGCCAGCCTGGGCGACCGCGTCCACGGTCTGGAAGGCCTCCTTGTCGTAGGCGACGTCGGTATACTCGCCGTCCCAGGGGAGCACCGCGTTGTAGGCCTCGGCCCTCGCCTGCTCCTCCAGCTCCTTTATCCTGTCCTTCGTGAGCATGTTCACGAAACCCAGCACGCCGGAGACAATGGCGGAGACGAGGAAGAGCACGAGCGCCAGCCGGACTATCTGGTTGGGCGCTTTCTTAGTTTCAGCCATTTGCAGCACCCTCCTTCGCCTGTTTCTTCGCGGCCTTTTTGGCGGCCTTGGCGGCCTTCACGTCCTCGGCGGAAACGCCGAACTGCCTCGGCCTCGTCAGCTTGTCAACGCCCCAGGTGCAGCAGTTCATGATGAGGATGGCGTAGCTGACGCCCTCGGGGTAGGAGCCGAAGTAGCGGATGAGCACGGTCAGCACGCCGCAGCCCAGACCGAACACCAGCTGGCCCTTGAGCGTCACGGGGCTCGTGGAGTAGTCGGTGGCCATGAAGAAGGCGCCGAGCACGAGGCCGCCGGAGCAGACGTTCAGGAGCATCCAGTCGAATCTGCCGTAGCCCTCGTGGCCGAAGATGAGGCAGAGCACGGCTACAGAGCCGATAAAGGAGACGGGGATGCGCCAGCTGATGACCTTGCGGGCCAGCAGCCACAGGCCGCCGATGAGCACCGCGAGGGTGCTTATCTCGCCCACAGAGCCGGGTATGCCGCCCAGGAAGATGGAGCCGAGGCCCATGTACTCGGGCAGGGGCTGGCCACTATAAAGGTAGGAGAGCGGGGTGGCCATCGTGGCGGCGTCCACCGCGCCGGAGAGCACGCTGGGCACGGCCCAGACGGTCATGTAGCCCGCATAGGCCGCCGTCAGGAAGGCGCGGCCCGCGAGGGCGGGGTTCAGGAAGTTCTTGCCTATGCCGCCGTAGAGCTGCTTGACGACGACCACCGAGAAGAAGGAGCCGATGACGACCATCCACCACTTCGCCTCGGAGGGCAGCACGCAGACGAGCAGTATCGCCGTGACGACGGCCGAGAGGTCGCCCACCGTGCTGTTCTTTTTCATGAGCTTGCGGTAGCCCCACTCGAAAAAGACGCAGGAGACTATGGAGACCGCCAGCAGCAGGACGACGTTCGCGCCGAACATGTACACCGCGACGGCCAGCGCCGGGATGAGGCCGATTATTACGTCCAGCATTATCTGCCGGGTGCCGCGGGGGGTCCTGAGGATGGGGTTCGACGTGACTTTGAAAATCTTCTTCTCCTCCATCAGGCCTTCGCCTCCTTTCCGGCTTCGGCCGCGGCGTTGATCCTCGCGGCCTCGGCGCGGGCCTTCTCCTCCGCGCGCTTGGCGTTTATCATGGCCTTGCCGAGCTTGAAGGTGTGAGTCAGCGGCAGGCGTCCCGGACATCCGTAGGAGCAGGAGCCGCACTCAAAGCAGTCCATGACGTGGTATTCCTCCATCTTCTTTATATCGCCCTTGTGGACGTACATGTACATGTACATCGGCTCAAGCTTCATCGGGCAGTGGGCGATGCAGTTGCCGCAGCGGATGCAGGTGGGCGTCTCGCTCTCCCGGTTCATGTCCGCGCTGAAAAGGAGGAGGCCGCTTGCGCCCTTGACGCTGCCCGCCGTGGGATCTGCCACGCAGATGCCCATCATGGGTCCGCCCATGCAGATGCGCTCGACCCTCGACATGTCCGCGCCGGCCTCCGCGAAGATGTGCTCCAGCGGGGTGCCGAAGCGGCACAGGAGGTTCTGCGCCTCCGGCACGCAGTCGCCCGCGACGGTGACCACGCGCTCTATGGAGGGGATGCCCTCATAGCAGGCCCGGTAGATGGTGTAGGCCGTATATGTAGAGACGACGTTGCAGCCGACGCCGGAGGGCAGGCCGCCGGGCTTGACCTCGCGGTTGGTGTTCGCCTTCACCTGCATCTTCTCCGCGCCCTGGGGGTACTTCACGAGCTCAGGGACGATCTCGACGCCGTATTTGGCCGGGTCAAGGCTGTTCAGCAGGTCTATGGCGTCCTGCTTGTTCTTCTCGATGCCGTAATAGCACTTGTCGAGACCGTGCGCAATGCGGACGAGCTCTATGCCCTTCAAAAGCTCCTCCGGGCGCTCCAGCATGGTGCGGTGGTCGCCGCAGAGATAGGGCTCGCACTCGGCGCCGTTTATGATGACCGTGTCCACCTTGCCGCGCGCGCCCTGGATCTTGAAGGCCGTCGGGAACATCGCGCCGCCCATGCCGACGACGCCGGCCTCGCGGATGCGGGCGATGATGGCGTCGGGATCCTTGAGCTGCTCCTCGCTGAGGGGCTTCATGTCCTCGCAGGGCGTGTCCTGAAAGTCGTTCTCAATGACGACGGACATGACCATGTCGCCCAGCATGTGGCGCCTGGGCTCGACGGCTATGACCTTACCGGAGACGGACGAGTGTACCGGGGCGGACACCGGCGCGTCGTTCGAGCCTATGAGCTGGCCCATCTTCACCGTATCCCCCACCTTGACGACGGGCTTGTTCGGGGCGCCTATCTGCTGGATCATAGGCAGCACCACGACAGGAGGCGGCGAGATGGTACGCACAGGCGTCTTACTGGCGGTCTTCGCGTAATCGGGGTGAACACCGCCATAGTACTTAAAGGGCATGAGCATCACCTCTCGTAATTTTTGACTATGCAATCGTAACACATTTGTCAATTTATGTCCAGCAAAAATGACACTAAAACACCATATTACCAAGATTATTTATTAACAATCCTGCGAAACTCTTAACAAATGCAAGTTTTGTGTCATTTTTGTCTCCTCCCTTCCGATATGCGGAAAGTGTGAATTTTTTTGCGCGACTGCGTATGATAAAAATTTAACATTATGTCTCGTTTTTGTCAATCTTATTTTGCGCTTTTAATGGCTGCAAAGTTAATGTATAATAACGGAGCGGGGTCTGCCCCGCCGGAAGGAGGCTGCGGGATGACCGTCACAAGGCTCGGGGCGAGGAAATGGCTCTCCATAGTCCTGGTCGGACTAGTGGGCCAGTTCGCCTGGACCATTGAAAACATGTACTTCAACGTCTACCTCTACAACACCATCTCGACGGAGCCGGACTACATTGCGGCCATGGTGGGCTGGAGCGCGGCGGCGGCGACGCTGACAGCCCTTTTCATGGGCGCGCTCTCGGACAGGCTCGGAAAGCGCAGGCTCCTCATCGGGCTGGGATACATCCTCTGGGGAGGCTCGACGGCGGCCTTCGGGCTCGTGACCGTGGAGAGCGCGGCAAAGCTCTTCCCCGCTGCGAACGCGGTTGCTGCGGCGGCGGTGATGATAGTCGTGCTCGACTGCGTGATGACCTTTTTCGGCTCCACGGCGAACGACGCCGCCTTCAACGCCTGGCTGACGGACGCGACGGATGAGACGAACCGCGGCCGGGCCGAGTCCGTCATCGCAACGCTGCCGCTCATTTCCATGCTCGTCATCTTCGGGGCCTTCGACGGGCTGACGCAGGCCGGGCGCTGGAGGGAGTTTTTCGGCATCTTCGGCGCGCTGGTGACGGCGACGGGCGTTGTTTCGCTCTTTCTCGTGAAGGACGAGCCGGGTCTGGAGCCGCGGCGGGACAGCTATTTCAAAAACCTCGTCTACGGCCTGCGGCCCTCGGTGGCAAGGGAAAACCCGGGGCTCTACCTGGCGCTCGCGGCCTTCGCCGTGTTCTCGGTGGCGGTGCAGGTCTTCTTCCCCTACCTCATAATCTACATCCAAAACTTCCTCGGCATCGCGGACTACGCCATCGTCCTCGGCGTGGTGCTCATCGCGGCCTCGCTGGTGAGCGTGCTCTCGGGCAGGCTCATAGACAGGCTGGGCAAGCTGCGCTTCACCCTCCCGGCGTCGGCGGTGATGTTCGCGGGGCTCGTCGCCATGTACTTTGCACGCGGGCAGCTGGCGGTCATCCTGGCCGGCTGCGTGATGATGAGCGGCTACATGCTGGTGACAGCCTCGCTCTCCGGCAAGGTGCGCGACCTCACGCCGCCGGACAAGGCCGGGCATTTTCAAGGCATCAGGATGCTCTTCGCCGTGCTGCTGCCCATGATAATCGGCCCGCAGATAGGCTCCGCCGTCATAAAGGGCGGGGACAGCACCTACGTCGAGCTGGGGGTCACGAAGACCGTGCCGACGCCGGGCATTTTCCTGGCCGCGGCGGGCGTGCTGCTTTTGACGCTCATACCCGTTTTCATCCTCAGAAGGAGGGAAAAGCATGCTGACAACTGAGTGGGGCGAGGCCCTCGACAGGGAGCACCCCCTGCCCGAATATCCCCGGCCCCAGCTCCGGCGCGAGGGCTGGCTGAACCTGAACGGCCCCTGGGAATACGCCTTCACCCGCAGCGGCGAGGAGCCGGAGGAGTATGATGGCGAGATAATCGTCCCCTTCGCGCCCGAGTCCGCGCTCTCCGGCGTGGGCAGGACGCTACAGCCGGGGGAATATCTCTGGTACCGCCGAGGCCTGACGCTGCCCGAGGGCTTCGACCGGGGGCGCGTGCTGCTGCACTTCGGCGCCGTGGACCGCTGCGCCCACGTCTGGATAAACGGCGAGGAGGCCTGTACGCACGAGGGGGGCTTTCTCCCCTTCTCCGCCGACATCACGCCGCTGCTGCTTCCCGAGGGGGAGGAAAACAGCCTCGTCGTCTGCGTCACGGACGATACGGACAAGGCCCCCGGCTCGCGCGGCAAGCAGAAGCTCAAGCCCGGCGGCATTTGGTATACGCCCGTCAGCGGCATATGGCAGACCGTCTGGTGTGAGAGCGTTCCGGAAAGCTATATCCGCGGCCTCTTCATCACGCCGCACCCGGAGAAGAGCTCCGTCGAGCTCTTCGTGGACGGCGAGGGCCCCTGCCGGGCGCTCATAGGCGGCATGGCCTACGACTTCTACGCCGGGACGCCCGCCCTGCTCCGCCTGGAGGAACCCGTGAAGCTCTGGTCCCCGGAGGAGCCGCAGCTCTACGACCTCTCCCTCGCCCTGGGTGAGGACCGGGTGGAGAGCTACTTCGCCATGCGCAGCTTCTCCGTCGAGGCGGACTCCGAGGGGAAAAAGCGCCTGTTCCTAAACGGCAAGCCCTATTTCCACAACGGCCTGCTCGACCAGGGCTGGTGGCCCGACGGGCTCTACACCGCGCCGAGCGACGAGGCCCTGCGCTTCGACATCGAAACGGCCAAGGCCATGGGCTTCAACATGCTGCGCAAGCACGTGAAGGTCGAGCCCCTGCGCTGGTACTACCACTGCGACAGGCTGGGCATGCTGGTCTGGCAGGACATGCCGAACGGCGGAGGGACCTACAACCCCGCCGTCATCTCCGCCCCCCTGCTCACCGGCTGGCATATGAAAGACAACAAGTACGGCGCCTTCGGCCGGCGAGACGAGCGCGGGCGCATCCAGTTCCTGCGGGAGCTGCGCGAGATGGTGACGGAGCTATACAACTGCCCCTGCATAGCCATGTGGGTGCCTTTCAACGAGGGCTGGGGCCAGTTCGACGCCGAGCGCTGCGCCGCCGCCATCCTGGAGATAGACGCCACGCGCACCATAGACCACGCCAGCGGCTGGCACGACCAGGGCATAGGCGATATAAAGAGCCTGCACGTCTACTTCGACGACTACCGCTACTCCCCGGACAAGAAGGGCCGCTGTGTCGTGCTCTCCGAGTTCGGCGGCTACGCCTGGGCTGCGGAGGGCCACGTCTCTGAGCAGAAGCCCTTCGGCTACAAGAAGTTCAAAACGGCGGACGAGCTGCGCCGCGGCATCACCCTGCTCTACGACGGGCAGATACGCCCCGCCTGCCGCTCCGGCCTCGCCGCCGCCGTCTACACCCAGCTCACGGACGTCGAGGGCGAGCTCAACGGCCTCATCACCTATGACCGCAGGCTGGTAAAGATAGCCCCCGAAGCCGTCGCGCGCATGGTCCGAATGCCGCCGCTCAAAAAATGAAAAGCCGCCGCCCTCCGGGGCGGCGGTTTTTTCCGCTGCGGACTTTGGTTCTGGTCTATAGCAGACCAGTTGCTTTTCAAACGGCAAGGGCGATAAATGTTTGACAAGCCCGTCAATATGTACTATAATTTTAACACATGAGGGCGGGTTTGTTGTGCAATTCCGGCGCAAAGACGCCGCCGACTTCGTCTGAAAACAAACAATATACGAGGGGGCTGCAAATTGAAGGATCTGAAACACCTGATCTACTTTGAAAACCTCCTGCAGGAGGCTCAGAACGAGCTCGTCACGCAGGCGGTGAACGAGGGCAAGCTCGCGCTGGGATATAACTGCTACTACATCCCTGAGGTGCTGCTCAATCTTCCGGGATGCTTTTCCTCGCGCCTGCGCGCGCCGCGCTGCTCTTCCACGGACGTCGCCACCTACTACATGACCAACCGCAACTGTCCCTATGTCCGCTCCATCCTTGAGCGCGGCATCGAGGGCGGCTACAACTACCTGAGCGCCCTCTTCGGCGCCGAGAGCTGCGCCGCCATGGAGAGGATGCAGGAGCACTTCTTCCTCATAAACCCCGTGAAGAACGACAATTTCTTCGTCACCATCATCGACCCGCCCATGAAGGGCGACAAGACCTCCCTCGACTACTACAAGGCCCAGCTGAAGCTCAAGGTGCTCGACGAGCTTGAAAAACGCTTTGGCATAGACACCTCCGAGGCCGCGCTGCGCAAGGCCGTCGAGGACTTCAACGAGCTTTGCGACACCATCACCGAGATAGGCAATTACCGCAAGCTCGAAAACCCGCCCATCACGGGCTATGAGTTCCACGTCATCCAGCTCGTCAGCCAGGTGTGTCCGCACGAGCTCATCCTCCCCTACATAAAGGAAACGCTGGAGGAGATAAAGACCCGCGAACCGGAGCCGAAGTTCCCCTTCCGCGCCCGCATAGTCATGGTCGGCTCCGAGATAGACGACCCGGACTTCACCAAGCTCGTCGAGATGTGCGGCGCCATGGTCGTGGCGGACCGCTACTGCTTCGGCAGCTTCCCGAGCAGGGAGCGCATAGACATCGCCCCCGGCGAGAGCGCCTATGACGCCATCTGCCGCCACTACCTCCACTGGAACCAGTGCGCGAGGTTCATGTCCGGCGACAAGATAGACCAGCGCCACACGGAGGTCAAGCGCCTTGTGGACGAGTTCCATGCCGACGGCGTGGTGTATGAGAACATGAAGTTCTGCGAGTTCTGGAGCTATGAGAAGGTCCTGGGCTCCTTCGTCCTGCAGAGCGAGATGGGCGTGCCCTGCTGCACCATTGAGAAGGAATACGCGCTCGGCTCCGTGGGCCAGCTGCGCACGAGATTCCAGGCCTTTGTCGAGAGCCTGGAGATCAAAAAGATCAACGCCTGAGGAAGGGGGAGAAGAAGATGAAAAACCCGATCACAGCCTTTGTGGATAAAAAACTGCAGAAATTCGACCCCAAGTGGCAGGCGGAAAACGGCACCGGCGGCCTGCGCAGCCGCTTCTATGACAAGACCGGCATCGCCAAATACCGCGAGTGGCGCGGCGTGCACGACACCATGGTGGACTACCTCGCCTGGCTGAACAACCTCAAGAGCATGGGCCTCATGGTCGCCAGCGCACCCCTGCCGGTGCTCAAGGGCATGTGGGAGTACCGCTGGATGGGCTCCTACCTCGGCACCTTCTGCTTCATAGACAGGCTCTTCGAGGGCTTCCGCGGCCCCGAGCTGAAGATCGCTCATCTCAACATGCACGCCATAGTCCAGAGCCTGACGAAGAAGATAGCTCTGGTCCTCTCCAATGACCGCAGGCTCGGCGGCGGCCCGCTGACCGACAGGCTGGTCCCGATGGACGAGGTCATGCCGCCCCTCTTCATGGCCGGCTTCCCGAACCTCATCCCCATCCCGCTGCAGACCCTGCCCGAGTTCATCATCTGCGACATCGACCAGCACCTGCAGCCGCACTATATAGACGTCGCCGAGAGCTTCGGCCTCGCGGCGGACGTCTGCTCCCGCTGCTCGGCTGAGACGGGCGTCACCTTTGAGGACGACTTCCCGCTCATCGGCAAGGCCATGCTCACGACGAACATGCCCTGCAACGCCAGCGAGGCGACGAGTATGTTCCAGCGCCGCCGCATAGGCCTGCCCGACTTCCCCATCACCATGGCGATGATACACAACGAGCCGGGCGCGCACCCCTACAGCACCCAGGTGCTGAAGGACGCCATCGCCTTCATCGAGAAGGAATACGGCGAGAAGTACGACTGGGACGCCCTCTTCGAGCGCGCCAAGCACATGAACGAGCAGAACACGATAGAGCTCGAAAAATGGGACATCTTCAAGACCCCGTATTCCGCCCTGTGCGGCATTGCTGAGACGCTGTACCGCCTCTACTCCTGGGCCAGCGTCAACGGCCAGGAGGATTACTTCACGAAGACGGACCGCAAGGTCATCAAGATCATGCGCCGCTGCTACAAGAAGAAGTACGAGCCTTTCGGCGGCAAGACCCGCCACCGCGCCTTCCTCTGGGGCCCCTCCGCGGTGTACTACACCGACTTCCCGACCTGGATACAGAACTGCTGGGGCGTCAACATCGTGCTGAACATGGACTCGACGATGGGCCACAACATGATAAGCACGGACGACCCGGAGCAGGCCATCAAGGATCTGGCGCTGTTCTCGGAGAAGGGCGTCATGCGCCACCACGCCGTCGGCGGCTGGGACAACGTCAACGCCATCTGGGACTGGGCGAAGAACTTCAACTGCGACATGGTGCTCATGAACGACAACGTCGCCTGCAAGGGCATGAACGGCGTCCACGCAATGATGGAGGAGCAGGCGCGCGATCTGGGCTTCTACTTCATCTTCGTGGAGCACGACCTCGAAGACTGCCGCACCATCTCGCGGCGCGACATGCGCAACATCGTAAACAACTACATGTCCGTCGTCGTGGGCGAGGAGCCGCTGGACCCGACCCTGGTCGATTTCGACGACTCCGAGGCGTGGTAAGGAAAGGCAGGTAAAGCGAAATGAAGAAAGCAAAAAAGGCAAAGGTCCCGGCGAAAAAGCGCGCGCTGAAGATAGCTGGCAAGCTGACCCTGTTCGGCTTCATCACCTTCCTCGTGACCTTCGGCATATACTTCTTTAACCTCGAAAACAAGCTCATCTACTACGTCATCCGCCCGTTCCTCAACAAGCACTACGATAATCAGAAGAGGGACAGAAGGATAGTATAACGAACAAAAAAAGCAAGCCCGCCGGCCAAATGGCCGGCGGGTCGTTTTTTTCCCGGGTATTTGCGCACATATCGCGCAGCTCCGCAAAATTGCCGGGCTCGGCGCTGAAGCTGAAGTCCTCTCCGCAGCTCCCGCAGCCCTGGACGCGGATCTTGACGGTCCCCTCCCCCAGCAGGCATCTCAAAAGCACGGCCGTATCCTTTTCGCCCCGGAGCACGATGCAGCTGCCCTGTCTGACGCCTGCGAGCTTCCAAGTGCTCCCGCCCTGGCTTATCTCTATGTTGAACTCGGTGCCGCTCAAAAGCTCGCGCCCAAATATGCCTCTGAAAGTGAAAGAGGCGCCCGAGCTGTCTACCTCAAGGTAGGCCTCCAGCAGATATCGTCCCTCGACCTCAAAGCCCTGGTCATTAATAATGTAAAACTCTGCGTCTGCGGGCTCAGATGTGCATGGCACGGCTTTCCAGACAGGCGCCCCGCAGCCGCAGCCTGACAGCAGCAGGATGAGCAGCAGCCAGGCAGACGCGAGCATTATTGCAGTTTGCCCTTTATTCATCGACATCTCCCCATATGCGCGTGGCCATATCTGAGCATATGTCGCGGAAGACGATGATAGAAAACGGAACGAAGCAGGCCAACTTCGAGACGATATGGCGAATCGCGCTCGCCCTCGATCTGCGCCCGAGCCAGCTGGTAGAGCAGATCGAGCGCGAATGTTTGGCTCCCGGCAGCACAGAGGCAGACGCGAAAAAATAAACCGCGCCACACCCGCCTCCTCCGCATCGCGCGTGCGGCGGCGGGTTTTTACGTATCTGCGTTGGATTTTACCACGAGGCAGACCGACGTTCGGGTCGTCGAGGACGCCGACCCCTACAGGGTTTCTGCGTAACGCACCGTGTGCGGAGCCGTGGGCGTATCTTGTAGGGGCGGGGTTCCAACCTCCCGCCCGGACGCCGGTATACCGCGCACCCCCGTCATCGCACCCGCCCTGTAGGGGACGGCGTCCCCGACGTCCCGCAAATAAGATCCAAAACGCCGCCCGAGGTGCGGCGTATATACACGTACCTGCAAAGCTT
>OHAO01002112.1_pt1 | contig 12658 bp, 18 predicted proteins | sample 1577151 | NCBI WGS metagenome assembly OHAO01 (sample SAMEA3541585, study PRJEB24748) | human gut metagenome | biome: human gut; feature: human-associated habitat; material: faeces | place: China | collected 2012 | reverse complement strand
GACAATGGAAAAAGAGATCCAGTACATGCCGGTAGGCCGGGTACGCCGCCGGAGAAGGACCTGGCGCCGGACTGTGAGAGATCTGGTCCGGATGCTGATGGCCGGAGGTGAGCTGATCGGCACAGGGATCCTGGCCGGGGCCGGATTCGGAGTCGGGCTGGCAGCAGTGACAGTTTTCTTTTAGAGAGGGGGATACAGGATGAAGGACAAATACCTAGCGGTAAAAATTAGTTTCCCGGAAAGTGACTTCGCAGGAGCGACCATTTACCTGGAGGACTGGCAGGCCCGGGAGCTGAAAGCCCGGGTGGACGCAAATAACCGGTGTCTGAGGTCCCATGGATTTCCAGCGGATTACACCATGGCGCATGCCATCCATTTTGCGCTTGAGATGTATTTTAGAAGCCTGGAAAGAAAAGAATCCCCGGAAGCGGCAACTTCCAGGGGACTCAAGTAACAAATAAATTCACACACCCTTATTGTAGGGCAAAAACAGGAGGAAATCAAGATGGTAAAAGTAACGATCGAGTTTGACGGGGGAACAGAGGTGTTTACTGGCGACGCAGTAAGCTGTGTGGTGCTCACAAATGAGCCGGATGGAACCAGGTCCTGTTCGATGCTGAAAGGGGCATTTCGCCGTTCTTTCCCAAGGATCCTGGCGGATACGTGCTTTTCCCAGGTCAAGGCTTCACAGAAAAACCATTCTCCCCTGGATCAGCTGGAAGCACTGGCCGCATTTGTGGGAAAAGCACAGGGGCTGATGGACCAGGAGATCGAGGCGAATGTCGGCAGACCAGAGGTGCTGAAGCAGATCCCGGAAGCCGGTAAGGAGGAATAGGCGATGGCGGGAGACATGAAGTGCGAGATCCTGGACACCCTCCTTGAATTTCCGGAGGAGAGAGGGTACCACCTGGAACTGAATCTGATCAAATGGGGGGATAACGCCCCCAAATACGACCTGCGGCGGTGGAATGAGGACCGGTCGCGGATGACAAAAGGGATCACCCTGACGGAGGACGAGCTGGAACTGCTCCGGAACGGGCTCCCGAAGGTTAAATTTTAAGGAGGATATATCATGCAGATCACAGTAACATTTAACAGTCTCAACGAATTAAAGGCATTTACCGAAAAGGTCCTGGTGGGAGACACTGGTTCTTCCGTAGATCTCCGGGCCGCAACGGAAGAACCGGCACAGCAGACACCGGTACAGAAGATGCCCACAGCACCCGTAGCGCCCACAGCACCTGCCGCACCCCCAGCGCCTGCCGCACCCGCCGCACCCACAGCACCCGCAACACCCGCTGCGCCGGTACCGACCACACAGGTATCCTACAAGCCGGATGACCTGGCACGCGCGGCCATGTCCCTTATGGACTCCGGGAGACAGCCGGATCTGATCGCCCTTCTCGGGCAGTTCGGCGTTGTGTCGATCCCCGATCTCCGTCCGGAGCAGTACGGGGCGTTTGCCACAGCGTTACGCGGAATGGGGGCCCAGATCTGATGGCACACTCCATGTTAAGCCCCTCCGGGGCACACAGATGGCTGGCCTGCACCCCCAGCGCCGTGCTGGAGCGCCAGTTTCCGGACCAGGGTTCTGACGCGGCCGCAGAGGGGACCCTGGCCCATGAACTGGCGGAGTTAAAACTGCGGAATTTCTTCCAGGCCGCAGATTTCGGAAAAACAAAGTTTACCCGGGCGGTGAACGCGCTGAAAAGGGACCCGCTGTGGAAGGACGAGATGCAGGGCTACACGGATACATATCTGGATTATGTAAAGTCCCTGTCTCTGGGATTTGAAAACACGCCCAGCGCGATGGTGGAGAAGCATATCGATCTTGATATGTATATCCCGAGTCTCCCGGAAGAGGATCCGGCCGGGGGGACCGCGGACTGCATCCTGATCGGCGGCGGGGTCCTGCACATCATCGACTTCAAGTACGGCAAAGGGGTCCCTGTATCCGCGGAAGGGAACCCGCAGCTCTCCCTGTATGCCCTGGGGGCCTACGAGGCCTATAAGATCCTTTATCCCATCGAGAGGATCGAACTCCATATCGTGCAGCCCAGGATCAGCGATGAGCCATCGGAATGGGGGTGCTCCCTGACCGAGCTCCTGGCATTCGGGCGCTGGGTGAAACAGCGGGCGGCCCTCGCCATTGAGGGGGAAGGGGATTACCGCCCGTCAAAGGATAACTGCCGGTTCTGCCGCGCAAAAGCGACCTGCCGTGCCAGGGCAGAAAAGAACGTGGAGCTGGCCTTTGGCCCGGTCGGGAAGAAACCGCCGTTGATCAGCAACGAGGAGATGGGAAAGTTTTTAAAACAGGGAGAGGACGTGGCCAGATGGATTGCGGATCTCCAGGACTGTGCGCTGGCCCAGTGCCTGGCAGGGAAAGACGTGCCCGGCTGGAAGGCTGTGGAAGGGCGCGGATCCCGGGAATGGACGGATCTCGATAAGGCCTTCAGGGGACTGGAGACCGCAGGAGTAGAGGCGGAACTTCTCTGGGAGAGAAGACCCCTGTCCGTTGCCCAGGCAGAAAAGGTCATCGGGAAAAAAGAATTCGGGATCCTGGCCAAAGATTATGTTGTGAAGAAGCCGGGAAAACCAGCACTGGTGGAAGAGTCGGACAAGCGTCCGGCCATTACAAATAAAATAACCGCCGGAGAGGCGTTCAAGGAGGAAAAATAACATGAATGAACTGACAAACGTGACAACCGGAGAAGTAAGACTGAGTTATGTCCATCTGTTTAAGCCCTACGCAGCCATGCAGGGAGCAGAGGAAAGATACAGCTGCACGGTCCTCGTGCCGAAGACAGATACGGATACGATGGGCCGCATCCAGGCAGCCATCGAAGAGGCAAAGAGGAAAGGGACCGCAGACAAGTGGGGAGGCGTGTGTCCCCCGCTCGTCCCGACTCCGGTATATGACGGAGACGGGGTACGGCCTTCCGACGGGATGGCTTTCGGCCCGGAGTGCAAAGGGCACTGGGTATTCACGGCCAACGCCAAGGCGGACTATCCCCCGGAGATCGTGGATAAGATGGGGAATCCGATTATCAACCAGTCCGAGATATACAGCGGGATCTACGGCCGCGTGAACGTTACCTTCTTCCCTTATGCATTCGGTGGTAAAAAGGGGATCGGTTGCGGCCTGGGACCGGTACAGAAGCTGCGTGACGGAGAACCCCTGGGAGGAAGTGCTCCGACCGCGGCACAGGTCTTCGGGGCCCCGCAGCCGCAGACAGCACCGGAACAGAATGCAAATCCGTTACCGTGGGGACCCCAGGGCGGCGGGATCAATCCCATCACAGGGATGCCTTATTAAGAGGACAGTATGGGGATATCCCCCATACTGACAGGAGGAAACCATGAAACATCTCAGCATCGATATCGAAACAAGAAGCAGCGTGGACATCGGGAAGGCAGGGCTGTATAAATACGCCCAGTCCCCCGATTTCCGCATCCTCCTGTTTGCCTTCCAGGAAGACGGGAATCCGGTGGAGGTCGTCGATCTTGCCCAGGGGGAGGAGATCCCGGAACATGCGGTCCGGATGCTTGCTGATCCGGATGTCACGAAACATGCGTATAACGCGGCATTTGAGTGGTACTGCCTGAACCGGGCCGGGTACCAGACCCCGCTGGAGCAGTGGCGCTGTACCATGGCCCATGGTCTGTACTGCGGATACACGGCCGGACTGGACGCGACCGGAAAAGCCATCGGCCTTCCCCAGGACAAGCAGAAGCTGGCTGCCGGAAAGGCGCTGATCCGGTATTTCTGTGTCCCCTGCAGGCCAACAAAGACCAACGGGAACCGTACCTGGAACCAGCCGTGGCATGCAAAAGAGAAATGGGAGCTTTTCAAGGAATACAACCGGCAGGATGTTGTGACAGAACGGGCGATCTTAAACCGTCTGGAGCAGTTTCCGATGCCGGAGGCGGAGCAGAAGCAGTGGCAGATGGATGTCCTCATGAATGCGTTCGGGGTCCGTGTAGACACGGAACTGATCAAAGGGGCCCTGTACATCGATGCAGTCAGCACGCAGGAGCTGACAGAGGAGGCGGTCCGGATCACCGGCCTGGGAAATCCCAACAGCGGGGCCCAGCTGGTGCCGTGGCTGAACACACAGTGCGGGAGAGAACGGTTCCAGGATATCCAGAAGGCGACCGTGGCGGACGCCCTGGACCACAGGGAGGACTATCCGGAGGATGTGCAGCGGATGCTGGAGATCCGGCAGCAGCTCGGGAAGACCTCCATCAAAAAGTATGTGGCCATGGATACGGCAAAAGGCGAGGGGGACCGCGTGAGGGGTCTTACCCAGTATTACGGGGCCAACCGGACAGGCAGGTGGGCCGGCCGGATGGTACAGATGCAGAACCTCCCCCGGAACTATCTGAAGACCCTGGACTATGCAAGGGATCTGGTAAAGGATAAAAATTATGCCGGACTGAAGCTGCTGTACGGGAATGTCCCGGACACGCTTTCCCAGCTGATCCGGACCGCATTCATCCCTTCCGAGGGAAATAAATTCGTGGTATCGGACTTTTCCGCCATCGAGGCCCGGGTGATCGCCTGGCTGGCCGGCGAACAGTGGGTCAACGAGGTATTTGCCACGCACGGGAAGATCTACGAGGCGACAGCGGCACAGATGTTTGACGTCCCGGTGGATCGGATCGTGAAAGGAAACCCGGAATACTCCCTCCGGCAGAAGGGGAAGGTGGCCACACTGGCCCTGGGATACCAGGGCGGCACCTCTGCCCTGATCGCCATGGGGGCCCTGAACATGGGGCTTACAGAGGATGAGCTCCCGGACATCGTATCCCGGTGGAGACAGGCCAATCCCAGGATCCGGGATCTGTGGTACGCGGTGGAGAATGCCGCCCTTGCGGCCATGGAGACCGCACGGCCGCAGGCCATCCGGGGACTGATCTTTGCGCTGGAGGGGGATCTCCTGTATGGGCAGTCCTTCCTCACGGTCCGTCTCCCGAGCGGCCGGAAGTTATACTACCCGAAACCGTTTCTTAAGGAAAACCAGTTCGGGAAGCAGGCCCTCCACTACTACACGGTGGGCCAGCAGACAAGAAAGTGGGAAGTGGCCTCCACCTATGGAGGAAAGATGACGGAGAATATCGTGCAGGCGATCGCCAGGGACTGTCTGGCGGTCACGCTGGAGAGGATTTACGACCGGGGGCTCCAGACCGTATTCCACGTGCATGATGAGGTGATCATCGATGCACCGATGGAAACGACGGTGGAGGAGATCTGTGATCTGATGGCCGAACCGGTCCCCTGGGCCCCGGGGCTGATCCTTAAAGGGGCCGGATTTGAAAGCAGCTACTACATGAAAGATTAAGGAGGGAACAGGATGGAACACAACCGGATGCTGCAGATCAGCACTGCGGGAAACCGAAAGGCCACGCACTGGCCGAAAAGTGAGATCCTGTGGTCCGATTTTACAGATAAACTTAAGACCCCGGTACGGGGAATGGAGACCCTGGACCAGTACCTGGCCCTCCCGAAATCCAGGCAGGACGAGTTAAAGGACGTCGGCGGATTTGTCGGCGGGACCTTTACCGGGGACCGGAGAAAAGCATCCTGCGTGGAAGGGCGCGACCTGGTCACCCTGGATCTGGATAACATTGCCGCAGGGCAGACGGACGACATCCTTAAACGTGTCGGCGGGCTCGGGTGCGCCGCAGCCGTATACAGCACCAGAAAGCATGCGGGATATGCCCCGAGACTGCGGGTGATCATCCCCCTTGACCGGACGGCCACCGCAGATGAATACGAGCCGGCGGCGCGGAAGTTAGCGTTCCTGATCGGGATCGGATTCTGCGACCCTACCACCTTCGAGGCTTCCAGGCTGATGTACTGGCCGAGCTGCTGTGCGGACAGCCAGTATGTGCATGCGGTCTTTGACGGGGCTTTCTGCAGCCTGGACGGGATCCTGGACACCTACGGGGACTGGAAGGACATAAGCCAGTGGCCGCAGGTGCCGGGAGAGGATTCCGCTGCCAGGAGACGCCTGGCCAGGCAGGAGGACCCCACAGCCAAGCGCGGGGTGATCGGCGCGTTCTGCCGCACATACAGCGTCACACAGGCCATGGAGCGCTTTATACCGGGGATGTATGAGGAGACGGATATCCCGGGCCGGTACACCTATACCGGCGGCTCCACAGCCGGCGGCGCCATCGTGTATGACGGGGACCGGTTCCTCTACTCACACCATGCCACGGATCCATGCAGCGGTCTTCTGGTCAACGCATTCGACCTGGTCCGGCTCCATAAATACGGGGACCTGGACGGGGATGCCAAAGAGGGGACGCCGGTCAGCAAGCTGCCATCCTTCGTGGCCATGAGCCGCCTGGCGCTGGAGGACAGACAGGTATCGGATCTTATGTCAAAGGAGAACCTGGAACGGGCGCAGAAGGCCTTTCAGAGCCCGGAAGCGGCATCAGAAAGCCACCAGGACTATGACCTTTCGTGGCTGTCACAGCTTACGAAAGACGGAACCGGGAAATACGAGAAGACCATCAACAATGCCGTGATCGTACTGGAGAACGATCCTCTCCTTAAGGGGCGGATCGTGACCGACGAGTTCGCAAACTGCGGCATGGTCCTGGGCCGGATGCCGTGGGACCAGAGGGAGGAAAAACGGCGCTGGAAGGACGTGGACGATGCCGGATTCTACCGCTACGTGGAGGTATTCTACGGCCTAACAGGACGGGACAAGCTGGACAACGCGCTGATGATCGTCAGTGCCCAGAACCGGATCAACGATGTGAAACAGTACCTGCAGGGGCTTAAATGGGACGGCACGAAGCGTCTGGATACCCTGCTGTCCGAATACCTGGGAGCCGAGGATACGGCCTATACGAGGGCTGTGATGCGTAAGTCCCTGTGTGCCGCTGTCGGGAGAGCCGTGGCCGGGGGGATCAAATACGATTACATGCCGATCTTTACCGGGCCCCAGGGGATCGGCAAGAGTACCTTTTTACACATCCTGGGAAAAGAATGGTTCAGCGACAGCTTAACGACCTTTGAGGGCAAGGAGGCTGCCGAGCTGATCCAGGGTACCTGGATCAATGAGATCGGGGAGCTGAGCGCATTTACGAAGCAGGAGACCCAGGTCATCAAGCAGTTTTTAAGCAAGACCGACGATATCTACCGGGCGGCATACGGCCGGAGAACGGACAAATATCCCAGGCGGTGCGTGTTCTTCGGGACCAGCAATGACGGGGAATTTTTAAAGGATGTCACCGGGAACCGGCGGTTCTGGCCAGTGGATGTGGGCGTGCATCCGGCAAAGAAGTCGGTCTGGAACCAGCTGCCGTCAGAGGTGGACCAGATCTGGGCGGAGGCATACCTTTACTGGGCCATGGGGGAGCCCCTGTATCTCCCGAAGGAGATCGAGGAGATGGCAAAGGACCAGCAGGACCGGCACCGGGAATCCTCCGGGAAGGAGGGCCTGATCCTGGATTTCCTGGACCGCGAGATCCCTTCAGACTGGGATTCCCTGTCCAGACAGCAGAGGCAGATGTTCTGGAACGGGAACCTGAAGCTGGCAGACGGGACAGAGCTGGTGCCCCGGGAAAAGGTCTGTGCAGTGGAGATCTGGGTGGAATGCTTTGGCGGAGAACCGAAGCATATGAAGCGGACAGACAGCATGGAGATCAATAATATCCTGATCGGGCTTAAGGGCTGGGAGAGGATCAAAACGCCGCGCAGATTCGGCGTCTACGGGCAGCAGAGAGGGTTCTGCAGGGCGAAAACATAGTCAGAAATATTCGTAGTTCTGGTGTAGCCGCGGTAGTAGTCAAAAACAACCGACTACACGATGTAGCACTGGTTAGTAGCCGTGTGAAACCCTCAGAAATAAAGGAAATACCATTATATAACTACAATAACTACAAACTTCTATATAGAGGTAAAAATAATAAATAAATATATAATACATAACGCTATATAGGGTACATAAATGAGATATACACATACACGCGTACGTGAGGGAGGTTGTTGGAAGATGAGGGAAAAAGACATTGAGAAGATCCTGGTGGCGGAAGTGAGAAAGCTGGGCGGCCGGGCCTATAAGTGGGTAAGCCCGGGGAATGACGGCGTGCCGGACCGCATCGCGATCTTTCCGGGAAAGGCCCCGGTGTTTGTGGAGCTGAAAACCGATACCGGGAAACTGAGCGCCCTCCAGGCGGTCCAGATCAGACGGCTGGGGGAGCTGGGGCAGAAGGTATATGTGATTTACGGGATTGACGGCGTCAGCCAGTTCTTCCAGGACGAGGGCTATGAGGAAACCAGCAAAGCGCTGGATTGCAGATATGGACTGTAAGGGAGGCACAATATGAAACACACGGAATGGATGCACGGAAGAGATGGAGAAAAATACGGAGTTTGGAATACAGTCAGAAAAAAATTCCAGTTCGGAATATGTGAGGACACGCCAATGTTGGCGGATGCAAGATTATTTCAGCGGATAGGAGATAACGCCAGAAAATACCGGTTCGAGATCCGAAGATTGCCGAAAGGGGAAGACAATGGAATTTAGACCGCATTCCTACCAGCGGCATTGTATTAATAAAATTCTGGAAACCAAAAAGCTTGGGCTTTTTCTGGATATGGGCCTCGGCAAGACAGTCACCACGCTGACCGCAGTCAAGGAGCTTAAGTATAACCGCTTCCAGGTCTGTAAGGTACTGGTGATCGCGCCAAAGAAGGTAGCTGAAGGGACCTGGACAAAGGAGGCCGCCAAGTGGGACCACACGAAGATGCTGAGGGTATCCCCGGTGCTGGGGAGCCAGGCAAAGCGGATCCGGGCCCTGAACACACCGGCAGACCTGTATGTCATCAACCGGGAAAATGTCTGCTGGCTGGTGGATTATTACCGCAACGCATGGCCGTTTGACATGGTGGTGATCGATGAGAGCAGCAGCTTCAAAAGCCATTCGGCCAAACGGTTCAAGGCCCTGGCGGGGATCAGCAGCCGGATCAGCCGGATGGTGGAACTGACCGGGACCCCGTCCCCCAACGGCCTGGCGGACCTGTGGAGCCAGGTCTATCTGCTGGACGGCGGGGAACGGCTGGGAAAACGGTACAGCCAGTTCCGCGAGCGGTACTTCCAGCCGGACAAGCGCGGGGCAGACGGCATGGTATACAGCTACGAGGCCAAGCCGGGGACCGAAGAGAGCATCCTGGCAAAGATCTCCGATATCTGCATCAGCATGAAGGCGGAGGACTATCTGGAACTCCCGGATCTGACCTACCACGAGGTCCTGGTGGAGCTGGATAAAAAGTCCTGGAAGGCATACCAGGATCTGGAGCGGAAGATGATCCTGGAACTTCCGGAGGATGACGAGCTGATCAGTGTGACCAGCGCAGCGGCCTTAAGCAACAAGCTTCTCCAGCTGGCCAATGGTGCGGTTTATGATGAGGACCGCCAGGTACATGAGGTGCACGACTGCAAGATCGAGGCATTCCTGGAACTGGTCGAATCCCTTCAGGGGAAGCCGGTCCTGGTATTTTACAATTACCAGCATGACCGTGAGCGGATCCTGAAGGCCCTGGCAAAGTCGGGACTCAGGATCCGGGAGCTTAAGACCACACAGGATGAGGACGACTGGAATGCCGGCCGGATCGACATCCTGCTGACCCATCCGGCCAGCAGTGCATACGGGCTTAACCTCCAGCAGGGAGGGAACCACGTGATCTGGTTCGGCCTTACCTGGAATTACGAGCTGTATACCCAGGCCAACAAACGTCTGCACCGGCAGGGGCAGGTGAACAAGGTGATTATCCACCACCTGGTCAGCACAGGGACCCGGGATGAGGATGTCATGGCCGCCCTGAGGAGAAAAGATGATGTGCAGAACTGGGTGATGGAGAGCCTTAAGGCAAGGATCAGGAGGATACGGGATGGACATTGAGAAACAGATGCAGGAGGAGATCAACCGCCAGAGGGAGATCCATAACCGGGTTCTTGTGCGGGACCCGGTGACCGGACGCAGGGAGTACCGGGAAGGCTGGAGACCGGGGGACAAGGGATACCTGCCGCCGGCGACGGAGTTTATTACGATCCGGTTCCGGAACGGGGTGATCGTAATGCCGGCGGACGATTTCAGGCGTCTGCCAAAAACGAAACAGAAAAAACTGATGCGGTGGTAACAGGAGGGAAGAAATATGTTTGTGAAACAGATTGGCATGGAAAAAGCCCTGGAGCTGGCGGCGAAGGGGATGGAGATCAAGGTCCTGGCCCCGATCGGCCAGGAAGACGGCTGGGAGAACCTGGCCCCGGACACCCTCCAGCATATGCTTGAGGGAGTGATGTTCTTCCGGCAGGAACCGGCCCTGGAGAAGGAGATCCTTCCAGTAGTTTCCAGAGAGGAGCCAGAGCCACCAGTGGAAAAGACTCTATCGGATCTCACGAAGGAATTGAAACAGGCCAGACCGCAAAAGGGAAAGCTGGATGTGGATATCGGGAAGATGAAGGCCCTGCGGGAGGCCGGATGGAGCTACGCGAAGATCGCGGATGAGATGCGGATCAGCGAAGGGAGCGTATATAACTATCTCAAGCGGGCAGAGGAGGAAGTAAAATGATCAAAGACAGTGGGGAGCGCACAAAATTTGACACCGGAGCCGTCCGGGATATGCACGCCGGTAAGGGGAGGATGGATCTCATTCCCTGGGCGGCCATCATAGAGGTTTCCAAACACTGTGAGGAGGGGGCCTTGAAGTATGGCGAGCATAATGTGGACAAGGGGATACCTACACACTCGTTTCTGGATTCCGCAGCCAGGCATATCGCAAAGTATATGGACGGATGGAAGGACGAGCCACATCTCCGGGCCGCCGCCTGGAACCTTTTATGGGCAATCCAGATGGAGATCAAACACCCGGAGCTGGTAGACACGCCGTGGAGAGAGGAGGATAAGGATGGAGAGACTGACACACCCGCGCAGCAGCGGGATTAAGACAGGGCACTGGTCCCCAAATAAAAAAGACGAGCTGATCGAGCGCCTGGCGGCCTATGAGGACACCGGGCTGACACCGCAGGAGATATATGGTCTTAAGGCGGGGACGATTCTTAAGGCGCTGGGCTGGGAAAGAGGTAAGGAATGAAAGTCAAAATCCAACCAAGAAAACAGTCAGACAAGGGCGGATATATTATGATGCCGATGCGGATAAACGTAAACGATCCGGTGGATAAAAGCTGGAAACTGGTACGCTGTCCAGTATGCGGCTGTGAATGTTGGGAACGTCCTCTGCCGGAGGGGTACGCAGAGGATATGTTTGACGGGAAGATGTGTACAGGATGTGTAATTAGAAAGGCGGTAGGACGATGATGAAAAATAAAGGGGGATACCAGGATCCGACCGCAGGCAGAGCGATCCGGGAGGCCGACCGGCCGCCGGAGAACGTGGTCATGTTCCGGCGGATGATCAAGTCGATGTGCACGATCTTCCATCTCCGGATCCTGGGCAAGGTGACGATCGTGGATGAGAAAGGACGGCGGTGGTGATGACGAGAGCGGAGAGGAGGCGGCTGGAAAAGGCAGGGGCCAGGAAGGAGCCGGTCTACACGCTGACCCAGACCCAGATCAATGAGATCAGGAAGCAGGCAGTCCTGGAGCGGAAGGAGGAGCTCAAGGCCAGTATATCCAGAGAGATCGACGAGCGGATCCAGAAGGAGTGGGCCGCACGCGAGGCAGCACTGACCGGAGAAACAGACGAGGAGCAGATCCTAAAGGTTCTATGCCTTCTTCTGGCAGTTCCAGCCAAGGTCCTCTGTGAAAAATTCCGTTGGAAACCGATTGAGGACGAGAATGACCGGACATCCGGGCAATCGGTGAGGAAGTATATGAGAAATACGGAGTGAGATTTGAAGTGAGGTGAGGCCGTTGGACCAGAGCGTCTTAGTCCAATACAGCGAGGTTATGGAGGAGATCAAGGATTTAAGGGAGAGGATCCGGAAGCTGGACCGGTTTTTATCGGATCCGCCAATCGTTTCGGATACGGTCCGGGGAACCCGGAAGGACGGGACCATCGGTCCGATCAAGATCACGGGGATCCCGGTACCGGAGTACCAGCGGAAGGAAAAGATCCGGGAACGGTACAGGGAGATGCTGGAAGAGAAGGAGGCAGAACTCCTGGAGCTGACCTGTAAGGCAGAGGAGTACATAGAGTCGATCCCGAAGGCAGAGATCCGGATCATGTTCCGGCTGTATTACATCGACGGGTTAAGCGATGCGAAGGTGGCTGACCGGATGAACCAGATTTTCCCGAAGCGCCGGATCCGGTACACGGATGAGAACGTGAAGAAGCGCAGACAAAGATTTTTTGAAAAAATTTCAAAATGTCCCCCAATGTCCCGATAAAATGTGCTAGTCTATAGACTGGGAGCCGGAGGCGGAGAGCTGCCGGCCCCCATCTTCTTCATCCAAGTACTTATCCCCGTGAGCCCGTCCATCCCAGGCGGGCATTGACGGAACATCTTCCCGGACGGGAGGAAGCGTGAGCCGTAAAACCGAGCCGCAGGTTCGAGTCCTGGTGTTCCGATGTTGTCACAACCTCCTATTCAATATATCCTGGGTGGTCATCGTACTGCCTGGGGAACTTTGCGGGATAGAGCAGCCAGGAAGCTCGCCGGGCCCATAACCCGGAGGTC
>OHAO01002109.1_pt1 | contig 12670 bp, 8 predicted proteins | sample 1577151 | NCBI WGS metagenome assembly OHAO01 (sample SAMEA3541585, study PRJEB24748) | human gut metagenome | biome: human gut; feature: human-associated habitat; material: faeces | place: China | collected 2012 | reverse complement strand
TTCAAATTCTGATTTAACGGGGATTGGGCTCATAACCCAAAGGTCGTCTGTTCGAGTCAGGCTCCCGCTACGAAATGAGGATCGATGAAAGTCGATCCTTTCTTTTTTTTATTTAGCATACGAAACGATCTATCCACTTAATTTTTCACGTGAGATGATGGATAGGCGTTGTATTTGCTATGTAGTTGTGTTTTGGAATATATAAAATACGCTATTTTCTTTGTTGTGTGGATTAATAGTCATACCTTTGTAAAAATAAATAATTCTTTGTGTATGAAAAAGGTGGTGTATATTTTGAGTTGTATTTCATTGTTTTTATCATGTAGTGATAAAGATGTGTATAAAGCTCCGGAAACGGATCTGAATCTGTTGAAACCATACGAGGATATGGAGGTCGTCGTTCCGGAGGGGTATGCCTCGATTGTCAAGTTATATGATGATACCTTGGCAATTTGTTCTTATTCAACAACAATTTCGATCCCTACTTTCCGGGCGTCTAGATTGGGTCGGGCATCTGAAAATAGTCCGATCACGATTGAAAATGTAAAGAATGAGAATAATTATTATCAAGGTGTGTTAAATACTTGGCAGGTTGTGGCTTTTGAGGATAGTCGGGAAGGAGATTATGACTATAATGATTTGATCATACACGTGAACTGGAGTATTCGGGAAAATAATTACACGATATCCGTTCAGCCAGTTGCTTTAGGATCTTCCAAAAAAATTAAGCTGGGATTCGAGAAAATGGATGGTAATATTTCGAGTGTGAACGAGGTGATTGTGGCCGAAGATTGTCGAAAAGAATTGTTTGAGGGGAGAGAGGGGTTTATCAATACTTTTTCCGGCAAAGGAAAGGTGATTATTAATAATGGTAAATATAAATACCAGAAAGAGTTGGCGAAACAGAGTGATGATCTTAGATGTGCCGTGAATTGGTTCATTGAAGTAGATGGCGGGACAAGATTATATGCTATTACGAATAATCCGATATGTCTTAATCAGGAAGGAAGACCTTACGGATTGATATTCACTAGAATCTATGATGAGTATACTTATTGTAACGAGAAAGGGGAGCGTTGTGGAGTTGACTGGTTTCTATATCCCCAAGAGCTTGTGAATATATCTGATATTTATGATTTCGACGACTATATGAAAACAGGAGATATTTCTATTTTCCGAACTCCCAAAGAAGGTTTTTATGACGCCATAGGGAAAGGAGAACCGATGGGAAAAGAGGGGCTGGTATATTGTCCGAATTCGTTGTATAACGTGAAACTATAATAGTAGTTTAAAACGGGGAGTTTTCCCCGTTTTTTTATTCCTTTTCTTGTTATTTTTCAGTACATTTTGTTTGGTGGGTTGATATTTATTTGTACTTTTGCGCCCGTGTTATAAAAACATAATGTCTAATTTATTAGGAGATAAGCATTTATTATTTATTATGGCAGAAGAACAAAAAGAAATGCAAGTAGAGCTTGCACAAGAAGAAACCAAGAAAGTTGCTCCTGTAGCAACAACAAGCGCTGAGGCTGACGAGAATTTTGACTGGGAAGCTTATGCAAATGATGATGTAATCCCCGCATCAGAAAAAGAAGAATTAGTTAACAGATATGCCGAGACTCTTTCATCTGTAGTAGAGAAAGAAGTTGTTGAAGGTACTGTTATCTCAATGAACAAGAGAGAAGTCGTTGTAAACATCGGTTACAAGTCAGACGGTATCATTTCATTGAACGAATTCCGTTACGATCCGGAATTGAAAGTGGGAGATAAAGTAGAAGTTTACGTTGAGACTCAAGAAGACAAAAAAGGTCAATTAACTCTTTCTCACAAGAAAGCAAGAGCTTTACGTAGCTGGGATCGTGTTAACGCAGCGTTGGAGAACGACGAAATTATCAAGGGTTACGTTAAATGTCGCACGAAGGGCGGTATGATCGTTGATGTATTCGGTATCGAGGCATTCTTACCGGGTTCTCAAATCGATGTTAAGCCGATTCGTGATTATGATATCTATGTTGGCAAGACCATGGAATTCAAAGTGGTTAAAATCAACCAAGAATTCAAGAACGTTGTTGTATCTCACAAAGCTCTTATCGAGGCTGAGTTGGAACAACAGAAGAAAGATATCATTTCTAAACTGGAAAAAGGACAGGTACTTGAAGGAACTGTTAAAAATATCACCTCTTACGGAGTATTCATTGACTTGGGTGGCGTAGACGGATTGATTCACATCACAGACCTTTCTTGGGGTCGCGTAAATCACCCGAACGAAATCGTTGAGTTGGATCAGAAGTTGAACGTTGTTATTCTTGACTTCGATGACGAGAAGAAACGTATAGCTCTTGGTTTGAAACAATTGACTCCGCATCCGTGGGATGCTTTGAGCGCAGACTTGAAAGTGGGTGACCGTGTGAAAGGTAAAGTAGTGGTTATGGCTGATTACGGTGCTTTCGTTGAGATCGCTCCGGGTGTAGAAGGCTTGATCCACGTATCCGAAATGTCATGGTCTCAACACCTACGTTCTGCTCAAGACTTCATGAAAGTGGGAGACGAGGTAGAGGCTGTTGTTCTTACCTTGGATCGCGACGAAAGAAAGATGTCTTTGGGTATCAAACAACTGAAAAACGACCCGTGGCAAAATATCGAGGAGAAATATGCTGTTGGTACGAAACACAAAGCTATCGTGCGTAACTTCACGAACTTCGGTGTATTCGTAGAGATCGAAGAAGGAGTTGACGGATTGATCCATATCTCTGACTTGTCTTGGACGAAGAAAGTAAAACATCCGGCAGAATTCACTCAAATTGGTGCTGAAATCGATGTTGTAGTTCTTGAAATCGACAAGGATAACAGAAGATTGAGCTTGGGTCACAAACAGTTGGAAGAGAATCCTTGGGACGTATTCGAAACGATCTTTACCGTTGATTCTATCCACGAAGGAACGATCACTGAAATCTTTGACAAGGGTGCTGTTATTGCGTTACCTTACGGTGTAGAAGGATTTGCAACTCCTCGTCACTTGGTAAAAGAAGACGGAACTCAGGCTAAGGTTGACGAGAAATTACCATTCAAGGTGATCGAGTTCAACAAGGGTGCCAAGAGAATTATTCTTTCTCACTCTCGTATTTTCGAAGATGAGCAAAAGGCTGCCGACAATGCCAAGAAGAAAGATGAAGCTAGCGCTACTAAAAAAGCAGTAAAGAAAGTAAAAGAGAAACTGGAAAAAACAACTTTAGGTGATATCACCGAGTTGGCTGCTTTGAAAGACCAAATGGAAGCTAAAGAAGAGGAAGAAAAGAACAATTAATTTGTGAAATTCGAATTGACTATATTAGGGTGCGGTTCTGCCGTACCCACGCTTCAAAGAAATGCTGCCGCTCAGGTACTCAATGTACTTGAGCGGTACTTTCTTATTGATTGTGGTGAAGGTACTCAACAACAGTTGAGACGTTTTAAGGTGCCATATAATAAGATTAATCATATTTTTATTTCCCATTTGCACGGGGATCATTTTTTTGGACTGATCGGTTTATTGTCCAGTTTTTCATTGCAGAATCGTCGAGCTGAGTTGCATATCTATTCGGACAAGCGTCTGGAAGAAATTATCGAGTTCCAGTTAAAGGTGATGAATTCCCGGCTGAATTACCCGTTGATATTTCATTACTTAGATCGTGAACCCGGTTTGATCTACGAGGATCGTATGATGACGGTTCATGCTTTTCCCTTGAAACACCGTTACGAGGCTCCCGTGACGGGATTCCTGTTTGCCGAGAAAGAGAAGGAGAGAAATATTAAGCGGGAGATGACTGATGCTTTCCGTGTTCCCGTGGCTTTTATGCATCGTTTGAAGAAAGGGGAGGATTTTATCACGCCTGAGGGGGAAGTGATTGCAAATAGTCGTTTAACAACGGCACCGCCTGCTCCTCGTTCTTATGCTTACATGACAGACACGCTTTTCCGAGAATCTTTTGCCGAATACGTACAAGGTGTTGATTTACTCTATCATGAATCTACTTACGGGAACGAGTTTGAAGGATTGGCCAAAGAAACTTTTCACAGTACTGCAGGGCAAGCAGCCCGAATGGCCATACTTGCCGGGGCAAAACATCTTCTGCTGGGGCATTTTTCGTCCCGTTATCCCGATCCGACCCCTTTGTTGGAACAAGCACGGGAGATCTTTCCCAACACGGATTTGTGTTATGATGGGGCGGTATTCGAGTTGCCAGCCGTGAAGAGGGGGTAATGTTGTTATAGCTTGTTTCGCTCTTGAACTAAGGCTTGTCTAACTTTTATTAGGATTCTCCTTATTTTTAATTGATAGTTCATTTAGACCACGAAGCATTCATCTTGCATTCATGTTGCATTTATCCTCCATAAAATAGATATTTGAGACGATTTTGTTTGGATATAAGATGTCTGTTATAGTATATTAGCTAATTGTAGGGATATGCTTGAATACCGGGGAAGGCAAGTGCAGTTATAGCTAAAGGGTAGGGAGAATGTATTTTGAACCTAATGAAATTCGTGGGGCGTGAACTATTATGAACTTGTTTGGTATTGGATTGTCCTGTATTTTTGTGTAGAAAAATAAAATTATATTTAAAAGCGGTTATGAAAATAGTATCTTGGTTGCACATTTTAGTTTTTCTTTCGCTGTACGGGTGTTCCGGAGGAGGTGGTGGTGAAGAGGAAGTAATCCCTCCGACGGAGCCGGAGACTTCGAAAGTGCAAATTGCTTTGAATTGCGGTATTGCTTCCCGGGCCACGGAAACGAGTTTCGAGGCGGGAGATAAGGTCGGTTTGTTCGTGGTGAATTATAACGGTTCTTCTGCCGGAACGTTGCAGAACACGGGGAATCATGCGGATAACGTGAAGTTTACTTATTCTTCTACGTGGACGCCGGAGCGGGAGATTTACTGGAAGGATGAGACGACGAAGGCTGATTTCTATTGTTATTATCCGTACGCAACCATAACGGATGTTGCGGCGTACAAGTTTGCGGTGAATGCGGATCAATCGACAGAGGCAAAGTATAAGGCATCCGATTTCTTGTTGGGAAAAACGGGTGGCGTGTCTCCGTCGAGTGATGCGGTTGATATTACTTTGAAGCATGTTTTCAGTTGTATGCAGATCAAGGTGGCTGCCGGTAAAGGGTACACGGAGGAGGAATTGAATAAGGTTGTTGAGAGCGTGACCGTGCATGGTGTCAGTACCGGGGCTTCGATTAACCTGTCAACGGGAGCGGTGAAGGTGGAAGGCGGGGAGAAGGTGATCACCCCTTGGAAGGATGGCGAGTATTACAAGGCATTGATCGTGCCGCAATCTGTCGCGGAGGTTGGTTTGATTGTCGTTCTTATTAACAAGAAAGAGTACACGTTAAAGAAGGCTTTCACGTTTGAAACGAATAAACGGTACAAGTTTACAGTTACAGTCGACAAGACGAATGAAGGGATAAATGTCGGCATTGGGAACTGGGAAGAGGATGGTGTTGACCATGGTGGGGTGGCAGAATAGTTAAAATTTGTAGCTATGGAAAAAAGATATTGTGTTTTGGTTGCATGCATGATGGCGTTTTTATGCTTGCTTTTTGCCTGCCAGAAAGATGATGGAGTGATGGGAGGCGAGGATACTAGACTTCCGATTGATTTATCCGGGGAAATTGATCAGGTGATGTTGTCGCGGGTGAATGACGGGGGATTTTGTGATAAGGACGTGATTGGGGTTTATATCGTGGACTACGAAGGGGGAAAACCCGGAGAATTGAAATTGGAAGGAAATCGGGCTTCGAATGTGCAGTTTACTTACAATGAAGCCAATAATAAATGGAGTGGGGCGTATGATATTTACTGGAAGGATTCGAAAACACCGATAGATGTGTACGGGTATTATCCTTGGAATTCTCCGGAGAGTATTGGCGAGTACGCTTTCGAGGTACAGAAGGATCAGTCGAAAGCGGGGGAGAATGGGAATCTGGGAGGTTACGAGGCGAGTGATTTTCTTTGGGGAAAAGCAGAGGAGGTGGCTCCCTCGACAAAAGTGGTTCGTTTGTCTTTTCGTCATAAAATGAGTACGGCACGGGTGACGCTTGTGGAAGGCGAGGGGTTTGCCGAAGGTGAATGGACGGGACTGGAGAAACAGGTGTTGGTGACTAATACTAAACGAAAGGCATTGATAGATTTGACAACGGGAAAAGTGACAGCCACGGGAACGGTTGCTACCACGGGAACGATACCTTACCAGAAAGACGGGGAATTCCGGGCCATTGTCGTGCCGCAGGAAATAAGTACCGGGACGGAGTTGTTTAAGATCACGGTAGATGGTGTGGTGTATACTTTCAAAAAGGACGAGGTGTTTGCTTACGTGCCTTCGAAGATGCATAATTTCACGATAAAGGTGAATAAGAAGGAGAATGCCGGGGCATATGAGTTTGTGCTGGTGAGCGAGTCGATCACGGCATGGGAAGTTGATATGATAACGCATGATGCGACAGCGAAGGAGTATATTGTAATTGAATCTGAGGCTGGGAAATTAAAAGAGGCGATTAAGGTTGCGAATAAGGATTTCCGGGAGTTGCAGAATTTGAAGATTACGGGGGAGATTAATGCGGAGGATTTTTATTTTATGCGGGATTCGATGGATCGGTTGCAGGCGTTGAACATAAAAGAGGTGAGGATTATTGGGATGGATCGTAGTGATGATTGGGGTGTAAAGATTGAAGATGATGTAATACCTGTTAGTGCTTTTCAACAAAAAACATCATTGCGAAGTGTTGTGTTACCAGATTGTTTGAAAAGAATTAGAAGTTATGCTTTTGGTGAATGTAAAGCATTGATGGGATCGTTAATTATACCGGAAGGGGTTACGATGATTGAAGAGGGTGCTTTTCAGTGGTGCATGGGATTGAGAGGTGTTTTGGTTTTGCCTTCAACCCTTGAATATATAGGAGTTAATGCGTTTTATTACTGTGGTTTTACGGGGGAATTAAAATTACCCAATAATTTGAAATATATTGGAGATCAGGCTTTTTGTTCATGTGAAAATTTCATGGGAAGTTTAATATTGCCGGAAAATTTGTGTGATTTAGGAAGTAGTGCATTTGCCGACTGTTACGGTTTTTCAGGAAGTTTAAAAATACCTCAAAGAATTGTAGAAATTCCATTACAAGCTTTTGTAAACTGTCGTTTTGATGGAACGTTAATATTACATGATGGGATTACTATGATTGGAGAACGTGCTTTTGCTGATTGTAAATTTAAAGGAGAATTGAACTTGCCTAAGAATTTAGTATTACTTGCAGATGCGGTCTTTTCTAATTGTAATTTTTCGGGTGTATTAAAATTGCCCAAAAACTTGCGAAGTATAGGTACTATTTGTTTTGAGAATAATTCTAGATTATCCGGTATATTGGAAATTCCACGTCAAGTTACTAGTATTGGACGTAACGCATTTGCAGGATGTGGAATAGAAGGAATTGTGTTTTCCGAGGATTTGGAGTATATATTGACAAGAGCTTTTGAAAATTGTTATAATGTAGGTAGTATCGTTTGTAAAGGTATGATTCCTGCAGATGTTGTAGCAGATGCGTTTAACGGTATTCCGAAAGATAATTTTACGTTGGAAGTACCGGAGGCTGTCGTTGAACAGTATCGTGCAGCTCCGGGATGGAGGGATTTTAAACGAATTGCGGCACATCGGGAATTGGTGTGTCGTCCCTCCGTGGTGAAGGCTTTGAATGGGAAATCAAAACGACAATTGGTTTTGGATGCAGAAGGGAAATGGGAAGTTGTGAGTAAACCTGATTGGTGTACGTTATCTGCTATGAGTGGAGAGAAAAAGACTGAATTGACACTTACGATTGATGCCGGAAGTGAGAACAGGGAAGGGGAGATTGTGTTTAAGTTGGATGAATATGATTATACGACGACTTGCCGTGTTGCGCAATATTTTTACGAACATGAAGAGGATGAGGAAATTATTTTACAAACTCATAGTAGGGGTAAAGGGATTAATCTGGTGTTCTTAGGTGACGGGTTTGATGCGGAAAATATCTCCAATGGGGATTATTTGCGGGTGATGAATGAGCAGATGGAGCGTTTCTTTGATATTGAGCCTTATCGTACTTATCGGGATTATTTCAATGTTTCAACAGCAATAGCTGTTTCTCAGGAAAGCGGGATTGGTACGGTGAATACTATTCGGCGTACGAAGTTTGAAACGACATTTGCGGGAGGAGTCGGATTACGGGGAGATTATAGTGCGATTTTTAATTATGCGATGAAAGTGTCTCCGGTAGATGAGAGTAATCTGAATCAATCACTAATTATTGTAACGCCGAATACGATTGATTACGGTGGTATCACTGAAATGTGGGAGGATGGTAGTACTATTGCTTTCTGCCCGTTAAGCGAGGATACTTATCCTTACGATGCTCGGGGGATCATTCAGCACGAGGCCGGAGGACATGGATTCGGAAAGTTAGGGGATGAATACATCTATCATAATGGGTTTATTGAATTTTGTTGTCCTTTGGATTTTGCTACGTTGAATCATGGGAAGTCATTGGGTTGGTATGAAAACTTGTCCCTTACCGGAAAGATGCATGAGGTGCCTTGGGCGCATTTGATTTTCGATGACCGATATAGTGACGTGGTGGATATTTACGAGGGGGGATTTATGCACTCCCGGGGTGTGTTCCGTTCGGAACAGAATAGCTGTATGAATAATAATATTTCATATTACAATGCCATCAGTCGGGAAGCGATCGTGAAACGCATCATGGAATATGCCGGGGAATCCTACTCGTTCGAGAAGTTCGTGGAGAATGACAAGCGAGATGTTGTTAATTCATTGTCTCGTTCTGCGGAGCGTTCGGGTGTTACAGTGCGGGGTAATCAATATGCACCCCGGATTCATAAGGGGAAACCGGATATTTTGAAATAAGGGTTGAATGTAAAAACAAGTAAGCTATGAATTGCATGAAAATAATATACAGAATCGGGATACTCTATTTCCTGTGCCTCTCGGCTGGTTGCTCTAATTCTGAAAAGGAAATAGAGCCCGATAATCTGTTTGTCTCTTTTGACGTGGTACATCCCGCTCTTGCCCGGGCGACTTCGACAAATTTTGAGACGGGTGACTGGATGGGGGTATTCTTGACAGAGAAAGATGTCCCTCTGGAAGTCTCCGGGAATTACGTGAATAACGAATTGTTGACGTATTCCGGTTCGAAATGGGAATCTGCAAGAAAGATTTATTGGAATGACGGAACGTATGACGTGTTTGGTTATTACCCGTACGTGTCCCCGTTGACAAGCGTGGATGATCTGCCGTTTGAGGTAGCGTTGGATCAGACTACGGCAAGGGATGGAAATTCGTTGGGAGGTTACGAGGTTAGTGATTTTTTGTGGGCAAGTTCGAAAAATGTGACCGCGGGGGATGGAGCGGTGAAGTTAACGTTTGCTCACCGGATGAGTAAATTGAATGTCCGGTTGGTAAGGGGAGAGGATTATGACGGGGAACTGCCAGAGGAGGCCGAAGTGTATGTGCATAACACGGTACCCTCGGCCACGATAGATTTGAGTGCAGGGTTCGTGACAAAGAATCCTTACGGTACGACGGAGACGATTCGGGCGATGAAGACGGGGGCTTACCAGTATTCGGCCATACTGGTGCCTCAGCGCATTGATAATAGCAAGCCGTTGGTGGAGGTGGTGATGAAAGGGGTTGCCTATCTGGTAGAGAGTCGATTCGTTTTTAAACCGGGGATACAGCACACGATAACCGTGGTGATTTCGAAGAATCCGGAGCAGGTGAAAATCGAGATCGGGGGAGAGATTGAAGATTGGGATAAATAGAAAGAAATGTGTATTTTTGCTCCATCTGATGTTGTAAATCCCCATCGATTATGAGAGTCGGTACGTTTCTGATTGTATGTGTATTGCTATTCGTTTCTTGTGAGGAGAAACGAATAGCAATTGGTGGTTTACCGTTTCAGATTACTCGGGGGGAAGAGTGGGGAATTATCGGAATGAATGGTGAGATCAAGATGATCAATGCTTTCGCTCATCAACCTTCTGCTTTGGTGAACGAGAGGTTGAGTGTTCCGAATGATTCGGGAAAATATGGTTTGTATAGTTTTTCCGGTGAGTTGAAATCGGTGTCGCCCAAGAGTTTTACCACTATCGGTTATTTTTTCGAGGAAGTGACGCTTGCGCAAGAAAAGAAGGGTGAACCGTTGCTTGTGGTGGATAAATTCGGGGAGAAGGTGGCGATTGTGGATAATTACCAGGGACATGAAATACGGATGGCACATAATTTTGAGGAAGGCTTGGCGTTGGTATATACGAACAGCAGGAAGTATGGTTATGTGGATACTCGCGGAGAGATGGTAATTAAACCGGTGTACGATTATGCCGTGGATTTTTCGGAAGGGTTGGCCGTTGTGGGTGTTGCCGACGGGGAGGGGCGGTTGGCCTATCAGGTAATTAATAAGCAGGGGAACGTTCAATTTTATATTACTTTACAAAACTGCCGAATACATGAGAGGTTTGCATGTGGTTGTTTGATGTTCAAGAATTTGGAACAGAATTATTGCGGGGCTTTGGATCGTGAGGGAAATGTTTGTTTGTACCTGCCGACACGTGTGCAGGAAGTTATGCCGTTCCGTTATGACGCGGCGATATTCTGGACGGAATCGGGAGTCGGGTTGATGGATAAGGCCGGAAAGGTGTTGATCCCGGCAAATTATGACAATGGACGGGTGATCGGGGAGCGACGGGTGGCGCTGAAATTGAGGGATAAGTGGGCTCTTTTTGATTTTGAAGGACGACCGCTTTGCGAGTTCGTGTATGATTGGATTTCTGATTTCGAGGGGTGTGCTTTCGCTCGTAAGAATAGTGTCTATTATTTAATAGATGAACAGGGACAGGTTGTCGGGCCGAATAAGTTTTCTGCCGTTCACTGGGATCAGGAGGCGGTCAGGGAGTGTCCCCAAGTGTTCACTCGGTATGAAGCGGTGAAGGATTCGATCATCGTGACGGTGAAAGAAGAGAAGAAGGTGGAGAAATCTCCGGAACCTGTTTTGCCTAAAGCCCGTGTGATAGATAAAAATAATCCTTTCTATCGGGAAGCCAAGCAAGTGCTGGATGGGGGATTGCAGGAGGAAGATGCTTCGAATCGGCAAGTTATATTAAATTATATGGAACATTTCCGGATGGCGTATCCGACGAAAGATATTGATTTCTTGGAGCAGTTGTTTAGCGAGGAGGCGTTGATTGTCGTGGGAGCGGTGATCAGGAAAGCTCCCTCGAATGAAAGGCTCTATTTGTCCTCCGAGCAGGTACGTTACAGTGTGAAGAGTAAACGTGAGTACCTAAATCATTTGAAGACGATATTTAGGAGGAATCAGCGTATTGACGTGGAATTTAATGATTTTACGATAAAACGACATCCCACGAAAAAGGGTATATACGGGGTTTCGGTGAAACAAAGTTATAAATCGGATACATATTCCGACGAGGGATATCTATTTTTGTTGTGGGATTTTCGGGATCAAACGGCACCTAGGATACACGTGCGCACGTGGCAGCCCCGCATGGTGGATGAACACACGCCGTTACCCGAACAGGAGATATTTAATATCGGAAGTTTTAATTTGGAATGATGGGTAAAATAATATTGATAATCCTACTGTGTTTTCTGGGGCGTTCGATTGATGCTCAGGAGTTCAAGGTGCATTCTTTCCGTTGTTTGCCGAATGATATCACGGCTTGGATAGATCCGGTGAGGGATTTAAATGATGAGGCTTGTGCCTTGATTAAAGTGGTAGGAGACCCGGATTTTGTTTTTTCAACACCTTTAGGGATTGTTTCCCGTAAGAATGAAGTTGGTGAAATATGGCTTTACGTTCCTCACGGGACGGTGAAATTGACGATTAAGCATCCTCGTTGGGGAGTGTTGAGGGATTATCGTTTTCCGGCGGCACTGGAATCCCGATTGACGTATGAATTAGTGATCGCTTCTCCTCCTGAAAAAGTGCAGGAGAAACCTTACCCGGAGGTGCTGAAACGTCCGTTCCGGGGACTGAAAAACACTTCGTTGGATTGTTCGCTTCGTCCCGTGTCCGGGGGAAAGTTGCGGGGAGGAAAGCCGGCTTATTTCCTCTTGGCAACCTTGGGATTACACGAGGGGGAGGTCGCGAACGGGTTGAGGTTCGGGATGATGAAGCGGCATGGAGGGTGGTTGCACGTGCAGAGTAATTTCCGGTTCCTGTCGACTTCGGGGAAGTGTAACAAGGCGGGGGAGTTGTCCTCGGGTGAACCGACACCTTATTACAAGAGTTCCGTGTCCCGTGCTTTAAATACGGTGACCGTGGGAGGAATTCACCGGGTGATAGGCTTGTTGCATGTTTACGAGGGGATTGGTTACGGGGAGCAGCGGGTTGTTTGGGAAACTCTGGAAGGTGTTAAATTACAAAACACGGATTATTCGGTAAAAGGATTTGCGGGAGAAGTGGGGGTACTTATGGAGCTGTGTCGGGTGGCGGTTTCTTTTGGAGTGTTGACGATTCAGGGTAAATATTGGGAACCGTTGCTGGGTGTCGGGATTAATTTTTAGAGTAGGCTTCTGGTTTCTCCCCAAAACCCGTTCAAGCAACAAAGCGAACTGCTTGATG
>OHAO01002108.1_pt1 | contig 12677 bp, 19 predicted proteins | sample 1577151 | NCBI WGS metagenome assembly OHAO01 (sample SAMEA3541585, study PRJEB24748) | human gut metagenome | biome: human gut; feature: human-associated habitat; material: faeces | place: China | collected 2012 | reverse complement strand
GTAGAAGAAGGAATCCAGCACTGCGAAGCCGGTGACATTCTGCCGTCTGATAACGCATTGAAGGACATTGACGAGCAGCTTGTCCGGGACATTGGCAAGAACTTCCGGCTGCGTGAAGCGCTGGAATCCGTGTCTGAGCAGTACGATTACATTGTTTTGGACACTCCCCCGCAGCTTGGTCTTGCACTTGTGAACGCGCTGATCGCCGCCAACAGCATCATCGTTCCCATTACAGCAGACCGCTATGCGCTTGCCGGACTGAGCCAGCTTTCGCAGACCATCGGCGATGTTCGCAGATACTTCAACCCGACTTTGAAAATTGAAGGTCTGCTCCTGAACCAGTACAAGAGCCGTGAGAACCTGTCCAAAGAGGTTGTAGAACAGCTCCCTGTGATTGCACAAAGCATGGGAACAAAGCTGCTTGACGTGAAGATTAGACCGTCTATGGGAGTTCGTAAGGCACAGGCGGAGCGGCACAGCCTGTTTAGCGGTGATACGGCAAAGAGCACAAGCGCAGAGGATTTCTTGGCGTTGGCAGAGACGATTGTGGAGGGAGATACAAAATGAGCAAAAAGATATGGCATAGTGCGAAGTATGACCCGCCGAAATCTAGTTCGTACCGCATGAACAAGGAAACGACTGATTTTTTGGTATATACTAAAGACGGGTTTTATCTTACAGCGAGACGTATTTATAACATACATGATAATGAGCATCAGTGGTTGGACTCCCAAACTGGTTATCATAAGCTCGATGTAGAATACTGGACGGAAGTACCGAAAGAGCCTTGCAAAGAAAACATAGCAACCATTCCGCTGAGTAAAGATGAATTGATGGAAATTGTAGAAAAAATCGATTCCGCAAGCGGAATTCCGGAAGAAATTCTTAAATTTCTGGGAATAGGCGGTAAGGAGGAGAAAGAAGGATGAAATCAACCAGCAAAAAATCCTCAGGTCTGCTTGGCGGGTTTGACTTCCAGCCTGTTTTTTCGGAACAGCCATTAAGCCGAAGTGAGCCAAAGGAAGAAGAAGTAAGCCAAACAAAGCCGAATAATGCCGAACAGGAGCCAATTAAGCCTAGTGATGCCACAGACAGCCATGAACAGCCGAGTGAGGCGAAATTAAGTAGTATTAAGCCGAAGCAAGCCAAAGACAGCAAAAACCAGCCAAGTGATGCCGTGTTAGGCGAAAGTAAGCCGAAGAAGCTGAAACCGGCAAAAGAAGTGCAGCGTTTGGTTGAACAGGGAAATATTCCCGGCGCACTGGCTGAAGCTGGCTTGACAAAGAAAAAAATCCCGATGCCGGAATCACATCAGGGTGTTGCAAGCGGCGATGGCAAGCGTTCCAAGCGCATTACCATCCTTATGAGCGAGGAAGAACGCAAGTACATCAATCGTGAAGCTAGACGGCATGGAATGACCATCGGACGGTTCGTGTACGCTCTGGCGGTTGCGGCGGCAGAGGGTAAGATTGAACTGGAGGATTTCTTGGAGGATTGACAATATGAAAAAGTTCGTTATTCTTTTTGAAGGTTGGAATGATAAGCACGACCATGAGTGTATGTGCTATGTTGTTGATGTAGATGATGACTTTGAAAGTATTTTGAACGTTGAAGAACAGGCAAAAAAGATGGCTCGAAACGAGTATCCTCATTTAACAAAATTTGAAACGCTGTATATCAAGGAATTGATTAAAAGATAAACGTCAAGTTGTATGGAGGGTTGACCTATGATTGCTTATAGACCCCATCGTGGTTCTTTGGAAGATGCCACGAAAGAAGCAAAAACTTTTCTGAACGAATGGCAAATGAAACATTATGTTGCAAATAGCTGGAATCTTGCAATCGGAAGAAAAGTACTAGACCCCGAAGATATTATTATCGACAGTGAATCAACAGACGATGACCGTGTCGGTTGGAAAAATGTTCACATGGTTTGTGCGGCTCGAATCGGAAATGAAGATTACATGAAGAAGTACGGCAATCCGCAGTGCATCGGATATTGCGCTTACGATGTATCAAACGCGCCAAAATCAAGCCCGTGGATTTGTGCAAAGAACAGTGTTCCGGGAGATACAGACCCGCGTGTTATAGGATTCGATGAATCCGCCTTCGATATTGTTATAGCAAATTACGATGAGCAATTCAAAGAGTGGCGGGATGATGATGGCAGAATCCATAACATAACATACTGGATGCCGTTACCTGAACCGCCTGTAAAATATTAAGATGGCAAAGGAGCCGTGTATGGAAAATTTCTATTGGGTCAAAATCCAGTACGATGATTACGAAAAATGCAGACACTTTCAAGCTCCGTTTGTCTTGTTTGCAAACAGCAAGGAAGAAGCAAAAGCAAGAATCGAGCGAGAAGTTCCCGGCAAGTTTTCCATTATCAGTGTGGTAGAACTCGACAAGAGCCTTGTAATTACCCCGCAAGATTTGTTTGACATGAGGTCAAAATCAACGCTTTGGGAATGAGAAAAACGCTAGAGGATAGAACAGGCAGCTATCGCCCATCGTTAGGAGATGCGGGAACCGTCACCCCGCCTAGCTTTTTTAATAGTAAACCCCTGTGTAGCCGTTAAAAACTACACAGGGGTTCTGTTTTACTTATCAGCAATGCAATTCCAGTAGAGATACGCTTTGCCGTCCACAGCATCGTTGTCCTCAAGGAACGCTTTTGCCATGTCAGCGTAGAAGCCCGGAGTATCAACGGACTGGCGTTTTGCGACCTGACAATAATCCGAGTACATCATGTTCATGACAGCCCAGAAATCGTTCGGGTCACAAGTGATATTGCGCTGTTTGGCAACATCCTGTGTCTGTTCCAGCGTCCAGTGACAGCCCTTCGTGCCGTCAGCGTTCACCATGCTGTCGCACCATTCCTCCGCTTCATCGTGGGTGAGGTGCTTGCGTGGCATCTTGATGGAACGGCTGTCCGCACCGCCATGCTCATACTGTCCAGACCGCTTGTCCCATTCTCCGTTCTGCGAGAAGCCAATCTGCGGCATTCTGCGCCCATTCTCTACGTCGGGATAGCGGGGGATGGGGTAGGGGTCGATGTAGCGGTTCTCCTCCTGCGGATAGTAGGGATAGCGGTCGTTGCCGTCTTCCAGCTTACGCAGACGGCGTTCCAGCTCACGCTCCCTGCGATCACGTTCTTCTTCGAGGCGGTCACGTTCCGGCTCACGGTCTTTGTCGTGGTCACGGAGCATCATCATGCGGCGAAAATTAGTCTTGCCCATAATCTATACCTCCTCAAGAAATGGACGCAGGCGCGCCGGCGTGTGAACGGCAGAAGCAGCCAAAATACTTGAACGTGCCGGTGCCGGTTGCAGACGTTGCCACACGGGTAGCGTAGCGGGTGCGGGTGTGGATGCTCTCAGCAGTTGCCTGAGCGCAGTTGCAGTCGGTCAGAGGGTATGCGGTCGTGCCAGCGCCGATGGTAATGACCACAGGTGCGTTGATGGTAGTCGTGTCCGGCAAAGCCTGGGCAATGACCAGACAATATTTTTCTCCCGCTGCGTAAGAGCCAGCAGGAATATTGATGGTCAGAGTATCGTCGGCAAACGTGACCGCCTGACTGATGACCAAGTGCGGGCAGAGTTTGCAACTTGTTTTGCAAGCCATAGTGTTTTCCTCCTAAAAAATCAGGGGCAGAGGTGTCTTACCCCTGCCCCGATGGTTCACCCGGTGTTATCGGGGAGTGTGTAGGTTAGCAGCAGCCGCAGCAGTTCACGCCCATGTTAGGGTTTGCCACCTGATAAGCGGGAATCGGACGAGGATTGACCCGGTTCAGGATGGTATCGGTCTGCTGGGACATCACAGTGGTCAGAAGCGCATTCTGACGATCCTGAGAAGCGGCGAACTTCAGGCTCTGGTTCTCAGCGGTCAGAGTGGCAATCTTATCCTGCGTGAAGTAGTCCATCATACTGCGGAAGTTGGCGTTGCAGTTGTCCACGATGGCACGAGCGTTGTCTGCGATAGCCTGACGGGTAGCGCAGTCCTGCTGTGCAATGGTGTACTTCAGGTCGCCGATGAGCTGCTTGTTCTCGCAGCAGCAAGATGCCAGCTGCGTCTGGATAGCGGTCTGACCCGCCTGACGTGCGTTGCCCTCCTGCATGATGGCAAGGCTGATGGCGTTGTCGCCGTTGGACACGCTGCGTTCCAGACCGTTCACAAGCTGTGCGTTCTGGTAACCGAGCTGACAGATAGCGTTGTTCACGCTTGCAAAGCCGTTTGCGATATTGGCGTTGACGCCGTTCATCTGCGCCAGCTGGTCATAGCCCAGAGAGCAGATACCGCTCTGGATGCCAGCCAGAGAACGGGAAGTGTCCTGCTGGTAGAAGCCCTCCGACAAAGCCGCACGAGTATCTGCGCCGCCCTGACCGGTTGCACCGGTACCCACCAGATAGGGGATGTAGCTGTTCATGCCGTTGTCACCACCGTTCCGACCGTAGCCGTTTGTGCCCCAGCCGAAGATGATAGCGAGGATAATAACCGCCCACAGACCTTCGTTGCCGAAGAAGCCACCGTTGTTATTACCGCCGTCCTGCCCAGCCAGATAGCCAGTTGCAAAATCGTCCATAACAAAACTCCTTTCAGTTGTTTTGCGTTATGCTATCCCACCGCCGTGTGCGGTGGGCGAAGCCAAACAAAAGCGGTTTTTGTCAAGTCCGCAAAACTGAGAAGCGTTTCGCTTAGAGGGATGCTTTACCGGGGCAGCGTCAGGTTCAGGACGCTTGCAAGCTGATTCAGGTCAATGCCCCGCTCTTTGGCGAGGTTCTGCGCCATCGTTCGGAGCTGTGCTTCGTTTTTACCCTGAATAAGGTTCAAGCCCTGCATGATGGGGGCGTTCTGCCCGCTTAACTGCTGGATAAGCCCCATCGGGTTCTGCCCGGCACGAGCCAAATTTGCAAGTTGCATGATAGGGCTGTGAGTAATCATATCAAACGGAGAGGGCATCGCTTATTCTCCTTTCTTTGCGGTGGCAGCGGGCTTAGAAAAGCTCTTCTGCCACTTTTCCAGTTCATCCAGCCGGTGCACGAGGGCATTGTACTCTTCAACAGGCACATACTGCTGTGTCGGTGCAGCGGTCTGCTGTGCCTGTTGCGCCTGTATCTGCCGCCACGCTTCCGGGCTGTAAAACTCCTGCACATAGGATTCACAGGTGTCCGGGTTCAGTCGCTTGCAGTAGATCACACCGCTGCGCAGGTCAGGGCAATAGGTCGGTCTGCCGTACAGGTCAGACGGTATCGCCAAAAACTCCTCCCTGCTGGAAACAGGTCTGCCCAGCAGCCAACCACCGTCTTGTGCCGACTGCTGAACGGGCTGTTGCCCATTCATCGGCTGCGGACGCTGCGGTTGTGCCTGTTGCATCTGTGCGTTTGGCAGGGAAGTGGCAAGTCCTACCGTGCCCATACCGCCGTAAGGATTGACAGGCTGCTGCGGAACGTAAGGTGCTCCGGGTGTCGGATAATAGCTCATAATACATCCCTCCTTGTGCTCTTAGTGTACCGCATCAGCAAAAAGCGAAAGACAACGAAGGTATAACGAAGGACAAAAAAAGAAAAGCGCCCACGCGGAAAAATCCGCATGAGCGCTTAACTGTAAAGATGCACACATTGAAGTGCAATGCTAAAATATCACATCATCCAATATATGGCAATGCTTTTGACAAAACTAGTGCGAATAAAACAAAATCCACCAGCCTAAAGCTGATGGATTATAAGTGAGCGAGTAATCGCCCCGCCACCGAAGTGGCAAAATTGCGTCTCCCGCATGGTACGCACTATAAGTAGGCGAGCGGGAGACTGGTCGGCGCCTATCTGGCAACCGCTTTTTTCATTCCCAGATAAAGCACGGGGCTAGCTGGCAAATATCCACCCTAATGCGCTTCTTCGAGAGGCCGGGTGGATTTGTTAAGTATATTATACCACAATTCGTGCAAAAAGAAAAGCGGCAAGCTCTGGAATAGCCTGCCGCTTTGTTGCGTTTGTAGAATCAGCCTTAAACATGCGTCCTACATACACTCAGCTCGTAAAAATATTATATCACACATTTAACATTTTTTCAATGCCTTTCAGCCGGTAGCCTACCGCCGTCCGGCTGTAATGTGTCTGTGCTGCAATGTCCGGCAGCGGGAGCCGCTCAACGTACCGCAGTAAGGCTATCTTACGGTCTACCCTCCCAAGCGGTGCGCTTTTGATGGCGGCGGTCATCCGCTGTCGGTCAAGTCCTTGCAGCGCAGCGGGCAGCACTACGCGAGCCGCCGCCACAGGCAGCACCGAGCCAGAAAGGCTGCGGCAGCTGTCCGGCGTTGCGCACCATAGCGGTGAATTCGCGCTGAAAATGGGAAATTCGCGCTGAAAGTGTGCAAATTACGCTTACTTTACGCTGGATTTGCTTGATTTTGGCGTAAATCTGGTATGTAGTGCTGCTCATGGTCTTACTCCTTACTCAGTGCCGCCTTTGCGCGGTCAAAGAAAAACTGAATCACGGTGCCGATGGTCTCATCGGTGATGGCCCAGCTGATGAGCCTGCCGTATTTGCTGGCACTCAGGGCGGCGCGGAGCATCTTGACGACCCACGCCTTGCGCTCTGCGCCGCGCTTCGTCCCCTGAATCTCCTGCTCGGCCCGCTCGATGAGGTCCAGCACCAGCGGCTTTACCGCTGCGCCATAGCCTAGCCGGACGCAGCCCAGGGCGTAAAAGATAAAACCGCCCAGCATCAGCACAAGGGCCACAGGGGCGGGGATAAGGTCAAAAAGCTTAGTTGCCAGTGCTACCATGATTGGTCACTCCTTTTAACAAATAATTGTCGATGTCGGTGCGGCTCTTTTGCATTCCCTCGCGGTTGTTGCCGGAGAGCTGGGCGTCCAGCAGATTGCGCACCCCGTCGAGGGTCAGACGGCTCACCTCGTCGATTTCTTCAAAGCGGCGCAGGTCACGGGCAAGGGCTTGTGTGTGCTGGAGCTGGCCCTGCTCTAAGGTGCCGATGCGCTTGTCCATCTCATCCAGCCGCTTGTTCTGCACGTTGTCCGGCTCCTGAGCCTTTTTGATGTACTTGTGGATGATTTCCAGCACCTTGTCAATGGTGATGGCCGCAGCACACAGGCTGCCAAGGATGCCAAGCACCCACAGCAAAGCTTCTTTTTCGGTCATGCACCCTCCCGGAGACGGGTCAGGCCCTTCTTACGGATGATTTTGGGGTAGTTGATGGTGGTGACGTTGAGGTCTACGTCGCCGGAGATGCCAGGCACGCTGCCTTTGCTGGTGTGCTGGTGGGAGTTGTACCTAAAGGTAACAGCAGGCGGTTTGCCGGTGTAGTCGGCCAACCAGACGTCCCACCGAGAGGACAGCCGAGCCATGTCTAGCTCATACTTGTAACCGGTGTAGGTGTACAGCTGGGCATAAAAGCCCATGGCTTCCACCTTTTCCAGCGCATACGCCACCACGTTGGTGAGGTCAAGCGTGGAGAGCTTTTTAAGCCTGTTTTCCTCCACGTCCACGCACACGGGCATGGTGAGCTCTTTGCCGCGTACCGCTTCCCGCACAAGGGCCAGCTCTGCATCTGCCATTGCTACGCTCGTGGCGTAGGTGTAGTAGTAGACACCCACGTCCAGCCCAGCCGCTTTGGCGTTGCGGTAGTTACGCTCAAAGGTCGGGTCGATGTACAGTCCATCTGCCCGCTTGCTGAGCTTGCGGTTGGTGGAGACCGTCTTGAGCATCGCCCCCTTGTAGCCAGCCGCTTTGACCTTGCGCCAGCCGTCGAGGGTGATTTTGCCCTGATACCGGCTCACGTCAATGTAGCGGTAGGGTGGTGCGCCCTCCCAGCCGGTCACGGTGTCCACTGTGGACACTTTTTCAGGGGCAGGGGATTCCAGCTCCTCTGCCTTGTCTTTGGCGGCGCGGGAGAGGGCTTCCAGCAGCTTGGAGATAAAATCAAAAAATGCTTTCATTCCACGCCGCCTTACTGCCCGAGGGCTTCTTCGATTGCTTTCAGGTCGTCAGCTGTCAGGACCGGATAATCTGCGGCAATGTCTTCAAAGGTCTCACCAGCGTCAAGCCGGATGCGGAATGCCCGCACCATGATGCGGAGCTTCAGGTTGTTTAGCGTCTTCATAATTTTAGCCTCCAATCAAATCGGCCATCATGAGTACAAGGTCGTCGTTTGCAGCTTCAAGAGAGGTGAGCCGTTTTTCCGCTTTTGCTTTAGCGGCTTCGTCCTCTGGGATTTCCCTCAAGATAAACTGCCACGTCCCGTCCGGTGTGTCAGTAGGCTGCATGATTTGCACCAACTCTGCATTGTGCAGGGTATCAGGGTAGGCGCACTGGCTCATATCGCCGTCGCTGGCGGAGATATGCACCTCCGACAAGTTGCCGTCAAACATTTCCGGGGTGATCTCGGTTTCAGAGTGGAACGTGTTGGCTCCGGGGTTCAGGGTCAAGCCCTCAATCAATTTCCCATTTGCAAGGGTGACTGTATAAGTTTTCATGGCTATAAGACTCCTTTCTTTCAGTCCAATGGTACAAGCCCGCAGGATGTTCGATCAGCCGATCAGCCCGACGACGGGACGAACGCCACCGGCGTGGCTGGCGCTGTAGCAGTCCGCACTGCCGAGGCTGTCGACATCCGCGAAACCGGCTGCCGAGACGACGTCTCGCAGCCAATACCACTGTCTGCTACGAATCAGCCATGGGGCGAGGTGGAACAAAGGCAGCTGCGATTTGTCGATGGTGTAGTTACGGCAGGTGTTCAGCGGGTTAGTGCCGTCCGGCATGGGGCTGAACTGTCTGCCACCATAGACCATGTTCTCGTTCATCAGCTCCACCGTGCTGTCGTACCAGTCGGAGCCAGTGGGCTTTCCGTTGGTGACGGCATTCACCAGATACTGCCTATGGCTCAGGATGTGCGCGGAGCCAAACGCGCTGTTGATGGTGGTCTTTGCCTGCGTCAGACCGTTTTTGTACAGGTCAGAGCCAACGTAGCCGCCCTCGGTCGTGTTGGTCGGATTGAACTTGTAGGTGTACAGATTGACACGGGGAATGACCACGACATGGTGCTTGGTACAAGGCGTATCGCCGGTGTTCAGCCAGTAGTCAAAAGCGACGATGATGTAGTCCACGCCGTTGATAGTCCAGTAGTCGCCAAGGAACAGCCCATCGAAAGTGCCATTTTGAATAGCGGCCCACTGCTCGCTCGTAACGCTGGTGCCGAGGTATTTGAACCGGGGAAGGCAGTTTTTTAGCGCTGCGGCGCTTCCGCTCGTCAGAGCCCCTCGATTAAAGTAGCCCTCTAGCAGGTCGTTCAGAGTCGCCCGGTCTGTCTGGTTTCCTGCCACCACAGGGAGGAGATTGTTGGCCGGGTTCACATTTTTTGCCGAAAGGCTCGGCAGTTCCGTGATTTTTGCCATAGGTTCGCTTCCTTTCTTTTATTACAGGTCATGCGCTGGCACAACCCGATACCAAAGCTACACACTCAAGCACCGCCCCAGATTCCGTGGTCAGGCCGACCCCACTTTCGGTGCTCAGGTTCACGGTGCGCTCCTTCAGGCAGCTGTTGACCAGCGCCGACAATAAAAACGCATCCGCTTCATGCTGCTTACACAGGGCATCCAGCTCAAATTGTAGGGAACGGATGACCACGAAGGAATCCTGGAGCTTTGTCTGCATTTCCGTATATTCATCGGGAATGGAGGCCAGAACTCTTTCCGCTGCTTCCTTGCTGGCTTTTGCAACCTTTTCGCTGGACGAAGCCGCTTTTTCGCTAGCCAAAGCCTTGCTTGCGCTCGCACCTGCTGCCTTTGCATCGTTCAATGCAGAGCTTGCGCTGGAAGATGCAGCAGATGCGCTTTTTCCAGCCGCAGCCTCGCTGGCTTTTGCGTTCTTTTCCGAAGAAGAAGCCAAAGCGGCACTTTGTTCTGCGGCGGCTCTGGCCACATCTGCGCCAGCAACATCCGAAAGAGTATTCAGTGTGTTGGCGTTCATGGGGGTGCCTTCCACAATGGGCTCATCGTTCCGAACCAACGTAATGATTTCCGAAGAGCCGTCTGACTTTTTCATAGTCCAACGGCCCGGGTATTTTGCTTTTCGGTCAATAAACTGCATAGTATGGTTCACCTCCACAAATTGGCTCGGAGCAGTAAAGCGTGTAATCTTTGGCTATACTTTCGATGTCAGAAAGTATCTTTTCGACCTGATTTATCACGCCAAATTTCATAGAAAGAGATTTTGGCACATCCGGAGTAGAGCTTGTTCCGCTGCATTTTGAACGGATGGCTTTCACGCTGGCTATCCAACGATTGGCGTCCTCTGCGGTAAGATAGCTGTTCGGACCCCATTCGGGGATAGACGTTCCGGTGAAAGTGATTGTTCCAGAAAAAATCATTTTGGCGTCATCGCCATAGTAGGCGCTGCCGTGTGCAATGTCGATGTAGTCGTTTGCTACGACCCAAGATGGCTCGACAGAGGGCGGGTAGAAGTTGTTGGCAGCGGCGAAATAGAGCTGATATTCGACGCCCTTTTCCAGCACGATGTTTCCCATGTCCAGCACTACATCATTATAGCCTTTGACAAGGTCGATGGACTTGTCTACTAGGGCGGTCTCGGTGCCGTACTTGCGCAGAACGGTGCGCATTTTTCCCGGCATATAGCCCTTGACGCGGAATCCCAGCGAGCGGAGCGGCAGGCCCGCTTTCTTAGCAGTCAGCGGCATGAAGAACTCGGACTTGGCGGGATAAGTGTCCCACGCGGGGATGTCGCCGGAAGTATTGAGCGCCGTCACGACCGAAATCGGGTCGATAGGAAGTTTCACTCCGACAATGTCAGCAAGCTCTTTCATGCCCTGTTCGATTCGTGCATAGTCAGTGTAACTGAGCGCTCCTTTCATACCGGCGGCCCACTCCTGCTGTTCAGCCGTTGTCCATGTGCCGGTTCTGGCCTTTGCTGTCAGTTCTTTTACCCGGTCTACATCTGCCTGCGTTCGGTCTGTAATCCACTTTGCCATACAATCACCTCTTAAAAAATCAGTTTGCCTTTAGCGTCAATGGAAAGAGACTTTGGGACGGTAAATGCGGGGTGAACGACATTGTCATATTTACGAGGACCCTCGTCATTCGTAGCATAAGAAATCGTCTCTGCGTTGCCATTCACTTGTAACGTAGAATCATACGCGACGTATGCGTTTACAAGTTTGCTGACCAGCAGAGGTCGCCAGTACTTGTTGGCGCTTGAGCTTGTGCCAGCAATATCATAGAGCATCTGAAGCGAGTACAGATAAGGAGTTCTTGTCCAAATGGAACGCCCTCTCTCAGAACCCTCTATATCGGATGCAAGCATTGTCTTCAGGATTTCAGATGCATTTTGAAGGGGAGTCCCCTCGTTGTGCTTATAACTCGGGCTGCTAGTCGTCCAATTCGGGGCATCAGAACCTTCCGTGTCGTATCCAAACTCATGGCTGGAAAGAAGGAAAACGCTTTCGGCCATCGTGGATACCCTGCTGCTGCCAGAGTTACAGTAAGAATCGGAGAAGCCCGGGGTGTAGTAGATGGTTGTCTTGTTGATAGCTTGCTTTTGAGCATAACTGAACGAATTGAAGTAGTCGCCGTTAAGCCAACTGCTCACGTCGCTGCTGGCATAAGTAGACCATGTGGAATCCCAAGCTATGATAGCCGCGTAATGCTTTCGAACCAGAAGAGTTCGTCCAACTCCGTTCAGCTCGCTCTCATAGTCGTGCTTCGCAACGATGAACTCAGCCACGTTGCCGCCCTCGTCCATAAGAACAGTGTCGCCCTCTGCAACATCAAACAGGTTGTACGATGTTGTAATGAAAGAGCATTTCGCGGAGACGTTGCCAACAAAGGCAGTGACAACAGCCTTACCCGGAGAATTCCACTTGACTTGACAAGTGGATTTTCCCTCTGCGTTTGTCAGAACGTGGAGGGAAACAATTCCTTCGGGAGAAGCTGCCCAGTTGATTTTGGGAGAATCAATGGTAGCGGGGGACAGGGTAGCAGAAAGAACAACGGAATCACCCCAGTCAAGCTGTTCGCTGACATGGTCAAGAGACAAAGCCTGAGCATCTGCCATCATGTACCCCTCTACAGTGCCTTTGAAGCACCCATTGAAGGTGTATTTTGCATTGGTCACCAGCAAAACAGCATCGTAATTGAACTGATGGTGAATCTTTACCATATCAAGAGCGTCAACGATAGGGCTTGCCCGATAAGTAAGAGAAGCCTTGCGACGATTGGAAAGGACTCCATAAGACTCCGTAAGGGCATTTCTGGATTTTGCAAGAATGTCCTTTGTGAGCATAACATTGCTCAGCGTCTGGCTCACGCCTTTGCCCGAAGGGCTTTCGGGATAAGCGTAGGTAACGCCACCTACGGTGGTCACCACGTTGAGCATATTTTGAGCAAAGGTGATTTCCGGCCAAGAATAATTGTTCAGCACCGGAATATCCAATACCGAGTCAGAGGCGACAGAACCGTACACACGGTTAATCTTTATCACGCCATCACGAGTCTGGTACAGAGCCATTCCGGCCGCATTGGCGGCAAGCTGCAAAATATCGGAATTGTGATAAGCAGACCCATCGCTCGTGATGTCCGTAGAGTAGTCTTTCAGTTCGTCAGAGATTTCTGCTGTGATTCCGTCTGCCTCAAGCTGTTCTAACGC
>OHAO01002090.1_pt1 | contig 12770 bp, 8 predicted proteins | sample 1577151 | NCBI WGS metagenome assembly OHAO01 (sample SAMEA3541585, study PRJEB24748) | human gut metagenome | biome: human gut; feature: human-associated habitat; material: faeces | place: China | collected 2012 | reverse complement strand
ACGACCACAAATCAGTTGGATGATCAGAAAGAAAGACCTCACTAACAACAAAGTGAAAAACAAATTAATGGCAGATGCACAAGGTACAGGTTTCGGTCGTGGCGTTTCTATTAGAGTGAAAGAATTTCCTTCTGTTTTGTTAGAACTCACTGAAATAAAGAAATTGGAAATAAGATTCATTAATCAGATTGATATACCGGATGAAATATCAAAGATAAAAATTGAACATTTAGAGTTATTCGGGAAAATAAGCAAAGAAGGAATTGAACGTATCAAAAGACTATTGCCTGATAGTGATATTAAAATAAATGGTTCACGAATATAAGAAATAGTCCCGATGAACGGGACTATTTCTTATATATATCAGGCCTGTTTCTTAGCCAGAAACTTCTTAGTCAGCCACTTTCTTACAGGTTCATCATACAGCTTCAGACAGAGGTATGCCAACAGGATATTTCCGAAGAATACTATCAAAGCCACCGGCCATGTATCGGAGAAAGTGAGTTTTTCCCCACTCCACAACCAGGCATAATACAAATACATAAAAGGATAATGAACGATGTACAAGGGATAGGATATATCTCCCAGGAATTTGCAAATTCCGGAAGTCCCTTTATCTGTCGTTTTTCCGGAGGCACCCAGGTAAACAAGGATCGGAAAAAGAATAATGGTACATACAGAGTCATAAATACCATTCATCCACGAATCTTCCATACCGCCGATATGTGGTATAGACAGTAGAACAGCAATCGCAATACTACATATCCAGAAAGCTCCTCTAATCTTGACCGGTTTAAAAATACGCGACATCAACAACCCTGCGGAAAAAGCAAACAGCAAACGCAGAAATCCTCCGAGCAGATTATAATCCAGCAATGACCAACCTACACCTAAATGCCCATAACCGGAAAGATTGCATACAGCAAATGAAGCCAGTCCGATCGCCGCCAGAATGACAAGCACGGTCAGCTGTTTGGTCGAGAACCGGCGGATAAACAGGGCATACAGAATATTCCCTATATACTCGAAAAACAAAGACCAACTCGGACCGTTCAAAGGATACATTTCTCCATTTCCACGAACTTCGGAACCCGAACCGGGTACAGCCGGAATCAAGAAAAGATTGAGAAGCAATGCAAGCATCACCATAGATATGCTGACCTGCGTACCGTCCCACTTCTCACAACCTTGTATACAAAACGTAATAGCACCTAAAACAGCTCCCAGGATAACCATTGGATGTAAACGGATTAACCTGCGTTTGAAAAAGTCTTTTGTGTTCATCGTTGTTTTCCAACGGTCGTCATAAGCGTAACCAACAACGAATCCCGACAGGATAAAAAAGAAATCGACGGCCAAATAGCCGTGATTGAACCGCTGGTCTATGGGACTTGTGGCAAAGCCTTCAAATATATGATACCATATAACCAAAAGAGCAGCGATTCCTCTCAAGCCGTCAAGGAGTTCATAATGGGGTTTACTATCTGCAAATGCAGCAGAAGAAGAGATGTTTTGCATGATAAATTTATAAATTAGATTATTATTTTGCGTATCACTGATGAGGGCCCAAAGTTACAGAAGTTAGTTATTAAAAAAATTGTCCTACATCAAAATACGCCCCTACCAGAAATTATTTCCGGCTTCTAAGGCGGCTAAGTGTCGGAAGGGTTATTCCAAGATAAGAGGCAATATATCCTAATTGTACCCGCTGGCATATCTGAGGAAACTGCTGCATAAATTCCTCATATCGCTCTTTGGCCGACAAAGTCAGGCGATCTTTGTGTGAACGGTGTAAGCGTCGGTATTCATTCTGATGAATGATCCTTCCCCAATTAGCCAGTTCGATATTGGTCTGAAAAAGCCGGATCAAATCAGATAGTGCTATTTTATAGGCAACCACGTCTTCAAGCGTTTCCACAAATTCCTCACTCATTTTATTATAATATAATTCATCCATGCTGAAAACAATCCCTCCTTCACACGAGAAGGAGGTAGTGATTTCCTCTCCGTTGACCAGCCAATAAGAGCGGGTCATTCCTTTTTCGATGAAATAAGCTGATCTGCTATATTGATTAGCCTTTATCAATTGATATTTTTTAGGGAAATGGCAAAGTGTCACATTATCCTTCAATAGTTGTATTGTATCATCAGAAACCGGATACAGAGAGGTCATCATTTCTATTACATTCGTCATAAAGCAAATCCTTAATTGTTTTTCCAGTGGTCACAAAGATAGGAAAAACAATTACTTCAGCAATACAAACGGCAACCATTTTACAAAACGATATTCTCTATCGAGCTTTAAGGCAATGACAGGTATTTGTCGTCCTTTCTCCCAAGCCGGCAAAGATAAGATGACCTCATTATTCTTTCGTTGAATCTTAATCCTTTTACCTGTTGACAAATCAAAAGCTTTGGTTATCTGATAGCCTTCCAAAGAATTTATCCGAAGGGTAGAAACCGGTTTCCGTAAATGCAAGTATATATACTCATCTTTATAGGTACTTCCTATTTCATCAGTTTGCTTGAAAGGACCTCCATGTGTATCATACACAGCTTCTCTATTCCGGTTGATCCATTTCGTCAATTCATATAACCGTTCCACTTGTTCTTCGGGCATCTCTCCGGTAGGTTTAGGTCCGATATTCACTAATAGATTACCGTTACCGCAAAGTGTTTTACTAAACATTCCGATCAGTTCGTCTGCTGTCAGCATCTTAGCATCAGGTTCGTAAGCATATACCGGATAAGTGACGCTGGTACATGCTTCCCATGGAAACGGGGGAGCATCTGTTGTTTTGGCTTCTATTGAGAAGTAGTCGCCCGATGAGCCGTCTGTCCAGAAAGTTTCATGCCCGTCCTCTCCTCTGGTAATAGCCAGACGAGTAGATAACGTATTACTTTTTAGTTTCTTGATATACTGATATAAATCATTTCCTTCTTTTGCAGTCCAAAGAGGATCCAGCCAAAAGCCGTCAAACCACAAGATATCCGGCTGGTAACGGTCTATCAGTTCTTTTGTCTGGTTATGCACAAACCGGATAAAATCTTCCCGCCCATATTTCGGTTCTTTTATTTCTCTTCCAACTTGTGCCATAGAGTTCCAACCGCAATAATCAATGTCTGCTATTGAATAGTAAATGCCATAAAGCAATCCCTGTTTCCGACATTCTTCACCCAATTCCTTCAAAATATCTCGCTTGAAAGGTATGCGGTCTATATCAAAGATAGAATATTCGCTCGGCCAAATGCAAAACCCGTCATGGTGTTTTGAAATGACTACCATATACTTGCATCCGGCCTGAACAGCTACATTTACAATCTCTTTAGGATTGAAATTCTGAGGATTCCATTTCATGGTAATAGAATCTGCCACACTTTTAGGAGTACCATTACCAATAGCCCAGGAATCTCCTGTACCAGGTGAATGACAAGCCATCCAATGAATGAACAAACCCAGTTTGGCATCTTGAAACTGTTTTAGAAGTTTCTTGTCCGTTTGAGGATTAAGTACCGTTGTCTGACTTTGCACACAAGTTAAATATCCACATATAAACAATAATAGAAAAGAGAGTCTTTTAAGCTGCATATAATAGAGGTTATTTAAGTTATTTTTCTATATTCAAAGAGGTGTTTTACCCCATACATCTGAATTAGTGGTCATGATTTTCAAACATAAACCACTCCAGATTCATAAAATCCTGCCCGGTCATAGACGGATCATTGTTCTTGAACACCAGCACCAATGCATGAACACCGGTCACCGGTTTCACTTTTGTCCGGTGAATGGAATAGGCAACATCCCCATTCATCGGTTGCAGCTCACAAGTACCAATCAGTTCTCCATCCGGTTTATCCAAACGGATTTCAATAGTACCGGCAGCATTCTTTCCCCATGTTTTGCAAATGAAAGAATTCACCTCCATTCCTGTAAAATCGAAATATTTCCAGTAAGCACAATCTCCATTCCGTATAGCCGACAAATATTCTACCGGATTGCTATGTGCCGGACGCCGAACAACTACCGTGGTATGCCCCGACAAAAGACAAGCCCTCGCCGCATCCATACGCAATAAAGGATTAATAGGCCCCCCACAACCTTGAGTGGTCATTTCTACTTCATTGATAGTTCCGTCCGGATTAAATACAATGGGTTCCATACAAACCTTGCGCATAGATGAACTAGCATGGGTAGGCCGATGATAAAAGATATACCACTGCCCATCTATTTCAGCAATAGAACCGTGATTGTTCACTAAATTCCGGTCACTCCCCCAATTGTCTATAATTACTCCCCGATATGTATAAGGACCTAATGGAGAAGTAGCCGTAGCATAGTTCAGGGTAGCACAATTAGATTCACCGTGACGCTGGTGCCCGGCATATACATAATAGTAGATGCCATTCCGTTTACGGACCGAACTGCCTTCATTGAATGCATGTTCATTATAAGTCAACAGTTTCTCATGTACTTCACCTTCGATAGATAACATATCCTTACTCAGTTTAGCTCCTTTGGCATTGGCTTGTCCCCAGAATAAATAAGCTTGCCCGTCATCATCTATAAAGACCGAAGGATCAATTCCATGAATTCCGGCTATGGCTTTTCCCTCTTTAAAAGGTCCATAAGGAGAAGAAGATACGGCAACACCTTCATCTTCCTTTTCATTCGTCAGGCAATAGTATAAATAGTATTTGCCGTTGTGATAGATACAATCCGGAGCATAAAGCAACTGGTCGGTATAGTCGACTTGTTTCCCTATACCTTTTGTAGCGAAAGAAAACTGTTCCACATCCCAATTTATCAAATCAGAAGTCGATAACACATCATAGGTATGCGAACACCAGACATTTGTCGGCTCATCACGCGAACCATATACATAGACACGCCCATCAGGCATCTGCCTGGCCTCCGGATCGGCAATATACACGCCCGGAGGAGAAATAGGATTAAGCATTCGATGATTAGTCTTAAGTAATTTGGAAACCTTCTTTCCTGTTTGTTCGGTCACAGCCGTATTTGCCATGCGATGCTGTGCCGACAATCCCAAACAAAAGGTTAAAAGTATAAAAAACAGTATCTTATTTCTCATAATTCTATATTTTTTCAGTTTTAACTCTAACGTATCATTTGATTATTTTATAAAAAAGTCTTTTTTGATCCGTATGTCCTCCACCGAACGACCTATCATCAGGTTGAACTTCCCGGATTCGACAACATATTTCATATCTTCATTCCAAAGTCCCAAATCGGAATAAGGAATGACTATCCGAATATCCTTAGATTCTCCCGGATTCAGACTCACTTTCTCAAAACCTTTCAGGCAGGCAACAGGCGTTACAACACTAGAAACACAATCACGTATAAATACTAAAGCGGTTTCTTTTCCTGCCATGTTTCCCGTATTCTTAACAGTAAATGTGAATTCAATATCCTGAGTTTGAGGAATGACACTGTCGATTTTCAATCCTGAATATTCATAACTCGTATAGCTTAATCCATGACCGAAACAAAATGCAGGTTTTTCATCTTCTCTGGAAGAACCCAAACCATAACCCGTCCAATATCTGGAAGGTCTTTGATAATAATACATTGGGATTTGACCGGCATGTTTGGGAATGGTAATTGGCAATTTGCCCGAAGGATTCACTTCTCCAAATAATATTTCAGCTAAAGCTTGTCCGCCATACATTCCCGGTTCCCACACATCTACTATGGTTGGAATGTTTTTGGTTATCCATTCGTTATTTAAAGGTTTGCCATTTACAATGACGATAACTACGGGAGTACCAGTGGCATGTATTGCTTGGACCAGTTCCAACTGTCGTCCGTAGAAATCTATTGAAGGACGATCCGCCGATTCTCCATAAGTTCTTAATCCCCATTCCGAACGTATTCCATATCCTCCAATTGCAACAATTGCCAAATCGGACTGCCGGGCCTTTCGGACAGCATCATCAATACTGTAATCAGAGATGCCGCCGCCTTCGGTTATCAGCTTCTTCTGAATAGCAGGATCGGTAGTATTTACCGACAGATCAGATTTCTTTGCCTTAATCCGTCCGCTATTGCTGTATAAGATCGACTGCTCGGGAGAGGCTGCCGCCTGAATACCCTCCAAAATAGTAGTTACGTGGTCATCCGGTTGAAAGATAGACCAGTCACCCAAAATACTTTGATTGTCAGCATTCGGTCCGGTAACTAAAATCTTCTTGTATTTAGTCCTGTCAAGAGGTAGGATTTGCCGGTCATTTTTAAGCAAGACAATGGCTTCTCTAGCAGCTTCCAAAGCCAATGCTTTGTTCTCTTTGCTACCATAACTATCTTCTTCAGGAGATACATAACGCTTCTCAAACAATCCCAGCTCGAATTTAATCTTCAAGATTCTTCTGACAGCATCATCAATACGCCGGGGAGATACTTTCTTTTCCTTGACTAACTCTACGAGCGGACGTACAAAGCGTGCCGAGTCAGCAGAATACATATGCATATCCAAACCGGCATTGACCGACTTACAAACAGCCTCTTTCTGATTTTCAGCTATCTGATGCAAAGAAGTAGCCAAATTCTCCACATCTCCCATATCACTGATAAAAAAGCCTTTAAAGCCATACTCCTGCTTGATTATATCAGTCAACAACCACTTGGACGCATGCACCGGCACTCCTGCAATATCATTATGTCCGGGCATAATAGTCATACATCCGGCCTCTATGGCTGCCTTGAAGGGAGGCAGAAAATACGAACGGAGTGCCCGTTCAGACAGTTCGGCGCTAGCATGATTACATCCTCCGACAGATGCACCTCCCCCCACCAGATGTTTGACTGAAACAGCCACTTTCTTAAAAGGATTCTCATTGTCCTGGTACCCCCGTATAGCTTCTTTAACCAATTCGCTTGTCAGAAAAGGATCTTCGCCATAGGTTTCACCGGTCCTTCCCCAACGGGCATCCTGAACGATATCTATACAAGGAGCAAATGCCCAATGTATACCGGAGGAACGGATTTCTTCACCGGCCTTCAGGATACGGTCAGGCATCGGATATTGGTTGCCTGCCATACTTTCGGCTTCGAAGTCGTGCGATAAATTAATTCCCGGTTGAAAGTAGCGGCCATGCTTATGGAAGTCGGGAAAATTGTTCTGCCCGTAAGCATTGCATATCCATGTGCCGCGTCCATGCCTATAAGATAAGGAATCTTCAGACGGGTTTGTTCGGACAGTTTTTGTAGTTGATTGCATTCTTCAGGCTCCAAATCCGCCAGCCATGCACCGAAATCATAATATCCATTCTTAAATATGGCCTCTTTATCCCATACGGTAACCATATCCATTTGCCCTATCTTTTCCTCCAATGTCATCTGCGCAAGCAATGCTTCCACTCTTTTGTCTACAGGTTGTTTGGCATCCATATAAACGGAGGTGTCTACCTCTTGCGTAGACCGACAAGACATAAGAAATAAAATTAAAGTATATAAAATCAATTTCTTCATGTTTATTCAAATTTTATCGTTTTATAATTTTCGATTGGGTTCAGGCATACATTACCCGGTTCTATTATCGGGATAACTGCTCCGGATAGTTTCACTTTCTTACCTTCATAAATAACTTCACCCATTTCACGACGTTCCAGACCTGTATTTAAAGATATGAAAAAGGGAAATAGATCGTGTCCTGTTGCAAGACTCATGTCCTCTATCATCTCTTCCCAAGTCAGAAGTCGCATCGGATCGTTTTTCCAACGGGTATACTGGATATGTTTCCACCGGGCATACCAAGTATTTCCATATGTGTCGTCCAAACGTTGCCAGATATACCAAAGTTTATACCAGCCTGCCCCGTAAGAAAATTGCTTGGCATACTCTCCGTCATTTGTATATCTTTTTAAGTCTAGTTGTCTGAATTCGGAAGAACGGAAGAAATCTTCGCACTTTTTATTCGCATGTTGCCGGAGTTCCTCATTATAAAGTGCCTCTACTTTCCCTTGAAACCAACCGGCATGTGCTTCTCCCTGATTTCCAAAAGGTACATCACCAGCCGCTTGTCCTTTCTCGTTGACCGGGCCTGCCAGTGTATGTGCCAGTTCATGTCCATAAATAGAAATCAGACTGGCTGAATCTTGACTAATAATACCATTCTCCTTAGGAAAGAAACTGTTGACAGCCCAGCCTCCTCCACTTCCGGCAGAGAGAACGAGAAACATCGGTTCCTCGGTTTGCCGAGACGGATACCATTGCAACAATGTATCGTTTATCCTAAAGAATTCTTTTTTTATACATTCAAGAAGAGTATGGTTAACAGTAGGCGCATAATAAGTGACCATACCATTAATAACACTTTCCAATTCCGGATAGATAGCTCCGCCACCACCCATTGTTTGGGGCAAACGAGGCTCTCCTCCCACCGGAACCTGTTTCTCACATAACCAGTCCATTATTTGGTCAACAAAAGCACTTCCCGCTTCTCCATTACTTAGAAAATCATCTAAAGCCGTACCGACTGCTATACGTCCCTTACCATATTCACGGTAAGCGCGGATAGGCAAACTGTCACTCCCCATTTCCCAAGGTATCCACTGTTCTGAAAGAGCCAAACCAATATGCCGACGATTCTTATAGTTCTGATAATCTTTGGTATAACTTGCATCAAAACTCTTGAGCAACCGGTTCAGAGACCAATTATCGACCTGTTCTGCTTTTACAGGATCAGCCAGAATAATCAAGCCACCTCCCTCAGATACAAAATCTTTGAGCAAGAGACACTCCTGCTCCGTATAAACCGGAGCAGAAGGGTCATTCTGAAAAGTAATGATTACGTTATATCTAAAATTAGGATACCAGGCAAAAGGATAAATCTTACGTTCCGGATCATATGGAATACGGATACGGGACACCCCCTTCTCATCCAGGACACTACCGAGTGAGGCTTGTGACGATACACTACGAAATCCTTTCTGGTGTAACATATCCGGCAATCCCCACATGAAATTGAACGAACATTGATGCGAAAGATCAATAAGGACATTATATCCTTTATCTATCGTCATGGCAATGGGAGCAGGAGGATATTTCTTCCCGATTTCGACAGGTAGAGTTTCTCCGGAATGCCACGCCTCGGTGATAATTTGTTCTTCATCTTTCAGTGTGCACCCAGTGACGAGCACAGTAATCCAAAGCATTAATAAACATCTGATAATCATTACTTATATACATTTTATTTGGAACGTTCAACAGTTATCAGTTTACCGTCTGCTTGTACGGCTCTGATAGTACATTGGCTGACAGGAAGTTCGTCGGGTAAAGTGAATTTCAGGAAGTTAGAGAAGTATTTTCGTTCTCCGTCTTTCCAGATTTCAAAAGCTACCGCTTCATTACCGTTAATTATGGTTACTTGCTGTCCACTGACACTATAAGTCGGGGTCTTGGTTATCTTTTGATTCTCTTTAAACTGAGTATAGTGCCCTACATCCCCTATTTTACCAGTCAGTCCCAGACTTTCCAAACCTGCATCTCCGTCTTTCCGATCTTCAATATAGTAGAAAGGTTGAGGATTCGGATATTTGGAAGTGTATTCTCTAGTTTCTGCAATCATTGCATTGGTGACAGTATAGCGATTTGGCCCATATTGTTCGATAGTTTCGTCTACCGGAGTCATAAATCCCCACATATCAAAGAAATCTGCCAAATTCTTTTGAGCTATGTCACTGGCATATTTCACAAATTGCATTTGTCGTTCTCCTACAGGGATATTATTCAAGTTTCTATTATTACGCAATTTCTTGAATAATTCCGGGTAGAAATCGGATTTGATACCGCATCGGTGGAAATAAAGCCATAATTGCCAGTATATACGCATATGAATTTCCGTATCTTCCTTCTTGGGATCGCCAAGGAAATTACAGAAAGGACGGTTATTCAGTTTCCTGTCTGCCAATACGCTCAACGGAGCTCCGTTTGAACATTCTCTCCCTATTTTATAAAGTACATAATTTGAAAAGAGGTTATTGGATGACTCAAAACAACCGGTCCAGGCAATAGCTCCCTGGTGAAGGTGACCGATTTCATGGGCAGGGCCCCAGCAGCGTCGTTCGGTATATAACTTTTCAGTAGGCATAAATTCGTCCAATGCATTAATCCCGAAACCTATTTGTCCGTTACCGGCCCACATATAGCTATCATCATTGATCGAAGAACCATTCACATGATTATTGAACAATGCAGGACGAATATCCTCCAAGCCCAATAGTTCGTATTGCCAGTTCACAAAATGATCAAACATAGTGATATACTCAACTATAGAATTCGGCTGCCACTGAAGTAACTTGGTACGATGAAAATTCAGTAACATTTCATTTCCCTTAATAAGAAAGTATTCATAGGTCGCCTTTTGGAGAAGTTCCGTGTAAACAGCATCAGTCTTATCCCTTTCCAAATCAAAATAACCGCTAACTGTACCGGAAGTCAATGGTATATGAATCTTTACAGGCTTCGCATTCTCCGAAGTTAGTTCGGTGTTATACATAACAAACAACATACCATCACCCTTCATTTGGAGTTTGTTGATACCTTCATTCAACATGTATTTGTCTCCACTCAAATTGGAGGATCGAATCGCTTGTAAACTAATAGTATTCCCATAAGTTTCTCCTACCATGACTATTAATTCATCACCTGAATTTACATAGATACCAGTAGGATTATCCAAATCAGTGTATGATTTCATATACAGTTTATCAGCCCAATTATTAGGAGTACTATAAGGTTTGTATTCCTGAATTCGGAATTTCTTTTCCCAAGTATCATAAGTGCCGTTTTTCAGTTGCATAGCTATATTGATAAAATAGCCGGGCAATGCTTGAATTTGTTGCATAGTTACTTCCGGACGCACTTCGCTACAAGTGAGATCTGTAAATACATTTAACAGCTGTTTCTCTTGTTCACTCAAGCCTGATTTCATCTCATAAAATTCGATTTCTTCACAGTTTACATAATCATCTTTTGCGGTATTGATTACAACCTTTAATTTAGTGATCTTTGCTAATGGTTTATCCATAGCAAGTTTAGTCTGCGAAGTTGACTTCTTGAAATCGTATGAACCCAGAAGAATATATTCAGGTGTGTCTTGTGTCGCATAATACAGGTCAAATGTCCCCCAATGACCTCCTCCGGTACTTCGCGGAGTATAAACAAAATAATCCAATGTATGTGTTCCGTCAAAATCAAACTCAAGAATGACAGGGAATTTCGTGGCTCCCGCAGCCCAAGGACTATGATAAAAATTATTTCCACCAAGTCCATCCCAACATTTTTCTATTTCTTGTCCCGGTTGATGCTGACTGGCAGTTCCACCGATAGGTTTGAACATAACATCTCCTCCCGGTTCAACATCATCGGTATTGGGTTCCAACGGTTTTTGTTGAATAACACATTCAGCCGCTACGCCTTCATATTTCTCATTATCAAAATGAATAGAAGCAGAACGCACCTCTCCGTACATCGCATAATTATCAATATGGAAAGTATGTTCTTTACTACTCAGGGCACGTGTATCAGGAATAGTCGTCTCGTTCAACCAATCACAGACTTCTGGTATATTGACCTTATAATCTATATTAGATGTAATTTTAAGTCTCACATCTCCACCGTCGGCAGACAATGTAGTGGCAGTAAGCGGAGTAACCAAAATTGCCGGACCATATCCTAGTTGCCGAACCTTGATAGTATATTCTTTGACTGTCGAAACAACTTTTACTACTGCTTCTCTGACCTCTGGTTCTTCACTGGCAGGAATATACAGACGCACCATGTTTTCGTCAATAACTTTCGTCGCCATACACCAGTTTGGGGCAGAAGATGTAATACGCCATTCATCCTTGGATAAATTGGTAATTACCGGTATTTCGATATCATGTTTTTTGTTATCGAAATCCTGTATTAGAAATTCTTCCGCTATTTCCAATTGAGGTATAGAATGATTTTCATCTTCATCATTGCATCCACAGAAGACCGGCATGCAGCATATAAGCATAACCAAAATTAAGCTTTTGATTCTTTGTATATCTTGTTTATCCATACATTTTTAATTTATAAGTATATTATTTGATTTATTCCGCAACCCATAAATTTAACTCGGCAATAGCTATAGCATTCAGTATTGACTCTTTAGAATGAGTCGATTCAATACGCAGATATCTGAACGAACCAGACATTGGCACCATAAGTTCCGATTCATAAGTGGCTCCCATTTCCGACAATGGCAGATCATCACTTAAAGTCTTCAATAAAGTAAAGTCTATCCCATCCTCACTTGTATAAATATTGAGCTCTTGCGGATTTGCATTACCATTGTTAGAACCATTAGCGGCTGTTCTAGTGACATAACTAAATTTGAAACCACTATACACATGAGGTAATTCAACCTGTATATATGGGAATTCTGAGAAATCACTAGGATAACCATGAAACGCCCAATATGAATGGAAGGAGGTATTGATATCTCCATCAATGATATTGACAAGTTGCGTACGTGGATCCAATGATTCAAAATCTTCAGTTCTCGCATTGCTGGAGATCATGCTTTCTGTCAGTTTGATCTCTTTTAATTCTGTTATATCAATATGCTTCTGATATACGATACCAGCCAGATAAGTATTTGTCCCTTCTTTAATGTCAAATGTAGGCATACTACATTCGGACAATTCTATCGGTAACATGTATTTACCAAATTTCAAATCATCCGGAATATTAATTTTAACCGTAGCGATACTTGTAC
>OHAO01002079.1_pt1 | contig 12829 bp, 11 predicted proteins | sample 1577151 | NCBI WGS metagenome assembly OHAO01 (sample SAMEA3541585, study PRJEB24748) | human gut metagenome | biome: human gut; feature: human-associated habitat; material: faeces | place: China | collected 2012 | reverse complement strand
GTCGGCAGAGCACCTGCCTTTTAAGCAGGGTGTCCGGAGTTCGAATCTCCGACGGGTCACCAAAAAATCCAAACGGTATAGATGCCACTGGCGAAAAGCCAGTGGCATCAACCGTTTTCAGGCTTTTTCAGTCCAGAATTTCTCGAATCATTCCATAGATGCCAATCGCCTTTCAGCGGTAACTGGCGGGATTTGAACCCCCTCTCTTCGTCGATTGGCAAGAGCAACACGCTTTAGCGCCCTTTTTGAAGCAGCAGTTTTCAAAAAGGGCGCTTGTTTTTCAAAAATAGAATAGACAAAGTTTTGGGCGTCAATTTGTTGGTCTCAACGGACCATCAGATTGGCGCCCTTTTTCATTTCCAGACAAAATCAAAAAGGGCGCAGCCCAAAAGGAGGAAAAATAAATGAGCGTCAGTCCAGAGGAAAGGGAAAGATACTTCCAGGAAACCGCCATCGCTCTTCGGCGTGAAGGCTTCAGAATCGAACCGAGCGTTGGTGGCAGACTTGGAGTCTGGCTGGATGACCACCCCATCTGTGAGGTAGACCAGATCGGTGGTATCACCTACCGCAACGATAATATCCCCACCCCGGAGTATGTTGCCGCAAAGGACAAAGCCTACAGGATCGTCTGCACCACCGCCGAGTATATGCGGCAGATGGAGCAGGCTCCTCCTCTAAAGGCCAGTGGCTTGGAGGACAGCTACAAGGTGCTGACAGATTTCAATGGAACCGTGCTGGCCGGAACCCACAGCAAGTACGGCGTCCAGTTCGTTACCTGGGACTGGGACTATGACCGCAAGGGCGTATCCCACGGTCACTACTTTACCGGAAATTACGAAGGAGCCAAACAGGACTTTGGCACCCGTTCCGGCCTTATCCCCGAACAGCGGCTTTTCAAAGATGAGCAGCTCATTGAAATCTACCGCTGTTGTGCCGACACGCTGGACGCAGGCTTTGACCTGACCTACGAACAGGAAAAATGCATCAAGAGTGTCCAGAAACAGATTGAGTATGGGATACCCGACATCATGGACCGGATCAGAGAGCAGGATCAGCATAAGCCTTGCGGATATTGAACGGCGGCTGGAAGAACTGAACAATCAGACACGGGAGCTGGTGGCAAAAGCCGCCCGCGCGGAGGATGCTTCTGCCTACACATCGCAGCTCAAAGCAGTCATGGACGAAGCCGCCGCGCTGAAAGAAAAGAGAACATTCATCGAGGAACAGCGCAATAACAATGCCCAAGCAGTCCGGCGCATTGAGGATGCCGCTGTAGCCATGGAGAATGTATCCGCTGAGATCAGAGAATGGGACGAATCCCTCATCCGTCAGCTGGTGGATACGGTCAAGGTGATGTCTGCCGAGAAAATCACGGTTTACCTGCGGGGCGGCATCCAGATCGAACAGGATATGATACAATAAAAGGAAGAAGGTGAACGAGCAATGATCTATGCCACAGGCGATACCCACGGAAGCTTCGAGCGTTTGCGTCCGGAACACTTTCCGGAGCAGGCCGGAATGACCAAGGAGGACTATGTAATCATCTGTGGGGACTTCGGCGGTGTATGGGACGGCAGCAAAAAGGACGAGCGCAACCTGGATTGGCTGGAGTGCCTGCCTTTCACGACGCTGTTCGTCAGTGGCAACCATGAGAACTTCGACCGGCTGTCGAAATACCCGGTTGAGGATTGGAACGGTGGGAAGATCCAGCGCATCCGGCCCCATGTGATTCACCTGATGCGGGGGCAGGTGTTTGAACTGCAAGGATACACCTTCTTCACCATGGGTGGAGCCAGCAGTCATGATATTGAGGATGGTATCCTGAATCCCAAAGCCCCGGATTTTGAGGAACAATACTGGATGCTTCGCAGAATGGGCGCTCGGTTCCGGGTCAACCACCACTCCTGGTGGAAGCAAGAGCGCCCAAGTTCTGCGGAGTATGAAGAAGCTGAGAATAATCTGGAACAAGTCAATTACGCGGTGGATTACATTATCACCCACTGCGCCCCTAACAGCATCGTGGACAAGCTGGGCGGTGGCGGATATACTCATGACCACCTGACCGACTTCCTGGAGGATGTGATGGAAAGGACCACGTTCCATTACTGGTTATTCGGACACTACCACGACAACAAAATCATTGATGACCGATTCGTCTTGCTCTGGGAGCAGATGGTGCAGGTCATATAAAAGCAGGTCAAAGAGAAGCATGGGTGATTACGCCCGTGTTTCTCTTTGGCCTGCTTCAGAATAAGGCGGATCATGCCGGAAAGGAGAAGCTATGAACATTCGCAAAAATATCGATTACAGCGATATGCATACCGCAATTGATGCTGCGATGAGCACTGAGATGCCGCAGATGGAATTGAATTTTACATTGGGCCACCTGGTGAGCAATCGGCCTGAAAAGGGTGCGGCTGTCGCCGCTGCCGAATACCTGGCGGGTCGGCATCCTGATGCTACTGGCTTCTCCCCACGCAACCTTCGCAGAATGCGGGATTTCTATCGGATGTATGAGGAAATCCCGGAACTGCTGAAGCTGGCCATGGAAATCGGCTGGACGCAGAATGTGGTCATTTTGGAAGCGGAGCTGAGCACGAAGGAACGACGCTGGTACCTGCAAGCAGCTAAACATTTCAACTGGTCTAAGGCCGAATTGCTGCGCGCAATCACATCAGAAGCTCATCTGGAGCTGACGCTCGACGAATCAGAGGTTCTGTGCTATAATGAAAACGAACAAAATGAGATGGAGCGCACTGAGCATGACCAAGATACTCTTCCTCTGTCATGGAAATATTTGCAGAAGCCCGATGGCCGAGTTTGTAATGAAAGATATGGTGAAGAAAGCCGGACTGGAGCGGGATTTTCAAATCGAATCCGCAGCCACAAGCACCGAGGAGATCGGCAATCCGGTTTATCCGCCTGCCCGCCGCAAATTGGCCGAGCATGGCATCGACTGTACTGGGAAAACAGCCCGCCAGCTTCGGAACAGCGACTACGAGGAGTTCGACCTGCTGATCGGTATGGACCGGGCCAACCTCCGGAGTATGTACCGGATCTGCGGCGGCGACTTTGCCGACAAGATGCACCTTCTGATGGACTTTACCGACCGCCCCGGCGAGGTCGCCGACCCGTGGTACACCGACGATTTCGATGCGACCTGGCGGGATGTGGAGGAAGGCTGCCGGGGGCTGCTGCATGAATTATTATCTGCCATTTCTTAAAGAGGAGGTACCAAAGATGGCCGTCACAGACACGATATTGGGTTTTATTGCTGACATTGGTTTAGATGCAGCTAAAGGACGCTTTAAAATTACGCAGGACGAACTCCAAGCCCGTGCGAAATTGACGGACTATCTTGCCCGGCAGCAAAAATACAATTTTGATTGTTCTTTGGAAGAAGAGATCGATTTCGAAGGACTCGCCGAATACATCCGTGGCAATCTGATGGACGATGTGAAGAAACGCTTGTTTGGAACGAGAAAAGAACGCGGAATTGCTCGTCAGACAATATCAGACAAAGCGGCATATTATGCTCAGGCAAAAACGGGATTATCCAAAGAGAGAGCGCGATATTTAGCAGTCGCTGCAGTTGATATCCTCAAGAATTTTTATCGCAACAAGGCCGAAAGAGATTTATTATTTGTAGCGGCCGAGGTTGAGGATACTATTATTTCAGAGATGAGTGACCAGCATAAAGAGATAGGTGACAGAATTGATGCCCTCGACAAAAAGTTTGAAGGCAGTAGTTTGTTGTCCATTGATAGAAATCTAATGTTGGCAGACAATGGGAAACTGGATGTGGTTGAAAAGAATCTTTCGGTCTTCTTTGCTGCCCTTAGCTCGGATCATGATCTCAGACCATATTATGGCTTTGCTATGGATGGACAAACTCGCCTAAAAAGTATTCCTCTGCGACCGGATGCAGTAGAGTTGTATCCGCCGCATTTAGAGGTTACGGCTACATCATTCAAACTGGGTGGAGTGCCAGTCCAGAGGGTAGATCCTAATACATTTTCTCGTGCTTATCGAAGCCAGAGTCTTATTGAATTTGATGTAATTGCAGCAAAGAAATATCTTGGTGGTATTCCTGACCCAATACAGCATGAAGCTGAGGGATTGCCTGGAGCCCATGTGGTAATGAAACCCCCATCTTTTCCAGAGGCATTTCCATGCAGTGTAATTGTTGACGGGGAAACCATAGTTGATTATCTTCTCCTGCGTACAAAGCGGATAGAAGACGATGGAACTGCTATTGTCACAAATGATGAGCAAGAGAACTTCAACTTCAAAGTCACTCTCATGGTAAATGCCGCAACGACCAATCTCAATTTAACGGTTACTCCCGTAAATCCTTCAAATGTGGAGTCGCTGAAATACAGACAGTTTTTGAAAAAAGCTATGTCTGCAAAAAATGTTGCGCTCAAATCGTTGAAACATAATACCATTTTCATTTCTTCAAAAGCCAATCTGATGCCGCACGACTGCGAAAAATTAGACATTGAAATTGAATTTTTGCAAAGAGTGGTTGCAATTGAGAACTTCTTCCATGTGGTACTTCATATTCCAGAAGAAATTACAGCGGAAGACCATCGACTAATGGATCGTCTCTATTCGATGATCATTGACGGCAAATATTGCGGAACCTGTAGTCGGTTTACGATGTCGTTTGAGCTGTCACAAGAGCTTAGAATTTCAATCTGTGATCTTGGAGACAGGGCTTGTGGTTTCGCCTATAATATGGATGTGGAAGCCAATCTATTCGATCAAAAACTGTATTTTCGGATAATCAGAAAAATTGATTGTCTACGCCTCGAAAACTTTGAAAAGATAAAGGCTAAACTTGATGTGCTTGATGACGGTGACATACTGAAAATCGCATTTATTAGTGATACGGACAATTCGGATGCGCATTATTCAGATATGTTTTATTCAGAAGAAGTAGAAAAACAACTATTTCAGTCTTCGGTATCCTAAACAGGAAATGATGTGTGGGCAAAATGGCTCAAAACAATAAGATCCAAGGCTGAAGCAACTACCTCGGAGATTTCCAAGTAAAAAGCTCCCGAAACTTTTTTCGATAACAGGAAAATCGCCCGCGAAGGCGGCAAAGCAGCCGGAGAAACACGCAAAGCCTTTGAAACAAGGAACGGATTCGAAAGAGAAATAAGCAGAAAGCAAGGCGAGTTTTTGTAACGGCACGTTGGCATCTATAGTGTTGCGATGTTACAAATGGAAAAGGGTAGGAGTATTGAACAGTTTTCTTAGACTGTCCAATACTCCTATCCTTATCTCATGGGAGAAAGCCTTGATATTTCAGGCTTTCTCATGTACCGCCCAATTATCCATATTGCAAAGATGAAAAGTCGTAAGCCTGGTGGTTGAAAAGCGAAAAATATCCAGTTTTGAACCCTTTGTCCAGATCAACATGCCCGATCTTTCTTTTGTGCATGCAGCAGCTCAAATTTGTCCGGTGTCCTGTAGTTGAGTGTGCTGTGGGGGCGCTTGGTGTTATAAAATTCTATATAAGTATCAACGCTTCCCATGAACTGACGCTCGGAGTGATATTGGGTCCGATAAATTTCCTCCCGCTTCATGGAGGCAAAGAAGGACTCGGCCACAGCATTATCATGGGGACGGCCGGACTTCGAGAAAGATTGGACAACCTTGTTCATGCGAAGCAGTTTCCGGAATTGTGTTGGATGTATATTGTGGGCCCTGGTCGCTGTGAAACATCAGCTGCTGGGGCTCGTTTCTGTTCTGATATGCCTGACGAAAGGTGGACGTAACCAGATAGGTACTGTTCTTTGGTGATACTCTGTGGGCCACTACTTTACGTGAGAAAAGGTCCAGAATCACACAGACATAGAGATACTTGCCATTGACTTTAAAGCATGTCACATCACTGATCCAGACGCGGTTCGGTTCATCCACTTTGAATTGCCGTTGTAATATGTTCTGCTTTTTTGCAAGCCGCTCACTTTTTTGATAATCGCGTTTGGAGTAGACGGAGACACTTTGTAATCCCATTTCTCTCATCAGTTCAGCCACATATTTGGGCGAAGTCCGAATGCCTCTCTCTGCCAACACGGCAGCGATTTTATTTGCGCCAAATCTCTGCTGGCTTTCATCGAAAGCTGCTTGGATATGCTCTTTCATCACGACTCTGCGTTTATCATAGGCTGTCACCACTTTTCGCCGGAAGATATGGTTGTAGAAGGTACCGCGGGATACGCAGAGTGCCTCGCATAAGGCATGGACGCTGTATTGACCGTATAATTTGGCAAGCTCCTGCAGCTTATCCTGAAGTGGTGCTGAAACTGTGCAGTTGACCTTTTGTAAAATCTCAATCTTCTGCTCTAACTTTTGGAGTTTCTGTTTCATTTTGATGAATTCCTGCTGGCTGACGGCATAACCGGAGTCTGTCATGGTTACAGTGTATGGCCTGATCCATGTGTAGAAAGTACTCCTGGGTACGCCAGAGTCAGCACAAATCTCGGCGACGGATTCGCCGGCCCGGTAGCGGGCGACCAAGGATCGCTTTTCTTCTGTGCTGATGAGCATGATTTGATTCCTCCTGTTAAATGGTGTAGAATACTCTGGGAAAAGACTAATTGGCGGCGCCTTTAACTAGAGATAAAGTTATGTCAGAACGGGTTGCGCAAAGGGGTTCTGAAATGGTATAATTCATGCAATTAAGTCAAAAGGACGTTACCCAATATATAAAGGATAAGGGAATGCGTTATGAGAACCAATGAGAAAGTTCTGGAATTCAATGTGGATGCCTATACCGCCAGGTTGATTGGCCGGGAGAACGTATCTAAATTGGAGGGTGCGGTTCTCGAAATTGTCAAAAATGCTTACGATGCAGATGCGAAAGTCTTCTGTCTCTACTATACCAACTCCCAAGACTGCATTTATATCATGGATAATGGTTCGGGGATGGAGGAACAAGTTATCGTCGACCATTGGATGACGATTGGAAACTCCTCCAAAAAAGAAACGTATATGAGTCGCGGCAATCGCATTCAGACCGGGGCCAAGGGAATTGGCCGGTTTGCATTGGACCGAATCTCAGACCGGTGTACCATGCTCACGGTATCCGAAAAAGGTGCGCTGGAGTGGGTCGTGGACTGGGGGGATTTTGAGGGCCGCAAGAATATATCGGACGTTAAGGCCACGCTGTACCGTTCAGATGACGGCTTGCTGAAATTTGCGGACCTGGAAAATTGGCAGAACTGCCCGATGGCAGAGGCTGTCAGGCAGTTTGATATGTATGGAACCGGCACAGTATTCCGGCTGGAAGGACTTCACGACGTCTGGGATGACAAAACTTTTAAGCGATTGAAGATGCATTTGGAGAATCTCCTGCCCCCGGATGTGGTCCATGATTTCCGTATTTTTTTCTTTGATGACCGCACTCCTGCCGAGGAAGCGGAGATTGTAAGCGCCAACGTTGAGAACTATGACTATAAAATCGCTTTCCAGGTGGAAGAAGAGCGCCTGAACATACAGATCACAAGAAATGAGTTTGACTTTGGCAGCGATGAGGAGCGAATCTGCAAGGAGGCCGGTTTCGATGAGAAGGAGCGGCAGTATTTCCATGGGAAGGAGAAGCGGCTGGAATTTGATTTTTCTGAGCTCGGGGAGAACGAAAATCTGATCGGCAATATTTCCGGGACGATTTACTTCAATAAGATTGCGGCTACCAATCAGAAGGCGGACGCAAAATTTTATTACAAGGATATGACGGGGCGGAAGAATCTGACGAAGGATTTCGGTGGGATCAAACTCTACAGGGACCACTTCCGCGTGCGGCCATACGGCGAGTACGGCGATAATGACTTTGACTGGCTGGAGCTCGCTCCCCGCAGGAGCCGTTCCCCGGCTGGCCTGGGGCATCCTACCGGCAGTTGGCGTGTAGGCGCGGAGCAGCTGGTGGGAATCATTGATATCTCCCGAAAAAACAGGAACCTGGAGGATGCGGCCAATCGAAACGGAATTCAGGAAGGACCTGGGTTCACACAGCTGAAGCGGATTCTGCTACGCGTGATTGCGGAGTTTGAGCGCGACCGGCAGGGGGTCGGTCGAAAGCTCGCTGCGTACGCGAAGAAACAGGACAAAATTGAAGCCGAACGCCAGCGGATGGCGGATTTGGCCGAGCAACGTAGGCGTTGGGAGGAAGAGGATGAGTCCCGCAGGCAAGCCGACAAGGAGAATGCCGAAGACTCACGCCGCTCCGGGGCTGTCCCCTCAGTTAACCCTCTGGAGGTAGAAAAGCTCCTGGAGGCCATGGACGAAAAGCAGGAGCAGGAGTTGCAGGAACTGCGGGATGAGAACAAAATGATGCAAACCCTTGCAACGACCGGCATTATCACGAACATGTTTATGCATGAAATCCGCACTCTGACCAATAATATTGGGCAGGAACTGGATGCGGCGTATGAGGCGATCAAATACGACGGCAGTATCGAGGAGGCGTTCCGAAACATTACCCAGGCGATCACGTTCAAAAAGCATTTCGCCTCCTGGTTCGGCGTCACCATCGAGTCCATCAAGAAGGATAAACGCCAGAGGCGCAAGAACAATATTAAGACCATGCTCCAGGAATTTATAGAAACCTGGCGGAATATTTTGGAGAGAAGCCATGTGGAACTCCACTATAGCTGCGAGGAGGACATTGAGTTTAAGTGCTTTGAATTCGATATTGAAAATATTATCAGCAATTTGATCTCAAACAGTCTCGCTTCCTTTGACAGAGAAGAGGAATCCGTTTTGGAAACGAAAGAGATTACCCTGACCATTACGAGGGAAGAGAACGGGTTTGTGATCCATTACGCCGACACGGGCTGGGGTTTGGTGGAGAAGTATAAGACGCATCCGGAGCGGATTTTGGAGGCGTTTGAAACCAGCCGCGCCACGGCAGACGAGGAGGAAGAGGGGACCGGTATGGGAATGTGGATTGTAAACCGGACTGTTTCAGAGTATCATGGAAGCCTCTCTTTAGAGGCGAACAAACGCCTCGCTCGCGGGTTTCAGATCACCATCGGTCTGGGAGGGAAATATGTTTAGAATCGGATATATTGATGATGAGCCGACCCAGTACGCAAATTACGCGAAAAAATTAAAGCGCCGGTATCCGGACATGGAGCTGATCTTGTTCGAGAACTGCTCTACCCGGGAAGAATTTGTCGACAAAATTTACGAGGAACAGGCGGATGTGCTGCTGATCGACTACAAGATGGCAAGCACGTATGGCTTCAACGGGACTACACTGATCAGCTATATCAACGATCGGGTGCAGGATCTGGAGTGTTTCATCCTGACCGCGGTGGAGCAGGATCGGATCACCGACGGGCTGGTTGCGAGGCGGAACCGCTTCAGCAAGACAATTTTTGACACCGAAGGGGATGATCCCGATAAAGTCAAGGCGTTCAACGAGTTTGTCGCGGTACTGCGGGAGAGCGCAGAGGTTTTCAAGCTGCGGAGAGAACAGAAAGTGGAGCGGTACCGGGAACTGTTGGAGCGGAAAAAGGCCGGAGCGCTCAATGGGATGGAGGAGGACGAGTACCGGAATCTCTATCGGGTCCTGTCCTCCTATGGGATGGTAGAAAAGCTTCCCCAAAAAATGCTTGAGTCGCAGTTCGACAAGGACTTGGAGCGGCTTTTGAAGGCGGGGGACGCGATTTTGAAGGAATACGGGGAGAAAGAATAGAGGGGCCAGTACGGTGAGAGTACACGGAGATAAAGTCATCCGTAGAAGGCCGGGAATTTCGCGGCTGAAACGGTATGAAGACGCAAAGGCTTTCTTGCAGGAGGATTTCGGCGGCATTTGCGGCTACTGCGGGAAGGACAGCCGAAACATGCATCAGAGGTTTCAAGTCGATCATTTTGTCCCTAAGACCTTGGCACCGGATCGTGAAACGGATTACTACAATCTGGTTTTGGCCTGTGCAAAATGCAACCAGATCAAGTCCAATCAATGGCCCACGCAGGATGTACGCCTGTCCCATGATGAGGAAAAGGGTTTTATAGATCCGGCCACAGAGGAATTTGACCAGCACCTGGCGAGAGATGAGGCCGGCTATATCATCGGATTGACACCCTTGGGAGAGAATATCTGCAGGCGGATGCACTTCGACATCCGCCGTACAGACCTTTTCTGGAAGATCGGCCGGCTATGTGAGCAGTGTGAGAAACTTGAGGAACTTTTTGACCGGGGGGTCCTGCGGGAGAGTGGAAAGGATTACTATATTATAATCAGCCGGATGATCCGAGAGTACATAGGGGCGTCGGTTGCAGAGGGTGAATAGATGGATGAAGAAAAACTGACAGGCTCCTACTACACGCCGGAATCTGTGGTCCGGTTTATGGTGGACTATTTGGGGAGAAACCAGCAGGACTTCTCCTATGTGCTGGAGCCCTCTGCGGGGGATGGAAGGTTCATCAAGGCGCTGCAGCAGACGGCGGGACAGATCGACGCCATCGAGCTGTATGAGGATAAGATCAAGGCGCTCCAGGCGGCCTATCCATCGCCGGCGGTTCACATTGAGCAGGCGGATTTCATTGGGTACGCGTTGAAGAGCGCGAAGCGCTACTCCCTGGTGATTGGAAACCCTCCCTACATCAACCCAAAAGCGATGGGAAAGGAGGACATCTCCCAGGCCCGCCAGCTCTGCAAGGAAGAGGGGCTGGGACCTGACGTGATGCAGAATCTCTGGGTAGCCTTTGTGATTGGCGCCTGCAGGGTGCTGCGGCCGAGCGGGGCAATTTTTTTTGTGCTTCCTATGGAGTTTCTGCAGGTTCAATATGCCGAGAAATTGCGGCTGTATCTGGAGAAAAAGTTCAATACCATCCATATCATTTCGTTCCAGAAGTTTATTTTCCCGGAGATTGAGCAGGAAGTCTGTCTCGTTTATCTGACGAATCAGGCTCAGAGCTCCCCGCACATTCTCTATCATATTTATCAGGACGCGGATCAGCGGCAGCCAGTCAGGACTAATATCATCCAGAAAAATAAACCGCTGCAGAAGTGGTCAAATGCGATTTTAACAGACGCAGAAATTACTCTGTTGAAGAAGTGGGCTGCGGAGTACACAGCGGTATCGGAGACCGGCACGATCGCACCAGGTATCGTAACAGGAGGGAATCAGTACTTTATCTTGCGGGCCAGCCAGGTAGAGAAGTACCACTGTGAGGCCTATGTGCTTCCGATCCTGCAGAAATCGTCGCTTGTTTCGGATTTCACGATGATGATTGACGACGCCGTTATGGCGAAGCTGCGAAGCGGCGATAAACCGATGTATCTGCTGGACCTATCTAGGAGAGAGGAACCGCTGCCCCCGTCCCTGTTGGAGTACTTAACCTGGGCAGGGGATCAGAAGATCCGGGGAGTTGCGCTTCGGGACCGCTACAAATGCGCCAATAGGACCCCGTGGTATGGCGTGCCGATTGTCAAAAAGGGCGGGGTGATTTTTTTCAAGCGGTTTGGACGGCTTCCGCGGCTGTATATCAACGAGGCGGATGTCCACACGACGGATGCGGGGTATCATATTCGACTCAAGGACGACTATGATAAAGCAAGCTTTGTGTTCTGCTTCTATAATTCCTTGACATTGGCACAGTGCGAGTATAACGGGCGATATTATGGGGGCGGCGTCAGGGAATTGGTGCCAAGTGAGTTTAAGAGTATTACGATTCCCTATGAAACGATTGACGCGGAAAGCCTGGATTACTTGAAAGGGCTGTTTCAGAAAAAGGCGTCAGTAGAAGAAATCGTAACATTTGTAAACGCACACACGGTTGCGAAAAAAATACTGCCTGAGGAAATCGAGCAATTAGAAAAAATACGTATCAAATTGATGAGACAGAGAAATGTCGATTGAAAACAGATGAGATGAGAGATTACTCTCATCTCATCCGATTCGGGTGTGAGTGAGGCGTGTTTTTCTGTGATTGCTGTGACGGCAGATGGGCAAGCGAGCGTTATCCCTTTTCAATGCGAGACTCCCCGCCGGAGAGTGAGGGAGAGCAACAGGCCCGGGTGATTTTATGGAAAGCGGAACATGACGCGGCTTATGAACGAGCCAACATGATGAAAAAGCGCATTTTTAGCACTATTCTTACTCTGTGTATGCTCTGCTCTCTGATGCCTTTCGCGCTGGCGGCGAATGACATAATCACACTGGACAAGGATGTTTACCAGCCCGGCGCACAGATGATTATTTCTCTCTCCGGCACCTTCCCCGAGGGGGCTCACGTCATGATCTACAAGGACACCGCCGCCCACCTCATTGCCGCAAAGGATTTTACTGTTGCCTACAACACCACTGGCAAGCCCGGCATTACCCTGAACAAGACCATCTATGCCTTGGAGGAGGCCATGACCATCACCGCCACCGGGCTGAGTGATGTGCAGATTGAGAGCGGCGCTGTGCTGATGATTTATCCCCAAAACGCCAAACTCGACCAGTTTAAGGACTACTACAACGTCCGAGAATTGGATGTCTCAAATACCTGGAAAGCCGCTGCTCCCAGAGAGACTGGCATATATGAGGTGCGGCTTTATGCGCAATATCCTACTTATCTCACCGATCTGGCTGCCGGTCTACTCGCTCAGACCACATTCAGCGTTGGTGGCGTGACGCTACCCAACCAGCCGGTGAGCGGCCCTGGGGCCGCCCACCCATCGACCCAGTGATGCTGGTGAAGTATCTGCTGGTAGGATACCTGTACGGAATCCCATCGGAACGGCAGATTGAACAGCGCATCCAGACCGATGTGGCTCTGCGGTGGTATCTGGGTCTGGATCTGTTTGACCGGGTACCCG
>OHAO01002064.1_pt1 | contig 12888 bp, 12 predicted proteins | sample 1577151 | NCBI WGS metagenome assembly OHAO01 (sample SAMEA3541585, study PRJEB24748) | human gut metagenome | biome: human gut; feature: human-associated habitat; material: faeces | place: China | collected 2012 | reverse complement strand
GCTCGTTGGGCTCATAACCCAAAGGTCATTCGTTCGAGTCGGATCTCCGCAACTAAAAGGCATTTAAACAGCTTATAACCAAGCTTTTAAATGCTTTTTCCTGTTTAGCACCGGGACAAAATCGGGTTATCCCCGATTCGCCTATATTGCAGATAGTTAACTCTACATTCTTCGTAATCGAAAGAATGTAAAAAAAATGTTTGCACAAAATTCAAAAAACGCCTCTATTAAAGAAATAATAGGGTATTCCTACCCAAAGTTGTACACTGGTAAAGAATGGTACATCGGGTTTACTGCTTTCGATCCGGCGTCCGGTCAGATGCGCCGAAAAAAAATCAAGCTTAACCACATCGAAAAGATCACGGAGCGAAGGAAATTCGCGTCCGGGTTAATCTACCGTCTTAGTAAGCAATTAGAAAACGGCTGGAACCCCTGGATAGAAGCGGAAAACTCTAAAGCGTATCATAAATTCGATGATGTTTGCGAACGGTATAAAAACTATTTGCAAAAGTTGTTCAATGATGGCAATTTAAGAGAGAAGACATTATACGGATATACTTCTATGCTTCGGATGTTTATTGCCTGGAATGAATCAAGAAAAGTGCCTATTACATATATATATCAGTTCGACATGATGCTGGCTAGTGAATTTTTAGACTTTATATATATAGATCGTAACAATTCAATCCGCACAAGAAATAATTATCTAACCTGGTTAAGTACGTTCGACGGCTATCTAGTACAGCATTCCTACACAAAAACAAAAGCGACTGAAGGTATAGCAAGCATAAAAAGGAATAGTAGTAAAAAAGATCGCGAAGTTATCGACGATAGGGATATGGTTCGCTTACATGATTATTTAGAAAAGGAAAATAAGCATTTCTTGTTAGCTAGCTACATTTTACATTATGCCTTGATTCGTCCTAAAGAAATGGCCGCGTTACATCTATCTGACTTTAACCTGGCAAAACAAACGATATTTATTTCCGGGGAAATATCTAAAAATAAAAAAAGTGCCGTCGTTACACTACCTGCCAAAGTAATTCGGTTAATGGTGGATCTTGACATCTTCAAACATCCGGGGCATTACTTCTTATTTAGTGAAAACTTTCGTCCTGGCTCCCAGCATAAAAGCGAAAAAGCATTCCGGGATTTTTGGGATAGAAAAATAAGGAAAGCGCTAAACTTCCCCAAAACTTATAAATTCTACTCTTTGAAAGATACCGGTATCACTGCAATGCTGCGAAGCTGCGATACATTAACGGTACGAGATCAAGCCCGGCATAGCTCTATATTAATGACGAATACTTACACCCCGCAAGATATTCAAAATGCCAATGACTTACTATTGAATTATGAAGGAAAATTTTAGCGAAATAAGCCACAAGGTTTTGTTTTGTGGCTTAACCTCCCTTTTATACATTCAGATCAAATTTTACTCCTTCATCCCCGGCAATTAAGTTACGAGTTTTTTCTAAATTATTCTCGTAAATATGTACGTTCCCCAAATTAAGGGTAATAGACTTTAGGGGTAAATCTATTTGCCGGGCCATTAAATACAAATGATATATATCGGCTGGTAATCCCAGGCTCGCATCGGAGCTACGCTGATATGCCGATAAAACTAACTCCCCGTTATCAATTTGAAATTGAACTAAACTTAAGCACGGTGCTTGGTTAGTTTCCGCGTCGGTCGATCCCAGGAATAGGACATAATTTTTGCTATTCCTTTTTTCCCGGTTTATTTTGGCAATCAGCGGCGGAAGTTTTTCAAAATAAGTAGGGTAACTGTTCACTAATATAGAGCCGCAATAATCCCACCAATTGATACCTACCTGCTGATACTTTTCAACACATCTTTCCCCTTGCATAAATAATTGTAGTTCACACTTAAGCTTTTTCCGCGCAATGCTATACCCTTCAAAAATATCAAGTAAAGCCGCCGGCGTTAAAGATAATTGTTCATTCAATAGATATTTAATATACCCCTTTTTATTGATCTGCACTTTACCAGAGATCAGAATCTTATCCAAAATTTTGTAGTATTCATTCATAGCCCTTATACCATATACATTTTAATTTGATACAAAAGTAATTAAGACTACCCGATAAAGAATAATATAAGAACCGGTTTATACTGCAAATGCCTTGCAGTCACTTTTAAAATGCTTTATTATCATATATACTTTACGTTCGCTTATTGCGTATTTCAGCGCAAGGAAAGATACTATATAAGTCATTTTCTCCCCACTATTATACAAACTTTCGTAGTCCACATATAAACCGATATATCTATAATCATCCGGTTTTATCCCCATTAAGGCCAGACGCCGCAATAGTTCCTTATTAAAAGAAAGTGCTTCAAATACCGTCATAAATCTAAATAATATCTATCTTTGTACTGCCAATCTCAATAACATATAAAAAAAAAGCAAAACAGCGGCGAGGGTATTTGCCCCCGGTTGCGCTGTTTTGCGTAAATATGTATGAGATTGGCGTCTATACTATTTCTAGGACCGGGGGCTTTTTTTTATAACCATCCCCGAAAGGTTATCAATCAGCTAGTAACTTACTTGCAAGTTCCTTACATTCTCTTCGGTAAAGCTGTAAAGCGTTATATTCTGCCAGGTGTTCGTCGTCCCCGTCCCCCTGGTTAAGCAAAATAGCTTCTACTTTTGCCTGGTTAAACTTAAGACGTACCAGCCCCGCAACAAAATCATCATAGGTCGCTTTGCTTGCTACTATTAAAGTTCCTCCGTCTTTTTCCGGGCCGGTATAAGCATAAGCCGTACAAGGTGTTGCCGGCTCTTCCCCTTCCCTGTTTTCCGGGACAAAGTTTTCTTTTACCTCTTCATTGAGATACACCAGGAATGTATCATCGTCGAATTTTTCATACTTCTTTCTCTGTAAATAAGTTACTGTTTCCATATTGATACTATTTAATCAAGGATCGACAATGTTATAGAAACATTTGCCTTTGTCCCCAATGGTTTGTTTTATTATTCTGGCGGCACATGGTTCGTCAAACTCCACCCCGTCCAATTGCCTAATTAATGCCTCTGATCCGGTAAAGGTAATATGTTCTACCCAGCCCATTTTAGGCGTACCGTCTTCATTCGTCAAAAGTTCGCCATTAGGCCCTCGTAGCTGTTCTTCGATATCGTACTGGATCGTTAAACACTTCTTATCCTTTTCATACTTGGAATCGGTTACATCAAATCCCTTTAGATGTATCTCCTTTCCCAGAATTGCATCGATGTGGTACTTACTCCCGGTAAGGTTACCACCTTCTTTTTTAAAATCGCTAAATTTTTTCATCTCTAGTCCTAGTATATTTAATAAATGCCTACTATTACAATGTTTCATAAAGCCCACGTTACTAGATAACTCCTGCCGGATCTCTTCATCAGATAAACCTTTTTTCCGCAAATTAGCCAGTTTACGGCAAAGCCTCTTCTTATTTTCTTTCCTAGCTAATACAAATTCATGCCGGGTTACATAACCTATAAAATCAATTCCCCGATCTTCAACCGGAAATACTTGATAATTATTTTTCAAAAACAGATGCCGGTGTTCAATCAGATAATCATTTATAGCCACTAAAAGCGCGTGAAGTTCTTCTTTGCTCCCGGCTAGTATTACCATATCATCAGCATAGCGGAAATAATGACTAACGTCGTAATGTTCTTTTAAAAGGTGATCCAATTCCGACAAATAAATATTCGCAAAATACTGACTTAGATAATTGCCTATCGGCACACCTTCTGCCGAATCTACTATACCATCCAATAAGGTTAATAAAGACGGATCCTTAATCTTTTCCCGGATTACGTCTTTCAAAAGATCATGTTCGATGCTCGGATAAAACTTAGTAACGTCTATTTTCAAACAATATGTTGTACCAGCCGGAAAGTTATGTAATTTTTGTTTTAACTTCTTAAGTAGTGGGTGAATACCCCGATTTTTTACGCACGCATAAGCATCACGGGTTAAATTTTTAGTCCAGATTGGTTCTGTTATAAGCATCACCGCCCAATGTACGATACGATCCCGGAAAGGAAGTCGAAAGATTAACCGCTCCTTTGGTTCGTGCACTACAAAGGTGCTATACGTTGAAGTCTGAAAAGTAAGGGTTTGGAGTTCTTTTTGTATATGTAAAAGATTTGCTTCCAGATCGGAGGCAAATCGTCTTACATATTGCTTCTTGCGCTTTTTCTTAGCTGCACATCTGAAAGCTTCTTCCAGATTGTCATAAGAGCAAATTTGCTCGTACAGATAGCCAAATCTTCGCATTTTGGATCTTAGTGTCTTAGGATCATAGGGCCTTAGTGTCTGCTTTGCGTACTTAGGAGCTTTCGACACGTTACCGCGCTACCAACACCCATTTTCGCTGTTATTTTTTGCCTAGTGGCAAGGTCTTTCCCTTATCGTCATTTTACAAACAAAATATCCTACTGCAAAGCATTGCGGCGAAGAAACTGTAGTATTCGCATTCGTCCACGTGTCGTTCACATTCGAGTAAAACGCACCTGCATTCGTACCATTGTTCGCGTTAGCACCGACCAGACGAGCCCGAAGGCCCTGGGATGTCTTTGCACTTGTATAAAAATAGTCACAATAATACGTACTAGGCGAGCCGCCTACTTCCGTCGGCAACCCATTAAGTAAATACATTGATACTTTTTTTACCCATCCTTCCGACCTGGGTAACTCCGCGGCCTTTATCATTCCAGCAGTCGTGGTAACATCACACCCGGCATAAAGGGACTTAGCCACATACACCGATGTTATTTCCGCGCCAGCGTCCACGACTTCGCCGCTTACTATTTTCCAGATATGACCGAACGGATTCTTTAACCCGAAGAAAACCGGAACCGGCGCAGCGTAATATACTGTTCCGTCTTCCTTCAATACATTATATATTGACACTCCGCAACTATCCCCCAATTCCAAACCGGCACTAGTAGGAACAATAGGATAATAACCATTAAAACCGCCCCAATCGGGCATATTGGTTACGCCTGCACCTAACCCGCCCTGGAATAAACCGTTACTATCTTTATTCGCGTTATAAGCTTCTTGCCAATTTCTTGTACCGAAAATAACAGCAAACATAAAATTAACAACTGCCTGCGCTACATACCAGTTTGCATCCCATCCCTGGCCACGCTTACGCGCATAGGTAGAAAAGTTCTTATAAGGTAAATAAGTCGCTACCATTCCCAATTGATTACGATATGTCCCGTCACGGCTAGCGTCGTTGTTCCCTCCCCGATATTGCGCCGAATCATTTATTATAGAACAAAGAATGGAATTTGTACGATCAAGTACACCACCACCCAGCGCCGACACGCCACCGGCCGGAATATAGTACGAACGTTTGCCGGAAATCGGTTCTCTTGATACTACCCAATATTCCAGCGTGCCTTCTAGCCAGATTGTTTCATAGTGAGCATCCCAGCACCACATATACTGCCCCATGCTTCCGTCGAGTTTTGCCGGGCTTCCATCTTCAAAACGGTTATGGTTAACCGGATCTAATTTGCGGCGCTTTCTGTCGTCCGTTACCAGATAACACCCTAAAGACAATTCATTTTGCAAATTACGCAACATATCCAGGCTTCCGTAATTTCCGGCCGCTTTAGGAGCCGCATTTGCATTGTTCCAGTAACGGCCACAACACCCGCCGTTTGCTACTGAAACAGCCTCTCTTAAATTCATGTAATTAGATGCTCCCGTGCTATCGTCCAGAACTTCTATCTTCATATCCTTTACGCTTCCTGTTCCTGCCGGTAACGTATCAATCGTTTGCCCTCCCTCAAAAGCGGAAAGCATATTAAGTACTCTAGTTTCTTGATCTGATGTCATATTGTTAACTAATTAAATTAAACGAATTTTCCCATTTGATAAACGAATTTTTCCGTTACCGGTAAGCCTCATTTTCGGGCCTCTCACATTAATAGTGATAGTTTGATAGATACCAGTTGCCCCAGTCGGTATCACATGAATACGGGTAGCCCCTACCCTGTTCACCGTTAATGATCCATTAGGCTCTACTGAAACTGATTCCCCGCCACCAGGTAAGAACATATAATTTTGTAGTGCAAAAGTCGGATAAAGTCTTACCCTTATCTTTTGCGGTACCCGATTCATGGTGCAGATCTCCTTCAAATAAGTAAGTTCCATTTTAGAGGGTGAAAGCGAAGCTTCTGCCGTTATTGACTGCTGTAACACCTTCATCTTTTCGATTTCCGCTTCTGCCGCAGCGTTTGTACTCGCTGTATGTGCGGCGATCGCCGACGTTTCATCCTTCACTTTCGCCGTTGCCTCCTTTTCCTTCCTGGCTTCCTGGGTGGCGGTGTTGGCGTTCAATGCGGAAAGGGCGGCAATATCAGCCTTTTGTTCAGCGTAAATCCCTTTCTGATTGGCAAAGTCCCCTTTTTCCTGTGCATAGGCGGCCTTCTGTGAGGCTAAAGCGGCTTTTTGATCGGCCAGTATTCCTTTTTGTTCGGCAATCCCCCCTTTGTCTTCTGCCAGCCCTGCTGCTGTCCGGGCGTCCCCTGCTGCTGTCAATGCTTCCAGTTTTGACGCATCCACACTGGCGGCGGCTTCTTTGGCTTCTTGTGCTGCGTCCTGGGCTAGCTTCTTAGAAACATTGACATCGGACGCGGCCGCTTTCGCTACTGCCGCCTGTTCTCTAGCATCTTGGGACGCGGCTTCACACTCCTTTACTGCATCGTCGATCGGCTTAGATAGAAGGGAAACCGGCGCTTCGACGATCTTTTCCACTCCACCGACTTTTTTAAGGGCCGGTAAAGTATTAATCCCATCCATGGAAGAAACTATTTCTATATCACCTACTCCCTGGGCATTCAGTCCCAGCCTATCAATAATTATAGGTATAAGTTTTTCGACAATATAGTCCAGTTCTTCATACTTTTTCTCTGCCGCCATACATTCGTACTATTTAGAAGTTAGTATTTCGTCCAGATCCTTATTTATCATCTGGTCGATTGCCTGTTTTTCATCAATAGATGCGCCATTAAAAGGAGAAAAAGTACGGTGCATGTCTTTTGTTCCAGCTTCATAACTTACGCTACCGACTTTTACACCTCCTTTTTTTATTGTCCCGTAAACGGATTCTACCGATTCACTTTTACTTCCGTAATTTACATGATATTCGATCGTAATGTCTTCTGATACATTCGATTCAAACTTTTTCTTTCTAACGTCTTCGATCTCTGTCATTTTTCGTCTTATTTTTTAGGTGAATAATTCGTTTCTTGCCCAACAACCGGTTTAATCTCTGATAACAGACCAATAACCGAAATTTTGCAAGCTGCTAGAATAACTCTTGATTCCCGAATAATGTCAATTATTGGCATTATATATTCTTCCGGTACTTCAATCTTCTCTTCTGAATAATAAATCTTACGTGCAATATCAGCCAAGCCAATATCAGCCGTATTTTTATTAATTTCATTTCCAATCGTCCGTCGGGTATCTATTTCTTTAGGACTTCCGATTTCATATTCTACTAGAACTTTACTAAAATCAACTGCTTTTGCCATACTTATATATTTTAATTAATAATCTGCATTCAGCGCAATATGTCTACAACTGTTGTTAATTAGTACCCATTGGTACTCATAGCCGATTACTTCCCCGGTATTATAATTAAGGGTAGGTATCCTTTGAAGTATTAATTCTACAACACCGGCATCAATAGCAATATATTTAGCCGCATGGCTACCAGTACTGCTTATTGAAGGAAAAAGCCCAGAAATAAGATCACTGCCATTTTCAGTTTTTATTCGGGTTGGCGGTGTTGCAACACGAGTTTTCACAAAGGCAGAATCCATTATTAGCACGCGTGCCCCGACGTATTTTTCATCAACGGGCAATATTACCGTAGTGAAAGTTGCATTCAGATATAAGTTTGTATTTAACAGAAAATATCTATACCAGGAAGTCGAATTTTCTTGTAAGATGGCGTCGCTTTCTTCAATACTAATAAAAGGGCAATAAATATAACCAGCTATCTTAGCATTTTTAGTTTCTATACTACCGTCCAGCAATATTTTAAAATTGTTATTGGCCGTAACAAGCCCTTCAAATTCTATACGTTTCGCTTTTATCTTCGCTAGATTCTCAGTTAGGTTAATGTAGGAAACCGGATCTTCATATCCCGATAAATCAAATACGGTGCCTTGTTTTATATACCAGGCAACAAGCGCGTTATAATCATCCTTAACCTCCCCTTTCACTTCATCCTTAGTCAAATAGAAAAAGCTGATAGTAGAAAATGTACCCGTTTTTCCGCAAAATACCTGGTGTTTATACTCCATCCAGTCCCCGGTACCGGCCGTATCAGTGATCCATATATCCTTTGCCCCGTCCCCGTGAGCATTAGAAGCATAATTTATATGATAGCCTTTTGGTATTTTTGCGGTAAATCTGGATTCAAATACAGCGTTTGCCCGTGACTGATTAGCCCAGCTAAAGCCCCCCAATCCAGGAGAAGAAGCACCGACTACTTTGTTTATTTTCATCTGGAACACCTTTGTATCTTTCAAAATTTCCTCACGTATAACAGACACAGCAGTGCCGCCGGAATTATTGTATAAAGAAATACCGTTGTTTGTATTAGTAAACTGCAAGTCTTTAAACAAGGCATATCCCGTCGCTTTATTGATAGATAATAAAAATTCCCTATCAGTTTGCTCTATGGCCGTCCAGTGACGATCTAGTACTATATTAATTCCAGATAAGCTTCCGCCTATCTTGGCAATATCTTTATCTAAATCTGAAATATTCCCATTTATAGAAGAAATTTCATCATTAATACTTTTCTCTACTCTATTGAGAGTTTCCGTTAAAACATAATTCCCGAACTGGCCTTCTGCGGCATCCATCCGAGTAGTTAAGCCAGTCACTTTCCCGCTAATAGTATCAGTCTTACCCACATACGAAGAAAGAGTACCTTCCGTTGCGTTCATCCTGGTACCTAAATTCGTAACTGTTCCAGATATGTTATCTTTGAAAGTGGCAAATTGTTCTAGCTTGCCTTCGGCGGCATTCATCCGTAAACCTAAACTTGAAACTGTCCCGTTCATTTGGTTCTCAAAGTCTGCAAACAATTCCATGGCGCCTTCGGCGGCGCTTAACCGTATGCCCAGATTTGAAACTGTCCCTTCCAGTTTGTCGGTTTTTCCGGCATATAGACTAAGTTGTTCTTTCGCCAGATTAAGATCGATCCCTAAACCAGTGATATTTCCGGTATTGGTATTTACCTTTTCCCCCCAGATTCTAATCTCTTCTTCTGCGGCATTAAGTTCTATTCCTAGTTCTGAAACCGTCTTATTCGTATTATCTATTTTCTTACCCAGTAATTCAATCGATTCGGCCGTTTCCTTAAATTGAGTACTGACGGTGATCTTAAAATCATCTAGCGGCTTATTCGTCAAACTAAGCAGATCCACATAAAGATCTCCGGTGAATGATAAAATAAAGTCTCCCTTGCCGTCCCATGTCCCGGAATAGTCTTTTACTTGAAACTCGTTTCCGGCCTGGATAACTTCGGTAATGAATGGCAGTTCATCTTCTCCCCTCCCACCTTCTTTTTCAAAACCACATGTAAGAGTGCCGCTACTTTTACATATATATTTAAAGGAAAGATAGAGCTTATTAGCCGGATCGTCTGGCTTCCTGATATTTGCATTAGCCTGTCTTATATAGCTATTCTTTATGCGAAGCATGTTCCGGCCTTCGTAGTCTTCGATTCCTGCTATCTTATTTTTTGCTACATATAAATTACGGTTAAACATCATCAACTTACCATTTACCGTAAATGCCTGGATATTATTTTCAAAGATCCACCCGTCCAGACTTTCGGTAAATGCAGCGTTTTTAAAGAAATTATCCTCGTCCGTCATATTATAGGTGCTCTTTTGAAGAGACACCCGGAAAAGGTTCTCAATAATATCTAATCGGGTTTGTACATTTTCACCATTTCTGAAATGAAATTCCCCCATGGCATAAAGATTCAAAACATAGTCCCCGAAACCTTTTAGCCATCCTCCAAACCATTCGTTAAAGATTCCATCCAAACGCCCGCGGCGAGATTTTAAGGAGCTTTCCGGATTGGTTTTCATTCCGTAAGTAACATCACTGTAAGGAGCAAAAGGGCCTACCGTCACATTCTGGATAATGCCTTTTCGCTCCTGGTTCGTCAAATTATCCACACGGACAACGACGTCACCTTTTGCAATGTTGCTTTCATTGCCTATAAAATTCCGGTATGTGATCCAGTCCAGGCGTTTTTCTCCTTCGGACACGTCACCGGTTCCGGCCTCTGATACAACAAACTCATAACTTTTTGTAATATTATAGTCGTTGTTTTCAGTCGGCATCCCTCCGTACCTCTGGCACATTAAATAATCATCCAGTCGGAAAGTGTTATATAACAGACCTCCCCCCGTATCAAGATATATTTTTTTATTGGCTGTATCTACATGATCGATCTTCATCATGCCGGAAAAGATGTAGTTATCAGATTCTCCCTTTAGTTGATTTATTATCAATTCAAAAACTTTTAGAGAACTCCGTATTACTACTTCGTCAAATTCGGCATACGACTTAAATTCCTTGATCCCGGATGCGTTCAAGAACTCCCGCAAAAGGATAGCCCAGCCCTTGCCGCTCAAAAAGCCGGAAACAAAATCTTTGCTAGATGCTGATTTTTCAAAAGAAGCGTCTTCCGTAACTTTTAATTTTTCCGTTGTGGCGGTTCCTTTTACATCAATCCCTTCCAAGAAATGTTCTAGTTTCTGCGCCCAGTCTTCAATATCTTTGCGTAGATAACGATCCTCTATGTCATCTACTGCAAATGACTTTATTTTCTCGTTAAGGAAGTCCAAAACGGCTGCTACTTGCTTATTTGTAACACTACCTTTTGTAATAGCCTTATCTATATGGTCTATTAGTGCGTCGATTATGTCCTGTAAAGTATTAGCCATTAATTAAACTCCTTACTAAATTCGTCCGTGTGGATCCTGGGGTTATTATCATCAACCGATAAAGGTTGCGTAAAATGTTGCTCTCGATCTGTGAATTTCAGAAGAATAGGCAAGCTTTGCGGCTGATTCATGGTTTTTGCAAAAGATAAGCTTTCCGGTGAAGCGTTTACCTTTATCTCCTTATCCTCATAGTCAAGCAAATATATTTCATCACTAGATAACATATCAAGTAAAAACATAAGTTCCTGTTCTGTCTTAAATCCGGTCTGTACATGTAATGAATCAAGTGTAGAAACACGTTCGCGGCTCTCGACATAATCGTTTACCTGTTCATCATATTTGCCGTAGGTGTCCTCTTCTCCGGTTTCCTGGTCTAACGTTGGCTTCCCGGTGACTTCGATACATTCATAAGCGCCATAAGAGTTTAGAAATTCCAGGAAATAACGTTCTTTCGCCGGTTGGGAAGGCGTCAATACGATGGAAACGGCCAACGTTCCGTTTACTATTATGTCGAACTTGCTAACCACGCAATTTGCAGTTGTATAAAAATACTCTCGAATAGCTCTTATGTTCAGTGCGTAGCATTTCTGCACCGTCAAACCGGTAATCTCCTTAAATAAATTCTCCGTTGCTTTAATTGTGATCTTACTAACGGGTGCAAGAAATAATAACGGCCTTAATTCGGTTTCACGCATCGGTAAGATCCTACCTTCCGACCTGGTAGTCATAAAGAAATTACCGGCCGTATTCAGCAGCTTAAAAGTGAAGATATTACTTCCGATCTGGTTTAAGTGCCTCATAGCGCGTTTGCTTATTCCCCCTATCAAAATTGAGTGTTCCAGTACCAGGCGATTTCCTGCCGTATTGCTGACTTCGACGCTATATTGTATTAAATTACCAGCAGTTTGTAATATATCACCGATTTCTTGTCCTGTGTATCTGGTAGGTGTTATCAAGGTAGCCAGGGTTTCATCGATAAAAACATGAAATTGCCCTTTCTCCCCGGAACCTTCAAAAACACTGTTTCCCGCATATTTAACAACATACGAGACCGGATGGGAAGAAATTATTTCCAACTTTACCGGATTTCCTGATAGGGCAATAGTGCCAGGAGATATATTAGCGTTCAAACTCATAACTCAAACTGTTGTCTTACTACATTTTCCGATACAACCGGCATAGCCTTGCATTTAGCCAGTAACATGTCTCTTTCCGTTCCGGGAGTTACCAGAATCGAATAAAAACGATCAATCGTTAGAAGCTCATATCCGGGAATAAGTTTTGCTTTCTCAAACGTTCCCGATACATCCAAAACTTCCGGCGCTGTTAATATGGTATCATTCTTCATGCTGCAAAGATGTACATTCAAAGAATTTGGGTAAAGGACAAAACTTTATATGCGTATTGCTCTAATCCCGGCCCTGTATTCCAGATCTTCCTCCTTTTTAAGAGAAGATGTATGCGATGAAGAAGGATGGCCCGTTACCCCCGGAGAATAAACGTAAACCTTATATCTCAATTTGAACATATAGGTATTTAGGATCTCCTTTCCCGCTGCCACATCAGAAAGCGACGGCGGTAAATATGCCGCAAATTCTTCATCAGAAGGTTGGCTTATCAATTCTTTACTTATATCATCGATCCATACATTTCGATTTTTACCTACATCCCAATCTTTTTTTACTTGTTCGATACGCGCATTAAAAGTGTCTTCGACGTATGAAATGACTATCCACCGAGTAGTCTGTTTCATCATAGGGGCTAGTTCTTGTTCCTCCGCCAAATTATAAGGTTTCAGTAGTTTTGTAGTCCGTAATTTCACGGATGCCGGTTTGCTTTTTTTTAATGGTAGGGTATATTTAACGCTCTC
>OHAO01002043.1_pt1 | contig 12951 bp, 16 predicted proteins | sample 1577151 | NCBI WGS metagenome assembly OHAO01 (sample SAMEA3541585, study PRJEB24748) | human gut metagenome | biome: human gut; feature: human-associated habitat; material: faeces | place: China | collected 2012 | reverse complement strand
TGTTTACATACATTCTGTAAGTAAGGTTTTAGAAAAGATAAGAAATCAGTTAGAAAATGCGATTTTAGGAGAATATACAATTATAGATTATAATGATGGTTACGAATCTGCAATAGGCGAAGAAGTAAATAAGTTACTTTCAATATTTCAAGATCAAAGAAAAAAGCAAAAGAAAGAACAAAAAATTATGCAGCAGTTTCTTGCAGATGTTTCTCATCAGATAAAAACACCACTTTCGAATATAATTGTTTATTCGGAATTAGTGGATAATAGTAGTGAATTGTCTAATGAGAATCATGAAATGCTTCGATTAGTATGTAATCAGGCTGAAAAATTAGATTTTTTTGTTAGTATGTTAATTAAAGCTTCTCGAGTTGAATTAGAAATGATAGAAATTCATAAACGTATTCAACCACTTGATGAATTAATTCATCAATGTTGTGAGGAAAAATCTTATGCGGCTAAAAAAAACAATATTCAATTTGCTATAACAATATGTGAGGAAAAATGTCCATACGACATTCATTGGATGCAAGAAGCTATAAGTAATGTATTGGATAATGCAATAAAATATTCACCGAGTAATAGTATTATTGAAATTTGGATAACAAAATATGGACTATATTGGTGTATCCATATAAAAGATTCTGGATGTGGTATTGATGAAAAGGAACAAGGACTAATTTTTCAAAGATTTTATCGTTCAGAAAGTTCATGTGATAAACAAGGATTGGGAATTGGGTTGTATCTAACACGTGAAATTGTCTATAAACATGCTGGATATATAGAAGTATATTCCAAGCCAGGACAAGGGTCTGAATTTTGTATTTATTTACCGCAAAAATAAAAGTTATTAGTAATGAAAATATAGGTGTTAGAAATTTAATGTAAGGGGATATAGTGGATCAATTTATTAGTCAACGCCGAAAAGTATGAGCGTTCCTCTGAACGCTAGGGATATCGTTCCAGATATTATAAGAGAAACCTTCATACTACAGCAGGGGAAGTAGAATTGAAAGTTTCAAAACTCAAGGGGCTCCTTTTGAAACAACCATTATCGAATGTTACCGCCGCAGAGAATTTTCTGTTGAGGAAGCATTGATTGAAATTTACTGGTTGGTGTTTCTGTTCGGCGTGTGGAAGACATCGTTGAAGCTTTATAGGGAACGAAGGTATCTCCTGGAACAATCAGTAACCTGAATAAAAAGGCTTATGAGCGTATTGAAACATGGCATCCCTGTCTGCTTTCCAGGGAATATCTCTATGTTTATGTAGATGGTGTCTATCTGAAACGCAGCTGAGGTGGTGAGATCCAGAATATTTCTGCCTTGGTTGCAATCGGTGTCAGCCAGGAGGGATGCTGTGAAATTCTTGGTGTTGCTGAAGGTATGAAAGAGGAACGTGAGAGTTGGCGTTCTTTAAGCTTCATATTATTTCCTTTTCCTATCGTAAAAAGGACTTACCTTACATTCTATGGAACTATTATAAATGAAATAGAAATAATATTAATCTTGACAGTATTGCCGTATAATGCTAGGATAAAATTATATTCATTTATGTACAAATAAAATCAAAGTGTACAATGAATTTTTATTCTGCGATATAGCAGAAGAGTTATTTTGGCATAGTCTGCAATAAAATATAGAAATGAGTTTAAGACAAGGTATAAGAAAGGCAAATACCTTGTCTTTTTTTGCGTTTAGGGAAGAAAAAACGAACGGATCTATAAAATTGCGGACGGAAAGGAGAAGAGATGTCAGAAATAAAATTATTTGACACATGGACATTTCAGGAAGAAGTACCAGAACCATTTCATCAGCTTTTAAAGAAAGAAGGACTGCGGAAAACAACGACAACTTTAGAATGGCTTTCCCAGTATATAGAAAAGCAGGAAGGGACTATAGAAAGTCTCTTTTTTGATTGGAGGATCTATGGAAGAACAAAAAAAGCAGGTGGAAAATTTTTGTAATACGGGGTATGTGATTCGTCTTGGAACAGACCAGTATTTTCGAGAAATACGAAATAGGAGGATTATAACTGCCAAAATTTGGAAGGCAGCTTTTTTCAAAAGTATGAAAGAAGCGGAGAAATTTACAGAGAAGCATTTATGGTATGTAGGGATGGACCCACAGATCTGTTACCGGGGGTGGGTTCTGATATCTGTAGAGAGCCAAGAAGAACAGGAGCAATTTTGGGATGGCAAACAGTTTTTATCGGAACCTGTAAGGGCAAAAGTCTTTTCAAATACGCAGGAAATGCAGACGTATGCAAAAAGATTAGGATTGTCCAGATAAACATATCCGGAACTTTTAACAGTAGAAAAAAAGCAGATCAAAAATGCAGCATAAGGAGGAAAAAGGATGGAAATTAGAAATTTAGCACAGTTAAAACGAGTGGTACAAGAAAAAAAGGAATTTGTAATAAAAGAGCATCGAATAGAAGGATTTATTGGACAGAAGAGAACCCCTAATATTGTCCAAAGTAATGGCTTTTATTCTATTGTAGCGGGGTAGCCGGAACATGAGGTAAGTCTTGCAAACGCTGGAAAAGGTTCTCGGGCTGAGTATGGAAAAGCCTCGCAATGGGAATTCCAAAATGGTTTATGCAGTATGTATTTGCCGGGGAAAGAACACCTGCCGCAGAATCTCATTTGGACAATCACTTTTGATGTGTTGGAGGATAACAAAAAGAGACGGTTGTGTTGTTCGCTCATTTGCAATGCTTACTATAGCGGGGTACTTATGCTGCCAGAATATATCACAACACGTTGATTTAATAACTTTTTAGCAAAAAGAACATATCTACAGGAAACAGAGGATTCGCTCTTGATTTTCTGGTAGAAATGTTCTTTTTAATATAAAGTGCTAGTTTTTCTATGTTTTAATAAAACGGTTATGGCATAAATCCTGTATTGGGAAATAAAAATGTCAGTCATAGATAAGCATATGATTGGACATTTATGAAAGAGTAACAGAAGCCTCTATTCCCCAGCAGTGAGGGAAGGAGAATAAGCAACCCTTATTTTTTATTGCTACTGTTTTTTTCATTTTCTTTTGGGATTTCCTGACGTATTGAATCAAGTTCTTTTACAATTTGCTCCAGTTTTGAAGATAATTCTGCTGAAACATCTTGAGTTTGGAGTAATTCTTTGATTTCACTAATATCAGAAGTTATGGCCTGTATACTAGAAGAAACATCTTGTTGAATATTTGGAGCAAAGGTCAAAATAACACTAACAAAAATTGCAAGCCACGCGGCAAATAGAAGGATAGGAATAGGCTTAGAAAGGGTTATAATAGTTACAAGAAGTTGAACGCTAGGTAAAAAAAGAGTATACTAGAATTCATTGCTAAGTTAAAAAAATAATCAAATCAAAGGAACATCGTGGACTCATTCAGTGTTTCTTTGCGTAATAATGCCATTTAATATTATTATACTTATGAGGACTTTATGACAAATACTTCATGATAATACAGCATATAGAAATATATGATTGACCAAAACTACATATTGTGTTACATTATAAGTGGATTAGAAATTTGTGCATGAGAATATCAAAATGCAGTAAGTAAGTTTGTTCCGGTGAAATACCGGAAGTTAAATTTAAGGCACAGCCTGATAAGGTTAAGAAAGACATAAAAATTCAGAAATGGGTTTTTATGTCTTTTTTTGCGTTTTGGGAATTTTCATAAAATATGAAGGAAGGAGGATATGCTAATCCGAATAAAAAATTGAGACATTAGAAAAGCGGATAACAGATATATTTTGGATTTTTACAGAAGAAGGGCAGAAATTCCCTTCTTATTTTATGTACTGATATCCGCTGGGGTATCGGTATCTGTATATCCGTAAGTGAAAGGAGGACGTATGGTGGATTTATTTACTGGTATCCCGGATGAACTGATTGAAAGTACATTACAGACAATACGGGAAAATCTTGACAAAGTAGGATTGTTTGGCGGTCATACACTCCGCAAACATACCGACATTCAGCTCATGGTACTGAAGAACCGACTGACGAAAGAGGATATCCGTTATGCTACTTCATACTGGGATGTAAATGTTGCGGCGGCAGTTGCAAGTGGTCTGATGCGTAAATTTTATGATTCAGATATTGTGTTCTGGCTGAAAAACAGCAGCAATGACTATATCTCGTTGATTGGGCGTTTCCCTCAAACGATAGGTTATGGTTTTCGGAAAGGAGAGGATCGTTTGAATGAAAACTTAAGAAAAGCATGTCTGGTTCTGGTAAAAGATCCACAAGCTGATTGGGGATTTCGGATACTTACCAGTTATCCAATGTTTGAACGATAGGAGTTGTAGTGTGAGCAAAAAAATGAAAATGACAGTTTTAATGGCAGGCCAATACGATATTGTAAACGGTTCTAAAATTGATTTCCGTTTGGATCAGGAGAAACATCTGTACATTGCAGAATGCGAGGGAAAAGCTTTCGGTCTTTTGAACCAGATAAAGAAAGGAAGCAAAAGACAACTGAAAAAGATTGGAAATGAATTTTCCGGTGTCGTATTGCGAACGGTGCCGGAACAATATCTTTTAGAAGTGTTGGTGGAAAGGAAAGTGGGATGAAGTGTATGAAAAGGAATTAAAAAGAGCAGAACGCTTATTAGAGAATGAATTTGGAACTGAATGGAAAAAGATCGTGCAGACATTAGGGGTATGGGATCTGACACATTGCATAGGACGTGATCTTACCTCATTTATTGCATATCCGGAAAGAGGCAGCGGTGGAAGTAGCAACTGGCAGGGGAATTGTTCGCCGGAAGTTATCCGTCAGATTATTCAGTATGTCAGGGAATGTCAAACACATCGGAGAAAGGAGGACTTCCTTCTCTTAGATCCAATGTGCGGTTCCGGAACCAGCGGTGACGTTGCGGCAGATTTAGGGATTCAATGTGTGCAGTATGACTTAAATCCCGAACTGCCATGCGGGCTTGGCGGATGGAATGCCCTGAAAGATGATGTGGAAGACAGTGCGGACCTTGTATTTCTTCATCCACCATATCATTCCATTATCCGGTATTCCGGTAATATGTGGGGAAAACCTCATGCTGATGATCTAAGCCGTTGCGATAACTATGCAGATTTTATTGAAAAACTCAATCATGTAATTAAGAAGTTATTTTTCAGTCTGCGTTCAGGAGGCGTACTGGCATTATTAGTCGGTGATATACGTCAAAATGGGGAGTTCCATTCTATTGCAAACGACGTAATGACAATCGGCACGATGAAATCATGGATTGTAAAAGCACAGTTCAGTTGTTCATCCAGCAGCCGGAGCTATCATAGCCGGCATCCTTTAATCCCAATCGTCACAGAACATTTGCTGCTGTTTCAGAAAGAGAATGTATTTCAGATACCGTACTCTTTTCGAAAAAGTGGCTTTTTTTATCTTCAGAAACAGGACTCAAAAGCCCTCACATGGTTTCATCTTGTGTGTGCGGTCATGGAACATTTGGGAGGTATCGTAATATTATCCCAACTGTATGAAGAACTAAAAGACCATCCAAAGGCTGTGAATAACAAGCATTATAAGGAACGAATCCGCGCCACTATCTATGAACACCGGAATGAGTTCCTTACAAATCACCGGGGAAGTTACCGGCTGAGTTATATGTAAGGGAGGTGCAGACATGGGGAAGTGGGATGAAAACAGCGGATATTATTGTCTGCTGATAGCAATATTCTGCGGTTTGGACGTGTATGAGTCGGTACTGATGTATAAGTATGGACCGAACCACCCACTCTGCCAGAAGATCCTCAGAAAGAAAATAAAAACAGAATATAGGGAAGACATGGACAGTGACGAGGTTGGAGAAATGATGTATCAGCTCAGAAAGGCGGGATATACATTAGAGGAAATTTCAAATGCTTTTAACTGTTATCCATCTACAGTACGAAGACGGATTGAGAAAGTGAAAGGAAAGGATAATGAAAAACAGGGATAGGATTCATCTGTATCATTCGGAAGATGATATGGACAAGAGTTCTCTGGGAGCGTATGAGCAGAAACTAAAAATGCTTTTGTATGAATGGGAAAAGGTTTACACCTATGGAGATGCTGAGAGTATGTGTACGGATGGGATCATTCTGAATAGATACCGAAAGGAAATCCTGCAGTTAAAAAGCAAGTTGAATCTTCTCGGAAGTAAATTGGTATGTGAGATTCCGGAAATAATGCCGGAGGGATACATGGCACAGGCTGAAAAAATCCGGACGCAGGCTTTGAAAGCATTAGAAGAATATCAGGGTTCTTCTGATTACCGCTATCTGATGGCAAAACTTTTCTGTATGAGTAAAAAACAGAGAGAGCAGACAGGGGTTATGGAGATATACGGTAAAGTACATAGTCTGCTCAATGCGGTTTCAGAAGATAATTTGGTTGTAATGAGGGAACTCGGAGTACCCGGCATGTTACGGGATCAAATTCAGGAGAGTGTAAAAAAAGTCCGTTCTATTCCGCTCAGAACAACAGAGATACCAAAAAAACAGGCAGTAAAGACGGACGAGGATTGGCAGATACAGGGGCAGTTAAGTATTTATGACCTTGAGGTGTCTTAGAAAGGAGGAAGGGAATGACAGATCAAAAAATGATAGCGGCAATTTTTAACGATTTTATGTCTCTTTATCGTGGAACATCACAGATTGGAATTCAGGAAATTTGTAAGAAATATGAGAACCACCGGATGTTGATGGGGCTTCTTGCCAATTTGGATGAGGCAGCAGCTATTCCGGTGCCACAGGTAATGAAAGAGTGCTACGGAATCTACAAACAGTATCGTGAACGTGAAATGGAGGAAAAAGACTGGGAAGCCGTAGTGGAAGAGACTCGTGTTCTTGCAGAAAAATGGAAATCCAATAAATGGTGTGTTCGTGTTTTGATTGAACTCATGGGACTTTTGGAACATGATGACAAAGAACGGAGAAAAATTGCAAAAGAAGTAGAAAAAGAAATGGAAGAGGCTATGCAAAATGATAAGGCAGCCTGATAAATGTATGGAGAGTCTTCGGGCTCTCCGTTTCTATGAAGGAGGTTTTAGAATTGTTTGAAACGATGATTCACAGTACAGAAGAATTGAATGCAATGGCGGTTCATTTGAGATTATCTGAGAATTTTTCGGAATTAAAGCTGCTGGCGTCAGAATGGCTTGTTCCGGATGAGCATGTTCAGGACTTTATAGCCGGAAAACGTGTCCAGCTTGCGGAAATTCCATTTGAGGAAAGGGAATACGACTCTGCAGTTGAGAAATTAAGAGCTGAAATGTGGCTTATCAAGGATCAGATGTTTACAGATATTGTTTCCAAGTATTTAATCAGAAAGGCAGAAGATAACCCGGTCTTTGGTATGCAGGTACTTCAGAAACATAAAACAATTCAGAAATGTATGAATTATATTATGGAACAAGCCTATGAAATTGCTAAACAAGAACATGAAAAGAAAACCAGCGGCAAGCAGCCGGCGTCAGGACGGAATCAGAATGTGGCGCTGGGAATTTCAGAACTTCAGGTGTATCAATGGGCAGAAGATTACTATGCACTGGATGATGCAAAAAAAGAGGCTGAGGAAAGAGCGAAAGAGCAGAAGAAAAGGGTAAGCAAACAAAAAAAGAGTATACAGCGTAAAACACAATCCTCATCCTCAGAAAAACCGATTTCAGCAGTACCAACCAAGAATACAGTACCACCGAAAAAGAAACAGCCGGAGAACATTCAGCTGTCATTGTTTGATATGACGAATTCGGACAGTTAGGAGTTGGGAGAGGAGGAAACGGATGAAGGCGTATAAAGGCTTTAAAAAGGATTTAACCTGTCTCGGTTACAAATTTAATGAAGACGGGATAAACAAAACAGATCAGGCTAATTGCAGGAAAAATGGATTTCACTGTGCAGAAAACCCAATGGATTGTCTTGATTATTATTCTGACTGGAAAAACTCAGTTTATTACGAAGTGGATGCAGCAGGTGATATTGATGAAGATGAAATTGACAGTAAAATTTCCTGTACCGAGATGCAGCTGGTTAAACGTCTTACGATAGAGCAGTTGCTGTTTGAAGGACTTATTTATATGGTAGAACATCCCGAACGGAACTGGAATGGACATGTGAAAAAAGAATGTGGAAAGGCGTATAACGGTTTTGTAGTTGTGCGTGGGAAAAATCCAATTGCATCAGGGAATTTGGGTGATATTCTTGTACTTTTGCAAGAGGAAGAAAATTGTTCTGCAATAGAGGAAGTGGCATTTTTAAAAATTGATGGAAGCAGATGTTATCCGAAAATTGATTATACTGTAAAAGGAATTGCAAATGATCAGGAGGAGGTTTGTGCATGAAAAAAAGTGTCTTACTTACATTAACGCCGCCTAAATTGACAAAACAGTTGAGAGAACAGGCAGAAAAAGATATACCTGTAATTGATAATGCATGGGGCAGGAGGAAAGAATATAAATACAATAGTTATATAAAGGCTAAAATTGAAAAAGGCTATTTGATACTTTCTGTCTTTAAAACGGAATTTGTGCGTTCGGGTTCCAAATATCCAATGTATATTGTCTATTTTGATAGGAAAAAAGGAGAATACTTATCACTGGAAACAGAAACAGGTAAATGGAGAACTGCAATGCTGGAAAATCTTGACGCAGGTCTTTCTTGTTATAACTTTAAACATTATATTTCCGAAAAAGATGCAGAGAAGATCAAGAAATATCTGAAGATAGGAGAGGGTGATTTTTATTCAATATGCCAATACCAATCATCTCTACGGACAAAACGTTTAGACAGGCAGTACAAACGCAAAACAGATGAATGGGATCAGATATTAAAACCTGTTCGCAGTATTCCGAAAGACTGGAATAAATGGGTTCTGCGCAGAGCAATTTCTGAACACTATATATTTTACTACTATAAAAGGAGCAACTCAACAGAAGGGTATTGTACTTGCTGTGGTAAAAAAGTGGCTGTAGAGAAACCAAAATACAACGGAGAAGGTGTATGTCCAAATTGCGGTCAGGCTATAACATATAAGTCGATTGGAAAATTTGGTCGGATATGGACAAAACAGGAAACTGCGTATTTAATCCAGCGTTGTCATCCTGGCTTTATAATAAGGGAGTTTTCCGTCTGCATGGCTGTGGGAAAAGATAGTTACCGGAATCCGGTAGTTCTCAGCTCGGAAGAAAATCGGTATTTGTATGACAAGGATTTTAACGAAACTGCTTTTTACTTTGATGATTATAAAAACAGAGGCGCCCGTTGGATACAGGGAGAAGCAAATAGAGGGGGATATTGGTACTATTATTATAGATATATTTCTAACTGTTCTGGAGCAGTATATCCCACGACCATTCCGGATCTTGCAAAAAAGGAATTGAAAATGTCTGGTCTTCCTGAGATTTTAAAACAGAAAAGCGTCTTTAGACCACGGGACTATTTTATATCATTAAGAAGGGCACCTGTATTGGAACAACTGGTTAAAGCAAATTTATATAAGTTGTCACAGGAAGTCATGAATTACTCGGAAAAAATATCCTGTACACAACAACACGGTGCGTTACATACTCGGCTTGGGATCAGCAGAAACGCTTTAAAACGCTTAAGAGAACAGGATGGAGGATTAGAATATCTTGTGTGGCTTCAGGAGGAAAATACATCCGCACATTATTTAGATGACGATTTAATCTTTTGGTTTATGAATAACAACATAGAACCTAAAGATTTAAAGTTTATTCAACCGAAAATGAGTTTTGTTCAAATAAGAAATTATTTGATTCGCCAAAAAGGGCGGCGAAAAGACAGTATTTCTCAGGTGCTTATCACATGGCGGGATTATCTTTCGATGGCAAAGAGGATTAAGATGGATACGGATGATGAAATTGTGTATCGGACGTCCCAATTATATCAGCGCCATAAAGAAATTATTCAATATATTGAAGAAAATCGCCTGTCTGTAACAGCGGGAGAACTTGCTGACAAATATCCGAACATCAATGAAATCCTCTCAGGTTTAGACAAAAAATATGAATACGGCAATGAAATATTTACTGTTTTAGCTCCACATTGTATTGAAGACATTTTAAAGGAAGGACAGGCGCTTCACCATTGCATAGATAAGAAAACAGAGTATCTGGAACGCATCAATGAGCAGGAAACTTATATTTTGTTTCTGCGTAAGACAGAACAGCCGGACAAACCGTATTATACATTAGAAGTAGAGCCGGGCGGAGTAATACGACAGAAACGGACAGAATATGACAGGCAGAATAAGGACATTGAAGAGGCGTCTGAATTCTTAAAAGAGTGGCAGAGAGAAATACAGAAAAGGATTACAGCAAGTGATAAAAAACTGGCAGACAAGAGCAGGCAGCTTCGCATAGAATCTTATGCTGAGATGCGCAAAAAGAAAGTAAAAATCAATGGCGGGTTGTTTCAGGGAAAATATCTGGCAGATGTATTGGAAGCAGATCTTATGGAAATGCCGGATACCATTGAACATGCAGCGTAATTGGAAAAGGAGGACCATGAATAATAAAGTAGATATGACAGGAAAAGAGCAGCTTCAGAAACTGTGGAAAGAAAGGAAAAATATGCGACAGGTAATCCATAGTGCTGTCAAAAATTCTAAGACCGGAAAGCTTTCTTACGAGATGCTGTTTCAGGAGTTAATGTTGCGGTACGGAAACGTATCTGGTAAGAGTGGTGAAAATGTGATTTTGAAAGGCATTTTGGACAATCTGTTATGGCATATGATTGGTGATAAAGAGCTTTGCGAGCAAATTACAGAACATGGAATTTTATATAGTTGTCCGGAATGTGATACACAAATGACGGAGGAAAATGCCGCATAGAAAGAAGGGGTTATATGAGTAAAAAGGAAAGTATGTTGTTTGAGCTGATGGAAACCTGCAATTTTCGTGATGTGTTTGAGCATTACTCAGAAGCACCGGATTCTTTACAGTCAGGGAAACATCCGGACGCCCAAATAGGACATATTCGTGCATACTGGAATGAAGACGGATGGCATGGTAACTATTTTCCTTGTAGAGGTGAGCTTTGGACGAAAGCATTTAACCGGGAATCACAGGACATTTATCGCTGTCTGGTGACACAGTTTTATAATCTGGAAATATTAAGAGAATTTTGTAAGGGACATCCATCTTCGCATGTGGGTGAAAATGAGTATAATTTTTTTATGAATGGCCGCACAGCAGACTACTGGATTAGATTTATAACAAGGGAGAATGATTATAACCTGTACCTAAAAGGATATAAGAAAAACTGTCAGCATACATAAAGCTACGGAAATATGATGAGACGTAAAAAGGAAAGATAAAATTCTTTCCTTTTTACGCAAAGTAGCAAAGGTGGAAACGCAAGGGAGGAAAGGATGGGAGAATTTGACAGGATTATAGAATTTGCAATAAGAACAGATGTAGAACTATATACAGCAATGCCTACAGGCTGGAGAAAGATTACCGGTTCAATGACTGCACCACGTGGGAGTACTTGGATCTACAATGGAAAATCATATTTTTCAGGGCAAAGGAAAACAGCGCTTTTGGTAGAAAAAGAATGTTTGAAATAGGATTTTTAAATGAGGTGGATAGTATTGAAGAAAACGGAAGGATATTTTCAGCAGTCAAACGGTCAGCTTACTCTGTTCCAGCCGGATTTCATTCGGGATGCTGATTGTACCAAAGAGACTCCGGTTATATATGGAAAATCGGATATTCCGATCTATGGAATGGGTAAAAGAATTTGTCCAAGGGTTTCTGGAAGAAAAGACACAGAGTATATGAAAAAGATCTATCTTGAAGAATTACTGCCTTTGGAAATGTATGATTTGATTATAGTTTTAATATCCGGTGGTAAGGACAGCATTGCCTGTTATTACAAACTAATGGAGTTAGGCGTGCCAAAAGCCAAAATCGAGTTTTGGCATCATGATATAGACGGTGGACACCCTTCACGAACTATGGATTGGAGATGTACTGCAAATTATATACGTTCATTTGCCGAAGCAGAACAGATTTCACTTCGGGTATCCTGGAGGAAAAACGGATTTTTCGGAGAGTTGTATCGTATTGGGGCGTCGGAATTAATTGAATGGGTAGCTCCAGAGACAGGAGAAATTTATCAATGTCCTCCGTCAAAAAAGTATATGGAATGTCAAAAGTTAAAAGTGTCAGCAATATCAGAAATGGAAAATAAACTGGCGGAATTCGGTTATCGAATGAAATTTCCAATGAAAAGTGGAGATTTGAGCCGGCGTTGGTGTTCTGCTTATCTAAAAATCATGGTAGCGGATACCGTTTTGCGAAACATGAACAGTGTGGCTGCTAATTTAACAAAGACACGAAAGGATAAAAAATTATTAATTGTATCGGGGGAAAGACGTGGTGAATCCGTAGGGAGAAGCAAATATAATGAAATAGAAATTCACCGTACCAATGCAGTTTCCAAACACCACCGTACTGTACACCAATGGCGTCCGGTTATTGATTACAGTGAAAGAGATATTTGGGAAGTGCTGAAGCGGCATAAAGTAAACCCACATCCTTGTTACCGGGCAGGTTGGAACCGCTGTAGTTGTGCAATGTGTATTTTTTCTACTCCCCGATTATTTGCAGGAATCAGGGAACTGTATCCGAAAGAATATGCTCTTTTATGCCAGGACGAAAAAATTCTTGGATTTACGCTGGATAACCATTGCGATTTGGAAACTTATATCGGTAGTGCGGACTCATGTGTATATCATGGTGATAAAGAAGCGATTCAAAGTCTGCTTACGGGAGAGTTTCCAGTCGAGTCTGTTTATGTAAAGGGCAAATGGAAATACCCGGCAGGAGCTTTTCATGGTGCAGCAGGAGGACCTTGTTAATCTGATAGTCCAGCGGTGTGATGTCAAGAGATAGATAATAAAAAAATCATATATTTTT
>OHAO01002038.1_pt1 | contig 12990 bp, 8 predicted proteins | sample 1577151 | NCBI WGS metagenome assembly OHAO01 (sample SAMEA3541585, study PRJEB24748) | human gut metagenome | biome: human gut; feature: human-associated habitat; material: faeces | place: China | collected 2012 | reverse complement strand
CTTAATTTCATTCTTCTTTGACAAGTTTATTTGCTAAGTTCAGCTAGGCTTGTCGCAGTCTTTTCTTAACTACATAGTTAGTTGACAGTTGTTGTAATGTCCTCGAATCAGTTGATGTCTTGCGATTGTCATTGAGTAGATAAAGAAGCATAGACTATGTTGTAAAAGCCGTGCGACTGACTCGGTGAGTAAAAAGATTTACGTAACTTTGCTGCTACGTTACTTATGCAGCAATAAATATGTACGCAAGATATTTAGCATTCTTATTACCCTTGCTTATACTCTCGCAAACCGCAGAAGCACAACGGAGAACAGGGGAAAAGACGCGCCCGATTTCAAAAGTCACAGAAAAAAACGTAGATGCGGAAACGCTCATTCGCACTTACCGCTTTGATGAGGCCATTAGCAGTTTGCAGCATCAAATAGCAACGGCTAAACGTCAGAAAAAAACTACTATACAGTTGGAGCAGGCGCTAAGTCGTGCCCGTTTAGGCGCTATAATGCTGTCGGCTACGGAGAAAGTTCGGATTATTGACAGTTTGGTCATTGATCGCGGTAGTATTCCTATTCCACAATTACGAAAAGGTTTGGGAAAACTACAAGCGGCGCAGACCTTGGCTGCTGCGCTTGGACTGGCGGGTAAACGTGTCGGCGAAGCAGCTTATATTAACGACTGGGGTGACAGGGCCTATTTCGCTTTAGCTGATACGACGGAAAACCTGCGCTTATATGTGGCCAATCGTTTTGGACAGAAATGGGGGCAACCCTCACCATTGCCGGGCTTTACGCCGCAGGAGCGGAACGAAGATTTCCCTTTTATGGATCCCGATGGCGTGACCCTCTACTTCGCAGCAGATGGCGCCGAGAGTTTGGGTGGCTATGATCTCTTCCAAACGCGCTATGACGCAGATGCCAAAGCCTTTTTGAAACCCCAGAATCTGGGTATGCCTTTTAATTCGCCGGCCAACGATTTCTTGATGGTGATTGATCGGGCGAATAATATGGGTTGGTTTGTCTCCGATCGTTATCAGCCGGTCGATAAGTTGTGTATTTACTCTTTCGTTCCTAACGATAACCGCGAGGTCTACGATGCTTCGACGCCTAAAAATACTTTGCGCCAATTGGCTATGCTGATGCCGCTACAGCTTTCTCAGATTTCGCCGGAAGAACGCCGCCAATTGACCACTGATTATGCGAAAAGCAAACAGGATGGTAAGAGTGAAGATAAGAGTAACGTGTTTATTATCAATGATAACACGGTCTATCACTCGCTGGATGAGTTTCGCCATCCCGAAGCTCGCAAGGCAGCAAAAGAATGGTGGGATGCATCGCAGCGCTTACAAGCTGTCGGCGAACAACTTGACGAACTTCGGCGCGTTTATGCAAAGCAAAAAACGAGCGGCGAGGAGATTCTCCGCTTAGAGCAAGAGCAGACTGCACTGCAAGCAAAGGCTTCGGCCGCTGCGGTGCGTATGCGAGCATTGGAATTAAAATAATCTTGTTTGGAAAGAAAAAGATATGAAAAGTTATTTTGAACCTTCAGAATTGATCATCAATAGTGATGGCAGCGTATTCCACTTACATGTAAGACCGGAGCAGTTGGCTGATAAAGTGATCTTAGTAGGCGATCCCGGCCGCGTGCCAATGGTGGCGAGCTTCTTTGATGAAAAGGAGTGTGATGTGCAAAGCCGAGAATTCAGAACCATTACAGGTCGCTTTCAAGGCAAGCGAATCACGGTTGTCTCTACGGGCATCGGATGTGATAATATAGATATTGTATTAAACGAACTGGACGCACTGGCTAATATTGACTTTGAGACGCGCACGGTGAAACCGCAATTGCGCCAATTGGAGCTTGTGCGGATTGGGACGTGCGGCGGCTTGCAACCGAATACGCCTGAGGGCACTTTTGTTGCAAGCGTGAAGAGTATAGGTTTTGATGGTCTGCTCAACTTCTATGCAGGACGCAACGAGGCTTGCGACTTGGCGATGGAGAAAGCCTTCGTGCAGCATATGGGTTGGAAAGGGGCGCAGTGTATAGCTCATCCTTATATCATCGATGCTGATAAGGAGCTGATCGAGCGTGTTGCGTCAGAAGATATGGTGCGCGGTGTGACGATTGCTTGCGGCGGTTTCTTCGGTCCGCAAGGGCGCGAGTTGCGCATTCCGCTTGCCGACAGCAATCAGAATGAGAAGATTATGCATTTTGAATATGACGGCTTGCACATTACAAACTTTGAAATGGAGAGCAGTGCCTTAGCCGGTCTCGCACGCTTAATGGGCCATAAGGCAATGACCTGCTGTATGGTGATTGCAAACCGCTTGGCCGGACGGGCGAATCCGAACTATAAAAACAGTATTGAGCTATTGATCGAACGCGTATTGGAGCGTATCTGATCTCTAATTTATTTTGATTAAAAAAGTTCGATTATTATTTGGCAATGTAAAGGGAAGATTGTATTTTTACCACGTGACCTGATGCAATCTTTTTACCTTAATTGCTAATCAACTAATGAGAGCAAAAGGGCAGCTGAGCAAGAAGTGCTTGGTTGCCTTTCTTTTATGTTTTCTGCAAGAAAGCGACGCACGCAATCGTGATGATGCGTGCGTCGCTTCTTTATAAAATGTGGCTATTGGTTTATAAGAAAAGCAAAGCCAAGCGATAGACGATAAATGAAACGGCATAGGCGAGGCCGGTTGTGTAACAAACAGTAAATATTGCCCACTTCCAATGCCCGGTTTCGTTTTTGATAGCAGTCACTGTCGCAATGCAGGGGAAATAAAGCAGGATAAATACTAAATAAGAGAGCGCTGAGGCCGGCGAAAGTGAGCGCGCGATGGCGCTTTGTAAGTGTGTGTCGTGACCGGCAGCGTCTGCGTCATCGATTTTCTCGCCTGCGTACATCACGCCCATCGTAGAGACGACGAGTTCTTTTGCACTAACGCCGGACAAGATGCCGACATTCATTCTCCAATCGAAGCCTAAGGGGGACATAATCGGACCGATAAGGCGTCCCGCCTGCTCTAAGTAAGACATTTGCGGCGCTGCGACCTCAGCAGAAGGCTGCGCCGTTTGCTGAGTGCTTGCTGTCGGTTGCGGAGATGGCGTCGTTGCTTTAGTCGAAGGCTGCGCCGTTTGCTGAGTGCTTGCTGTCGGTTGCGGAGATGGCGTCGGCGTTTCAGCAGGGCGGGGGAAATAGCCCAAAAACCAGATAATAATGGAAGCCACTAAGATGATATGCCCCATTTTTCGCAAATATTGGCGGCCTTTTTCCCACGTATGGCGGCCGATGCTCTTGGCAGCAGGGAGGCGATAAGGCGGAAGTTCCATCACAAAAGGCAAATCCACGCCTTTCAGCAAAACTTTGCTGAACAACTTCGCCATTACAACCGCCATAAATATGCCTAAAGCGTACAAGCCTAAGAGAACGAAAGCCGCTTGATGTGGGAAAAACGTACCAATGAGCAGAATATAAATCGGAATACGCGCCGAGCAGGACATCATAGGAATGACCAGCATCGTAATGAGTCGGCTTTTAGGATTTTCAATCGTGCGTGTGGCGATGACGGCAGGCACATTGCAGCCAAAGCCCATAATCATCGGAATAAAACTCTTGCCGTGTAGTCCCATATGGTGCATCAATCGGTCCATAATAAAGGCCGCACGCGCCATATACCCTGAATCTTCGAGCAGAGAAATAAAAGTATAGAGAATGAGAATGTTAGGTAGGAAAACAATAACTGCTCCCACACCGCCAATGATACCATCGACGAGCAAGTCGCGCAAAGCGCCGGGCGCCATGTTTCCGGATACAAACTCGCCGATACGATCTACGAGCCACTGCAACCAGTCCATCGGGTACTGCCCCAAAGTAAACGTCGCCTCGAACATTAAAAAGAGCAAGGCAAAGAAGATGGGGAAGCCCCAAATGCGGTGGGTCACGATGCGATCGATGCGATCCGTGAGCGTGGGCTCCTCGCTGCGTTTTGCCGGGCGAAACGTTTCGCGCAGTGCGCCTTGAATAAAACCATATTTGGCGTCAATCAGTGCCGACTCGGCCGATTCTCCCAACTCTTTTTGCAAGCGTTGTTGTTCGGCATAGCGTATGGAGATAATTTCGTCGTGGTTAGGCAGCTTGTCAATCAAGCTATCAACCTCCTTATCTCCTTCTAAGCATTTAATAGCTAAGTAACGCGTGGAATATTTGTAGCGTATCCGGTCATTGCGTTGAAAGGCTGCTTTTATTTTGTCAATGCTACTCTCCAGTTCTGCTCCGTGATTGATATGAATGTGTCGAGATATTTTCGGATTATTACCTTCATAGACAGCGATAACTTTCTCAAACAATTCTTCTATCCCTCTTCCCGTGCGGCATACCGTGGGAATCATTGGCGCACCCAGTAATATGCCCAGCTTATGATGGTCCAACTGATCGCCGCGTGCCTCTAATTCGTCATACATATTCAGTGCGCAGACGAGCGGGAGGTGCATATCAATCAGTTGGGTCGTCAGGTAGAGATTTCGCTCCAGGTTCGATGCATCTATGACATTGACGATCACGTCCGGCGTCTCTTCTATCAGCTGTTTGCGCACGTATAGTTCCTCCGGACTATAAGTTGATAGCGAGTAAGTGCCGGGGAGGTCGACTATTCTGAAATGATACGTGTTGCCGTTCTTCGCCGTGAAGTCGAAGAAGCCGTCTTTTGCTCCGACCGTTACGCCGCTGTAATTGCCAACATGCTCGTGCGCCCCGCTGGCTATGTTAAACAGCGAAGTCTTGCCGCAATTCGGATTGCCAAGCAAGGCAACGTAGATCGTGCGTCGTTTCTCGTCGGCCATTTTCTCCATCTTGTGTAAGAGGCGCAGTTGCAACTCGGCTTCTTCTTCAGCCGTAGGGTGGAGCGGCATTCTGTTTTCTGGCGCCTCCTGCTGTGCTTTGGTTAAGGCTTCCTCCTCGCCGATAACCTCGATCAGGGCTGCCTCGCTGCGGCGCAAGGAAATCTTGTAGTCCATCACCTCATATTCGATAGGATCACGGAGTGGAGCGTTGAGAATGACGCGCACAGTTTTGCCTTTGATAAATCCCATCTCTACAATGCGCTTACGGAAACCGCCGTGGCCAAACACTTTGACAATGACGCCGCGCTCACCGGTATGTAGTTCGCTTAATCTCATGGTTTATTCGCTTTTTTGCCTATAAACTGTTGATAATTCCAGTCAGAAGCTATGCAAAGTTGCATAAAAATCTCTGTATAAAGATGGCTGTAGGCTGATTTTATTTGCGAAAAAACGCTTGCAGGCCAATATTTTTTTCGATGGAGGCCGGTGCCTTCTTTTCGAGGTCCTCGTAGGTGTGGTTGGGAGTAGTGCCGGGCAGTTTGATTGAAAGAAAAGTGTCCGCCTTTAGCGCCTTTGACTGCCTTTGCTTTTGCTGATCGTCGTGAAAGAAGCGAGGTGGTTGTGTACGAACAAATCCATCTCAAACCGACAGAAAATGTGGCCCTGTTTTGATGAGATAAGGGCAAGGAAAACAATCGCTTAAGTCGTAATCTGCTGCGTCAATGATCCGATTGGGGGCTTTTGTCTCGTGAGGCGAAGCAGTTTTTATCACGAGCGCAGACTCTTTTCATCACGATGGTACATATTTTTCGTCACGATGAAATAGTGAGAATATGCAGCCTTTGGCGTGAAAAATCAAAAGGTGATTTTGTGAAAATGAGAGATGAGGCCGTATTTTTTAGTTATTGTTAGTCGGAAATAAAAGTCTCTTGCGCGGCTTGGTGAGAGAATGTTTGCCGTTCAAGTATTGCGGGTGAAAATGCTTATATGCGTGAGGTGAAAACGAAGAGGACCGGATTTTTCATCCGGCAATAGATGAGCCGATTAAGCGTAAAGCTACTATAATAAAACTCCGGCCGACAGTTTGTCTGCTGCCGGCCGGAGTAGGTGAAGGGCGAGCGAGAAATAAAGCGCTGCCCGTTGTTTTTTAGTCAGTCGTTACCAAACGTCTACACGCTTTGCTTTAGGAACAAAGAGCGGATCCTTGGACGTAATATTGAAGGCCTTGTACCACGCATCGATTTGCGGAAGCGCAGCATTGACGCGCCAGCGTGCCGGAGCGTGCGGGTCCATCTTGTTGAGCATTCTCAGCTGCTCGGGACGAATGTTTTGTGCCCAGATCAAGCCAAACGAGAGGAAGAAGCGCTGCTCCGGTGTGAAGCCTTCCAGCGTTTCGCCTTTCTTCGTCTTCATCGTGTTTTGCAATGCTTGATATGCCACGTTCAAACCACCGTTGTCGGCGATGTTTTCGCCTAAGGTCAGTTTGCCGTTAGCCATCATACCCGGGAGCACTTCAATCTTGTTGAAGAAATCTTCCATCACTTTCGTGCGCTTTTCAAAATTCTTCTTATCAGCTTCCGTCCACCAGTTGCGCAGATTTCCGGTCTTGTCGAATTGTGCGCCTTGATCGTCGAAGCCGTGCGTCATTTCGTGACCGATAACCACGCCGATGGCGCCGTAGTTGGTCGCATCGTCAGCCTCAATGTTGAAGAACGGCGGCTGCAGGATAGCTGCCGGGAAGCAGATCTCGTTGGTCGTCGGGTTGTAGTAAGCATTGATCGTTTGCGGTGTCATCAACCATTCGGTCTTATCCGTTGGTTTGTTGGCCTTGCGGCGGATAACGTCATCCGTATTAAACTCGGAAGCGCGGCTTAAGTTCTCGTAGAAAGACAAAGATTCGTCGATCTGCAGCGCAGAGTAGTCGCGCCAAGTATCAGGATAGCCGACCTTCACGTAGAAGTTGTTCAGCTTGTCGATAGCCTGCTCCTTGGTGGCCGGACTCATCCACTTCAAAGCCTTGATCCGTTCGCCGAGTGCTACTTGCAGGTTTCGCACCAATTCCAGCATACGCTTCTTAGCTGCTTCAGGGAAGTATTTTTCTACATACATCTTGCCCACAGCCATACCTAATACGCCGTTGACTACGCCTACTGCACGCTTCCAGCGCGGACGATCCTGCTGTGCGCCACTCATTGTCTTTGAATAGAAATCAAAGGATGCAGCGCGGAAGTTGTCGTCTAAGGCGTTGGCTGCGGCGTCGATCACCTTGAATTCTGCGTAAGCTTTCAAGTCGTCCAGAGTATAGTCGTTCAAAATCTTCTCTACTTCATGTAAAGGCTCGATTTGGTTGACCGTAACATCTTGGAAAGTGGGGAAACCTAAGGCCGTTCTCGTAGCTTCCCAATCGATGCCGGGGAAGTCTTTGAGCAATTGGGCATAGGACATTTTGTGGTAGTTGCCTTCTACGTCGCGCAGTTGCGTAGCGCTATATGAGGCTTTGGCAATCTGCGTTTCTATGGCCATGACGGCTTGCATCTTCTTTTCAGCAGTCGATTGATCGTCGCCAACCATCGTAAAGAGTTTCTTGATATATGCTTTGTAGGCATTGCGTACCTTTACCGTAGTGGAGTCGTCATTCAGGTAGTAATCGCGTTCTCCTAAAGAGATGCCGCCCTGGCTGATGTTGACGAGGTTCATTGCCGCATTGCGAATATCTGCACTGATGCCGAAATCGAACATCATCGCAGCAGCGCCTTTGCGGTCTAACTGTGCTACGACTAATTGGTAGTCTTTCTTGCTCTTAATGTCGCGCACCTTTGCCAAAACCGGGCGCAGCGGTGCGATGCCTTCGCGATTGCGGCGAACGCTGTCCATCGCTAAGTTGTAAAGACTGCCGATCTTTTGGCCTAACGTGCCTTTTGCTTGCGGATGCTTGGCCAAATCCTCGATTAGCTTTCTTACTTGCGCTTGATTATTCTCGTGGAGCTGATCAAATTGCCCGAAGCGCGTGTATTCAGGTGTGAGGGGATGAGCTTTCATCCAACCGCCTGCGGAATACTCGTAGAAGTCCTTACCGGGCTTTGCGCTAAGGTCCATGTTTTGCTTGCTAATTCCCGAAATGGTCTGTTGCCCGAAAGCTGAGGCAGCCATTAACGAGAACATGGGTAGCATTGTTTTAATTCTCATAGTCATATATATTAAATGTTATTTTGATTGCATTTCTTCTAAGCGAGAGGCTGCTGCTTCCCAATCGGCCATGGTCTGTTCCAACTCTTTCTGCAGTGAAGCATATTGTGAAATTAGTGCCGCGTCGGTCGCTCCTTCCGGAGTGGACATCTGCAGCTCTAAATCTTGCAAGGCTGCTTCGATTCGGGAGATGGCCTCTTCTTTCTCTTTTACCTCTTTTTCTACTTTTCGCAATAATCGCGCGTGTTCTTTCTGCTCTTCGTAGGAGAGCTTGCCTTGTGCTTGTCGGGGCGCATCGGCGTTTGCGGCGCTTTGCGTCGGTGCAGCTTCCAAACTCTTCAAGTCTTGCAGTTCCTTCTTTTGCAAGAAGTCGTAAATGCCGCCTAAGTGTTCGCGCACAAGTCCATCGCCGAATTCGTAAACCTTTGTGACGAGACCATCCAGGAAGTCGCGGTCGTGGCTCACCAAGATTACTGTGCCATCAAATGCTTGTATGGCTTCTTTCAATACGTCTTTGGTGCGCATATCCAAGTGGTTGGTCGGCTCATCTAAGATTAAGAAATTTACCGGCTCAAGCAATAGACGTATCATGGCTAATCGGCTGCGCTCACCGCCCGATAGCACTTTTACTTTCTTGTCGGAAGCTTCGCCGCCAAACATAAAGGCGCCGAGAATATCGCGAATCTTTAAGCGAATATCCCCTTTGGCCACGCTGTCGATCGTATCAAAAACCGTCAGGTTCTCATCTAAAAGTTGCGCTTGATTTTGTGCGTAATAACCAATGGCTACGTTGTGCCCGAGTTTGAGATGTCCTGTATAAGGTATCTCTCCCATGATACATTTTACCAAGGTTGATTTGCCCGCGCCGTTCTTTCCTACGAATGCGACTTTCTCTCCGCGCTTCAGCGTTAGGTTGACATCGTGGAAAACGCAATGGGAACCATAATCTTTTCGCAGATCTTCGCAGATTAGCGGGTAGTCGCCGGTGCGGCTGCAAGGCGGAAACTTTAAATGTAAGCTTGATCGATCAACTTCATCAACGACAATCGGAACAATCTTTTCCAATTGCTTGATGCGACTTTGTACTTGTACAGCTTTCGTAGGCTTATAGCGGAAGCGTTCTATGAAATCTTTGATGTCAGCAATTTCTTTTTGCTGGTTTTCATACGCTCGCAATTGCTGTTCGCGGCGCTCTTCGCGCAGCCGGACAAAGTCGTCATATTTTGCCTTGTAGTCAGCGATACGTCCGCAAGAGATTTCGATCGTGCGGTTCGTGACATTATTCAAGAAAGCGCGGTCGTGACTTACCAAGACTACGGCACTCGCACTGTGTTGCAGGAATTGCTCCAGCCAGCGAATGCTTTCGATGTCCAAGTGGTTGGTCGGCTCATCTAATAATAAGATGTCCGGGCTGCGAAGCAGGATTTTTGCCAATTCTATACGCATACGCCAGCCACCACTGAACTCTTTTGTGGGTCGGTTGAAGTCTTCGTGCACAAAGCCCAAACCTAAAAGTGTGCGCTCCATTTGAGCACGATAATTCAAGCCGCCCATTAGCTGAAAGCGATCGTTATCGTGGGCAAAGCGCTCTACGAGTTCTAAGTAATCCTGGCTTTCATAATCGTCCCGATTAGCGAGCTCTTGGTTTTCTCGCTCTATGCGCTGCTGCAGGTCGCGGATATCGGCAAAGGCTTTCTCGGTCTCCTCAATGACGGTGTGGTCATCGCTGAGCACCATCACTTGCGGCAAGTAGCCTATCGTTGCTTCTTTTTCAATAGCAACGCTGCCGCTCGACGCTTTTTGGCTGCCGGATAGAATCTTTAGCAGCGTGGACTTGCCCGCCCCATTCTTTCCGACCAGCGCGATACGATCCTTTTTGTTTATATTAAAGCAGACGTTGGTGAATAGCGGAGTTGCACCGAACATTACTGCCAGTTGATCTACAGCTATCAAAACGATTAGTAAGCTCTGGCGATGATTACTTTGTGTTTAGCAGGTTTGCCGGAGACCATATCAATGCCCGGATTTGTTTGGTCTACATTGAAAGGAATACAGCGGATTGTGGCCTGCGTTTCTTCTTTAATTTTCGCCTCAGTTTCTTCAGTTCCATCCCAAGGACAAAGGAAAAATCCTCCATCTTTTACGCGCGTCTTAAAGTCGTCGTAGTTGTCGCAGGGGAAGATGCGCTCATCGCGGAATTTTGAAGCCTTATGAAACATATGCTGCTGAATCTCTTCCAAGAGTTTCTCTACATATTCTTCGATACCTTCAACCTGCAAGGTCTCTTTTTCGAGCGTATCGCGGCGCATCAGTTCGATGGTGCCGTTTTGCAGGTCGCGCCCGCCCATTACCAAGCGCACTGGTACACCCTTTAATTCGTAATCAGCAAACTTGAAGCCCGGGCGTTTATTGTCTGCGTTATCATATTTTACGCGGATGCCTTTGCCACGAAGCGTTGAAGCGATTGCCTCCAAGCGCTTGTTGAGCTTCTGCAGTTCCTCGTCAGTCTTATATATCGGTACTATGACCACTTGAATTGGAGCAAGGTGGGGTGGTAGCACAAGGCCGTTGTCGTCAGAGTGCGTCATAATCAAAGCGCCCATCATACGGGTTGATACGCCAAAACTCGTAGCCCACGGGTATTGCAACTGATTGTCTTTATCGACATATTGTACGCCAAAAGCCTTTGCGAAGTTTTGCCCTAAGAAGTGGCTCGTGCCGTTTTGTAATGCCTTGCCATCTTGCATCATTGCCTCAATCGTGTAAGTCTGCACAGCGCCTGCAAAGCGTTCAGTAGCGCTCTTCATTCCGCGTACTACGGGGACGGCCATAACGTTTTCCACGCAGTCGGCATAAACGTCGAGCATCTGACGGGCACGTTGATCTGCCTCTTCGCGCGTCGCGTGGGCTGAATGCCCTTCTTGCCAGAGAAACTCTGACGTGCGTAGGAATAAGCGTGTGCGCATTTCCCAACGCATAACGTTGCACCACTGGTTACAAATGACGGGCAGATCTCGCCAAGAATGAATCCATTTGCGATACGTATTCCAAAACATAGTTTCAGATGTAGGACGTATAATCAACTCTTCGTCGAGTTTGGCTTCGGGATCAACAACTACGCCCGTTTTCTCAGCGTTCGTCTTCAAGCGATAGTGCGTCACAACGGCACATTCCTTAGCGAAGCCCTCAACGTGTTCAGCCTCTTTCGAGAGAAAAGATTTTGGAATCAATAATGGGAAATACACATTTTGCACGCCCACATCCTTAAAGCGCGCGTCCATACTCTGTTGAATGCGTTCCCATATTGCATAGCCGTAAGGTTTTATTACCATACAGCCGCGCACGTCAGATTGCTCTGCCAATTCGGCCTTTACAACCAATTCGTTATACCAGCGGGAGTAGTCCACACTTCTTTTCGTCAAATCTTTGAGTTCTTTCGCCATTGATTCTTTCTAATTTATTTTGACCGCGAAGTTAGCAATTTCCATTCATATAAGGCGTTCCTAAGGTTTATTCTGCACAAAAACCGCTGTAAAAGTGTTCTGAAAAGCTACAAAAAATAAAGAAGTCTGATTATTCATTCGAGAAATTTGTTTTGATTTGGTCTTTGTTCTATCTTTGCCTCAGTTTAATGGAAAAAGAATCAAAGAAATGAAGACGAAATTTTCAATTTTCTGTTTAAGTGCAGCGCTTATTTTCAGTAGTTGCGATATGTCAAACAAGACTAAGGGCGGACTTATCGGCGGTAGTGGTGGTGCTGCTCTTGGCGCAATTATTGGCAGTGTTGCCGGCAAAGGTAAAGGAGCAGCTATTGGTGGTGCCATTGGTGCTGCTGTAGGTGCGGGTGCCGGTATTTTGATCGGCAATAAGATGGATAAGGCGCGCGAAGCTGCTCGCAGAGCCAATGCCGAGGCTGAAGTAATCAAGGATGATAAGACCGGACTTACTTACGTAAAGGTTACTTTCCCCTCAGGACTCTTATTCCAGACGGGACAGGATGTGTTGAGCGCTTCAGCCCGCAACGACTTGGCTACATTTGCACGGAATCTTACCTCTGATATGGACCTCTATGTTTATGGATATACTGACAACCAAGGTTGGCGTGGTGCTTCAGCTTCGGAGAGTATGAACAAAAATCAAGTGCTTTCAGAGCAACGTGCTAATAGTGTAAGCAGCTACCTGCGTTCCAATGGTATCTCCTCCTCGCAAATGAAAGAGATTAAAGGCTTCGGCGAGAGCAACCCTGTAGCCTCTAACGATTCGAGTGCGGGACGCGAACAAAACCGTCGTGTTGAAGTTTACGTAATGCCGAGTAAAGAAATGATTAAGAACGCCAAGGCAGAAGCCGGCGAATAATGTTTATACATAGTATATGTAGAATAGGGATAGCACCTTGTGTTGTCCCTATTTTTGTGGGTCGAAAAGCGAAATCCTGAAAGAATGAAAGTGGGGTAGTCGTTATTTATCTCAAATAAATCTAATTTGAAAGATAAATATGCTTGTAAAAATGAGCAGATAAATGCAGGTGGCTTAACCTGTATTCCTTTTTATTGATAGCCTCAAAATGAAATTAGTAGCGATATTCCTTTCTTATAGGAATGTCGCCACTAATTCCAATGATCCTTTTTAATTGAATTCTTCATCGGTTTCTTCCTCATCAAAGAACTCTTGACGAGGAGCCCCAATAGGATCACTTGGATTATAATCACCTCCAACACCTGGGCTTGCTGTGATTAATAGTGATTCGCTTAACAAGTCTATCTGTTGTAGCTCCGGACTTTCGTATATTCGCTTCATAATGCCTATATTTAATTAAAAATATTTTTATTCTCAATAAAGTTGATATTGTAAATCTTACTTATCCTTAGTAATTCTTTTTGGGTAATGTCGTTATAGTCTAAACGTCACACTTTGTCTTGTTTTAAATAAGGTTGACACCTAAAGTGTCATTAAGATGAATAAGC
>OHAO01002035.1_pt1 | contig 13002 bp, 10 predicted proteins | sample 1577151 | NCBI WGS metagenome assembly OHAO01 (sample SAMEA3541585, study PRJEB24748) | human gut metagenome | biome: human gut; feature: human-associated habitat; material: faeces | place: China | collected 2012 | reverse complement strand
AATCCAATTTATGAAAGAAGAAGTCTTTGGAAAATCCAGACTTTGTCTCATCTCCTATACAAAGAAATCGCTGAAGTATAAAACTTCAGCGATTTCTTTTTCACATTTCTTATATCGACAATCATCATATTCTCTGCTGAATATGATTTTCTTTGATTAACGAAAAAACTGTTCTTATAACTGCGGACCAGCTGAAACAAGAGCTTTTCCTGCCTCGTTGCTCTCATATTTTGCAAAGTTTTTAATAAATCTTCCTGCAAGATCTTTTGCCTTTTCATCCCATTCGGAAGCGTCTGCATATGTGTCACGAGGATCAAGAATGTTTGTGTCAACTCCCGGAAGCTCTGTCGGAACTTCAATGTTGAAGTACGGAATAGTTTTTGTCGGCGCATTTGCGATATCTCCGTTCAAAATTGCATCGATGATACCACGAGTATCTTTAATAGAGATACGTTTTCCTGTTCCGTTCCATCCTGTATTTACAAGATATGCTTTCGCGTTGTTAGCTTTCATTTTCTTAACGAGCTCTTCAGCATATTTTGTCGGATGAAGCTCAAGAAATGCCTGTCCAAAACATGCTGAGAATGTCGGTGTCGGCTCTGTGATACCACGCTCCGTACCTGCAAGTTTTGCTGTAAATCCTGACAAGAAATAATATTCTGTCTGCTCCGGTGTAAGAATCGATACCGGCGGAAGCACTCCAAACGCATCTGCTGACAGGAAAATTACATTTTTCGCTGCCGGAGCTGCCGATATCGGACGCACGATTTTTTCAATATGATCGATCGGATAAGACACACGAGTATTCTCTGTTACACTCTTATCATCAAAGTCAATTTTTCCGTTCTCATCAAGAGTTACGTTCTCAAGAAGAGCGTTTCTCTTAATTGCATTATAAATATCCGGCTCTGACTCTTTATCAAGGTTGATTACTTTTGCATAACATCCGCCTTCAAAGTTAAAGATACCGTTATCATCCCATCCGTGCTCGTCATCACCGATCAAAAGACGTTTCGGATCTGTGGAAAGCGTTGTCTTACCTGTTCCTGAAAGTCCGAAGAAAATTGCTGTATTCTCTCCGTTCATGTCTGTGTTTGCGGAACAGTGCATAGAAGCGATTCCTTTCAGCGGCAGATAGTAGTTCATCATAGAGAACATACCTTTTTTCATCTCTCCGCCGTACCATGTATTCAGAATAACCTGCTCACGGCTTGTAATATTGAACATAGCCGCTGTCTCTGAGTTCAATCCCAGTTCTTTATAATTTTCCACTTTTGCTTTTGATGCATTGTATACAACAAAATCCGGCTTAAAGTTCTCAAGCTCTTCCTCTGTCGGCTGAATAAACATATTCTTTACAAAATGAGCCTGCCAAGCAACCTCTACGATAAAACGGATTGCCATACGTGTATCTGCATTTGCTCCGCAAAATGCGTCAACAACAAACAGTCTCTTATTGGAAAGTTCTTTCAGCGCGATCGCCTTACATGTATCCCATGCTTCCTGGCTTGCCGGATGATTGTCGTTTTTGTATTCATCTGATGTCCACCAAACCGTATCTTTGGAGTTTTCATCCATTACGATAAATTTATCTTTCGGAGAACGTCCTGTATAAATACCTGTCATTACATTAACAGCTCCCAGTTCGCTTTCCTGTCCTTTTTCAAAGCCTTCAAGACTTGAATCTGTCTCTTCTTTAAAAAGCAGCTCATAAGAAGGGTTGTAAACGATTTCCGTAGTTCCTGTAATACCATACTGACTAAGATCAATGTTTGCCATAATATGTCTTACCTCTCTCTTTCTAAAATGTATATTTCACATCTACGCCGCTTAATGCCAGCGTTATGCTTTCATTATACAAAATCATTTTCCAAAAATCAACAATAATATTCATCTATCTCTCTCGATTATATGAAAGTTTTATAAACTGCAAATTCATATGCTCTATTTTATTTCTAAAAAAAACAAAATTACATTTCAATCACCGGAAGTGTCAAAAGGCACATTTGTGGATTTTAAGCGATTGTCAAGGTTTCCGAAAAATCTGGGTTTTGACTCGTCGCCATTTAAAAAATGCAGGATTTTTTTATCAATCCTGCATTTTCTACACGACAAACCTCTCATAAATTATACATTCAAAATTTCTTTCACGATTTCTTTCATTTTGTCCGAATCGCATTCTCTGTTATGTCTGATCTGAGCATTTCGGATCTCTTTGATCGCATTCGGAATTTCCGTTGCCGACAGGGCGCTCAGCTCATCGATCAATTCAAATTCATCTTTCTTTGCATATTTATCGTCAATGGCAGTCATAACGCTATGGATAAATTTATACGGACTCGCCGTCGAAGCTACGAGACACTTCTTTTCATCCCCACTTTCCTTGCGGTATTGTGCGCATACATGTGCCGCTACCGCCGTATGCGTATCCATCACATACCCTGTTTTCTCATATGTATTTTTAATCGTCTCTTTCGTCTCTTCTTCCGTCGCAAATCCTCCGACAAAATCACCTAACTGTCCGCGCATCTCTTCTGTTATTTCATAAACGCCTTCTTCTTTAAGCTGTCTCATCAACTCGGCATTTTTCCCTGCATCCTGCCCTGCGATTGTATAGATCAAACGCTCCAGATTGCTGGAAATCAAAATGTCCATAGACGGGGAAGATGTCAGGATAAATTCTCTGTTTTTATCATAAACCCCTGTTTTAAAGAAATCAAAAAGCACTTTATTTTCGTTGGATGCACAGATCAGCTTTGCAATCGGCACTCCCATCTGTTTCGCATAATAAGCAGCCAGAATGTTTCCGAAGTTTCCTGTCGGAACCGTCACATTGATCTTTTCTCCCGCTTTGATTTCTTCATTCTCAAGCAGTTTTGCATAAGCGTAAACATAATATACTACCTGCGGAACAAGACGTCCGATATTGATAGAGTTCGCAGATGAAAACTGGTATCCGGCATCTGCCAACTCTTCCGCCAGCTTTTTATCTTCAAAAATCGCTTTCACACCGCTTTGTGCATGATCGAAATTTCCGTGGATCGCCACTACTGATGTGTTCTCTCCTTTTTGAGTCACCATCTGAAGCTCCTGAATACGGCTGACGCCCCCTTTTGGATAAAAAACGATGATCCTCGTTCCCGGAACGTCCGCAAAACCTGCAAGAGCCGCCTTTCCCGTATCTCCTGATGTTGCCGTTAAAATTACAATTTCATTTTTCACATTATTTTTCTTAGCCGACGTAATAAGAAGATGCGGCAAAATCGACAAAGCCATATCCTTAAATGCGATCGTTGCTCCGTGGAACAACTCCAAATGATATGTGTCACCCACTTTTACAAGCGGAGCGATCACTTCTGTATCAAACTTGGAATCATACGCACTGTTGATGCAGTGTTTTAACTCTTCCTCCGTAAAATCTGTAAAAAACTGTTTCATCACAGCATAAGCTGTTTCCTGATAAGACATCCCTTTCAATTCATCAAGCGTAACGTCAAGCTTTGGAATAGATTCCGGAACAAACAATCCCCCGTCATCTGCCAGACCTTTCAAGATCGCCTCGGATGCCGTCACTGTTTTTTCTGAGTTTCTTGTACTCTTATACAATAAATTCATTATTTTACCTCTTTTTCTTTCTGCAACACAATTTTCAACTAAATATATTCCTGAATACTCAGGCACTTTTTCGTTCCCGCCTTATGCAGATCGCCACAATACCGCATACTGCCATCAGCATCGGATAGATCAAATACGGCATAAAATCAAACGGAGTCAGACCTGTAAGAGCCGCAGCCGTAAGAAGCTGAGCGCCGTAAGGGATCAGCCCCTGTCCAACGGATGTAAACATATCCAGCAGAGATGCCGATCTTCTTGGATCAACGTCAAACTCATCACTGATTTCCTTCGCGATCGGGCCTGTCATAACAATCGCTACCGTATTGTTTGCCGTACAAAGATCAACTAAAAACGAAAGCAGCGCAATTCCTCCCTGTGCTCCTTTTGCTCCGTGAATCCTGCTTTTGATCTGATCCAGAATAAACTGGATTCCGCCGTTCATCTTCACAAGCGATACAATACATGCTACAAGAATAGATATTACAGTAATATCATACATCGATACAACGCCATCTCCTACAACAGTAAACATATCCGCTAAAACAATGTTTCCCGTTGCCACTCCCGCTATAAGTGAAATAACAGTTCCGCCGATCAGCACGAGAAATACATTGATTCCGATCAACGCACCTATAAGCACGACAAGATACGGTACAACCTGCCAGAAATTATAGTCTAAATTCTCTGTAATATCGTACGCTACATTGCGCGTCACAAACCAAAAGAACACGACTGTAATGATCGCCGCCGGAAGTACGATCAGAAAATTCATCTTAAACTTATCTTTCATCTCGCATCCCTGCGTTTTTACTGCCGCAATCGTCGTATCAGAGATCATCGACAGGTTATCGCCGAACATTGCCCCGCACACGACGGCAGCTACACAGATTGCCATAGAAAACCCTGTCTGTTTACTGATTCCGACCGCAATCGGAGCAAGCGCCGTGATTGTTCCTACGGAAGTTCCCATCGACACTGAAATAAAACATCCTATAATAAACAGACCTGCCACTGCAAAATGCGGCGGAATAAGAGAGAGTCCCAAATTCACCGTACTGTCCACTCCGCCTGCTGCGGTTACCGCTCCCGAAAAAGCTCCCGCGCAAAGGAAAATAAGACACATAGTAATAATATTTTCCTCTCCGAGTCCTTTTGCGATCACTTCCATCTTTTTCTGAAAACTTACTTTACGGTTCTGCAAAAACGCAACAAATAAAGCAATCAGAAATGCAACTACTGCCGGCATTGCGTAAAAATCCTTAAACAAGATTCCCGCGCCTAAAAAGATTACCAAAAACACGCCTATAGGCAGAAGCGCAAAAGCCTTTCCCTTTTGTTTTTCATTTCCCATTAAATTCTCCCTTTCGTTTTAGATATAATAACCGTTGCAAAAAGGCGGCAGTACTGCCTGCCGCTTTTCTTTTTGCCCGAATTTCGGCTAAAAGAGCCAAAACTTTATATATTATTTCTTTTTACTGTTTGTATAGTTGACCAATCCGCCTGCGGCAATCAATTTCTGCATAAATTCCGGGAAGGGCTGACCTTTAAATTCAGTTCCTTTTGTACGATTGTAAATCATACCACTGTCAAAATCAACCTCAACTTCGTCACCTGCTTCAATTCCCTGTGCCGCTTCCGGACATTCAATAATCGGAAGACCGATATTGATTGCATTTCTGTAAAAGATTCTTGCGAACGTTTCCGCGATAATGCAGCTTACTCCTGCCGTTTTCAAGCAGAGCGGCGCATGTTCTCTGGATGATCCGCATCCGAAATTTTTATTTGCCACAATAATATCTCCCGACTGTACTTTTTTTACAAAATCCGGATCTATATCTGCCATAGCGTGGCTGGCAAGTTCTTGTGCATCAAAGGAATTCAGATATCTTGCCGGAATGATAACGTCTGTATCTACATTGTCTCCGTATTTAAAAACATGTCCGTGCGCTCTCATGATCTTCCTCCTTCTTTCTGTTCTGCACATTGAATATTCCGCGAATCTGCCTCTTCGTCTGCAGCGCTTATTTTTTCGGGATTTGCAATATACCCTTTGATCGCACTTGCAGCGGCAACTTCCGGCGATGCCAGATAAATCAGAGAATCAACATGTCCCATGCGTCCGACAAAATTACGGTTCGTTGTGGAAACACACTTTTCTCCTGCTGCCATAACTCCCATATGCCCGCCCATACACGGTCCGCAGCTCGGAGTATTTACAGCACATCCTGCATCTACAAAAATATCCAGCAGTCCTTCTTTGATACATTGCTTATAAATCTTCTGTGTAGCCGGAACAACCATCACACGCACATCAGGATGTACCGTATGACCTTTCAGTATTGCCGCAGCTTTCCTCATATCTTCCATTCGTCCGTTCGTACAAGAACCAATCACAACCTGATCGATCTTAACCTGTTCCTCTGCCTCGATCTCATCAATCGTCTTTGCGTTTCCCGGCAAATGCGGAAACGCTACCGTCGGACGCACCTTTGACAGATCAATCTCTACAACGTCGTCATAAACCGCATCCTCGTCCGCCTCGTAAACTGTATACGGTTTCTCACAATGAGCGTCAAGATACTCGACCGTCTTTTCATCCACCGGAAAAATCCCGTTTTTCGCACCGGCCTCAATCGCCATATTCGCCATCGTAAAACGATCATCCATAGACAGATTTCCAATTCCGTCACCTGTAAATTCCATTGATTTATAAAGCGCGCCGTCCACTCCGATCTTGCCGATAATGTGAATGATAATATCTTTTCCGCTTACATATTTCCCCGGCTTTCCCGTCAGAACAAACTTGATCGCCGACGGCACTTTAAACCAGATTTCTCCTGTCGCCATTCCGGTTGCCACATCGGTCGTTCCCATTCCTGTTGAAAACGCGCCCAAAGCTCCGTATGTACATGTATGTGAATCCGCTCCGATGATACACTCACCTGCGGTGACAACTCCCGCTTCGGGAAGAATCGCATGTTCCACACCCGATTTTCCCTGTTCAAAATACCATTTCAGCCCCTGCTCCTTCGCATATTCACGAATTGCTTTTGAATTTTCCGCTGATTTGATATCTTTATTCGGTGTAAAATGATCCGGTACAAACACAACCTTATCTTTATCAAATACTTTATCCGACATCTGTCTGATGATCGGCAAAGCCATCGGTCCTGTAATATCATTCGCCATCACGATATCGAGTTTCGCTTCGATCAGCTGCCCTGCTTCCACAGTATCCAATCCTGCGTGAGCAGCCAAAATCTTCTGCGTCATCGTCATTCCCATTTTTGAGACCCCCTTTATCATTCATAAATATGGTCTTTGCCACATCATTTTTATTTCTTTGCGATATATCCTTTTGCCGTAAGCGCTTCTGCACAAAGCACTGCTCCGCCAGCCGCACCTCTTACTGTATTATGTGACAGTCCGATAAACTTAAAGTCATACATGCTGTCCTCTCTGAGACGTCCGATAGACACTCCCATGCCGCGCTCATAATCTACGTCTGCCGTTACCTGCGGACGATTTTCTTCCTCAAGATACTGGATAAACTGCTTCGGCGCGCTCGGCAGTTCTGCTTCCTGCGGGAATCCTTTAAAGTTTACCAGTTTTTCAATTAGCTGTTCTTTTGTCGGTTTCTTTTCAAAATTGATAAATACCGCCGCAGTATGTCCGTTTAATACAGGAACACGCACACACTGACATGTGATCTTCGGAAGCTCGGCTTTTACGATCTCGCCATTTTCCACTTTTCCGAGAACTCTAAGCGGCTCCTGCTCGCTTTTCTCTTCTTCTCCTCCGATAAACGGAATAATATTTCCCAGCATTTCGGACAGAACACGTGGGTGTCTATCGGATTCGGGATGTTTCCAACCATTTCCGGCCAGTCTTTGAATGTTTTTCCTGCTCCTGAAATTGCCTGATATGTTGTAACAACAAGCTCTTTCGGTCCGAATTCTTTCCATGCCGCCAAACACGGAGCGTAACTTTGGATCGAACAGTTCGGTTTTACTGCAATGAATCCTCTCGTTGTACCGAGACGTTTCTTCTGATCTTTGATCACTTCAAAATGTTCTGCATTGATCTCCGGTACTACCATCGGAACGTCCGGCGTCCAGCGATGCGCGCTGTTGTTTGATACGACCGGAGTCTCTGTTTTTGCATATGCCTCTTCGATCACTTTGATCTCTTCTTTGCTCATATCAACCGCGCTGAAAACAAAATCTACAGTCGAAGCTACATGCTCTACGTCATTTACGTTAAGAACAACAAGCTTTTTCACAGCCTCCGGCATCGGCGTATCCATTTTCCAGCGATCGCCTACCGCTTCCTCATATGTCTTTCCTGCAGAACGCGGGCTTGCCGCAACTGTTACAACTTCAAACCACGGATGATCCTCAAGCAGAGAGATAAATCTCTGACCTACCATTCCTGTCGCACCTAAAATACCTACTTTTAATTTCTGTTCCATCTTCTTTCTCCTTTTACTGTTATTTTTCCTGTTATCTTTCTTACTATAGCGCCATATCCACGTCAGCTTCCGCTTGCCTCTATAACCTCTATAGTATCTTCTATCTGTAAAAGCCTGACTCTGCGAAATTCTTTATAAAGCAGGCTGTTCTTTCAAATATTGCCGTTCTGCTCTGATCACCGCTTCCATTGCGTTTTTCCCCGGCGCGCCGATTGTGTTACGCATATCCACGCATGTTTTCATACTGATCGCCTCATATATATCTTCTTCAAAGACAGGAGAAATCGCCTTGAATTCTTCCAAAGACATATCGTCCAAAGCAATATTTTTCTCAATGCAATACAATACAAGTCTTCCAACGATACCATGGGCATCCCTGAACGGAACATTGTGATTTACGAGATAATCCGCAGCATCCGTCGCATTTGTGAAACCGTGCTTTGCACTTTCTTCCATGCGGGCATTGTTAAAACGCATTGTCTTTAACATTCCTGTAAATAATGCAAGACATCCTTTGGTCGTATCGATCGCATCAAATACAAGTTCTTTATCTTCCTGCATATCTTTATTATATGCAAGCGGAATCCCTTTCATCGTCGTCAAAAGTGAAGTGAGAGCTCCGTAAACGCGTCCTGTTTTTCCTCGTACAAGCTCTGCGATATCAGGATTTTTCTTTTGCGGCATAATACTGCTTCCCGTACTGTAAGCGTCGTCAATCTCAACAAATTTGTATTCATTTGTATTCCAGATGATCACTTCTTCCGAAAATCTGCTAAGGTGCATCATAATCGTTGACATGGCAGACAGAAGTTCAATCAGATAGTCTCTGTCCGACACCGAATCCATACTGTTTAAAGTCGGACCGTCAAATCCGAGAAGCAAAGCTGTATATTCTCTGTCCAACGGATATGTCGTTCCCGCCAAAGCTCCGCTTCCGAGAGGACAAAGGTTCATCCTTTTATAAATATCCCGCATCCTCTGATGGTCGCGCTTAAACATTTCAAAATAAGCTCCCATATGATGTGCCAGAGTAATCGGCTGCGCCTTTTGCAGATGTGTAAATCCCGGCATATATGTCTCTGTATTTTCTTCCATCAATTTCAAAAGAACTTCCATAAGTTCTCTTAACAAACTGTCAAGGTGTGTGATCTCATCTCGCGTATAAAGCTTCATATCCAAAGCGACCTGATCGTTTCTGCTTCGCCCTGTATGTAATTTTTTCCCCGCATCTCCGATCCTGTCGATCAGATTCGCTTCTACAAAGCTGTGGATATCTTCATATTCTTCTGTGATCTCAAGCGTTTTGTTCTCTACGTCTCTGCATATACTTTCAAGACCCTCTATGATCTGATCTTTCTCTTCTTTTGTCAGAATCCCCTGTTTTTCAAGCATCGTCACATGAGCAATGCTCCCTCTGATATCCTGTTTATAAAAACGCTTATCAAAAGAAATCGAAGCGTTAAAATTATAAACTAACTGATCTGTTTCTTTCGTAAAACGACCACCCCATAGTTGTGCCATTTCATCTCCTCTTTTCTGTTCTGCATTTTTCACCTAGTTTAACACATTAACGTGCGAAATGTCCATACTTTTTATAAAAACTGTTTTTCTCTATGCTCACGTTCTCTCATTGAAAACTCACATCCACAGTAATCCTGCCTGTAGAGCCCATATTCTTCGGATAATTCTACAGACCGTTTATATCCGTTCCGCTTTTTAAAATCCGAAACTAAATACTCTACGCCGTACTTTTTCCCGACTCGCACTCCGATCTCGTTCAACTTCTGCGAATTTTTCAGAGGGCTGATGCTCAGAGTCGTCGTAAAATAATCAAATCTGCCTTCCGCTGCCTGCTGCGCCGCCTCTTCAAGCCGAAGTTCATAGCATTTCATGCATCGTGCGCCGCCTTCTTTCAAATGCTCCATCCCTTTTGCCATTTCATAGAACTTCTCCTTATCATACTTTCCCGCAAGGAATGAGACCGGATATTGAAACCGCATATCTTTTATCAGTTTCTGCTGCTCTATGATCCGCTTTGTATACTCGCTCTCAGGATAAATATTCGGGTTATAATAAAGCACCGTGATCCTGAAATAGCGGGATAAATATTCCAGCACATAACTGCTGCACGGCGCACAACAGCTATGGATCAAAAGAGTCGGGACACGGCCTTCCTCTTCAAGACGTTTCAATATTTTATCTAATTCCTTTTGATAATTGATTTTCTGAACATTCATCTTAACTGTTCTCCTATATGCTGCGTTACCTTTTTGTTTATTCTACTTATAATAAGATATCATCTCTTTTTCCAAATTACAATGTCAATCCGTTTCATTTCCAAATCAGATCAAGTTCCGATATGTCGATATTCACACACTGCCGCCGGCTCTCATACATTAATCTTAGATACTTAAATAAGAACGGAAGTGACTCTGTGAGACCTTTACTGGAATTAAACAACATCAGTTATTCTTATCATACAATAGACGGAGAAACAAAAGCTTTATCCGATATTTCTTTTCAGCTTGCCCCCGGAGAATTTGCCGCCGTTGTCGGACCTTCCGGATGTGGGAAATCCACACTTCTTTCGTTAATCGCAGGACTTATAGAGGCAGAGAACGGAACAATCTTCCTAGACGGCGAACCATCGGAAAAATCTTTCAGAAAATCTGCCAAAATAGGCTATATGCTTCAGCATGATCACCTTTTTGAATGGAGGAGCATTTTAAAAAACGTCCTGCTCGGCGCTGAAATCAACAAAAGTGTATCCCAGGAAACGAAACAACGGGCAAAAGAACTTCTGCGTCAATACGGATTAAAGCGTTTTATTAACTCCCGCCCGTCTGAATTATCCGGTGGAATGCGGCAAAGAGCAGCTCTGATCCGCACTCTCATGCCGAATCCCGAACTGCTCCTTTTAGATGAACCTTTTTCCGCTCTCGATTATCAAACACGTCTTACCGTCAGCGATGATATCGGAAAAATCATCAAACATTCAGGAAAAACCGCGCTTCTTGTAACCCATGACCTTTCAGAGGCAATCAGCCTTGCCGATCGGATCATCATATTGACAAAACGCCCCGCACATATTGCCCGAATTGTTCCGATTGCATTTTCCATCGAAAACGATACCCCGCTAAACCGAAGAAATGCCCCGGAATTCAAACAATATTTTAACGAAATATGGAAGGAGCTAAATCAAGATGAATGATCAATCTAACGGACAAAAACTTTTTTTAACGCGCCTTCGCCGTCATAGGATCACAGTTTTGATCAGCCGTGTCCTTATTTTAACTGTGTTTCTTTTTTTATGGGAATTATGCGCTCGTTTTGAAATTATAGATTCCTTTATCTTCAGCAGTCCTTCAAAAATCACTCTTTGTTTTTTGGAAATGTTGAAAAACCGATCTCTTTTCCTTCATATCGGGATTACTTTATACGAAACATTTATCAGCTTCATACTCGTCATATTGCTCAGCATCCTTGCGGCAATCTTGCTTTGGTATAGTAAAAAGCTATCGGAAATACTGGAACCATACCTCGTTGTGCTAAACAGCCTTCCGAAATCCGCGCTTGCCCCTCTTCTGATCGTATGGCTCGGCGCAACTTCAAAAACAATTATTATTGCCGGAATGTCCGTCGCCATCTTCGGAAGTATCTTGAATCTGTATACCGCCTTTATCAATGTCGATCAGGAAAAGATCAAACTGATATATACACTGCACGGAAACCGCAGGCATGCGCTTACAAAAGTTGTACTGCCTTCCTCTGTTCCGGCAATCATAAGCAATATGAAAGTCAATATCGGACTTTGTCTTGTGGGAGTCATTATCGGAGAATTTCTCGCTGCCAAAAGCGGACTTGGATATCTGATCATCTATTCCAGTCAGGTATTTAAGATGGATTGGCTTCTCATGTCGATTATTTTGCTCTGTATTATGGCAATGGGATTGTATGCTCTGATCAATGTAGTGGAAAAACGAGTGTTGAAAAAGTATTAAATATGGCAATAGAAGACTGTCGCTTGAAACTTCAAACTCAAGCAGCAGTCTCTTTGCCGACTTAATTGATCTTTTATATTTAAGTAACAAGAGCATTATTTTTGATATTGTTAATAATCTTAACAAATTTTACCTGTTCTTCATATGTAAAAATCAAACTAAATTTATATGGTCTGTCAAACGGCGTTTTCATCAAATCAAGAACATTATTAATATACCCATTTTCTACGACATAATCTACAACTTGTTCAATAAAATGAAGTTGCTCTGTATTTGGTCTTTCTTCTAAAATAAATGTGGAAAACGCAGCATATGCAGCAGTCCGATCCATCTTTGCAATTTTACGAATCAACAAACCGAACGGTGTATCTTGATAATTCATCTCATAATCTTCTGCCGTCCCTAATTCTACAGTAAATATTCGCTCTAACTCGTTATAATCTTCCACAGAAATCGGTTCATTATGCAGGAGTTTATTAATCGCCGGCGTCGTTTTATGTGCTTCAACGTATTCGTTTACTTTTGCCCGGTAATCTTCAAAATCAGATGCAGACAGACTCGTCAATCTTCCTTCTTCTCTAAACACAACTATATCTTTAAAATTTGAATAATGAAGCTTTTCTTTCTTCGCGGGAATGTATTTCATAATTTCACGTAAAGATTTTCTTGTTTCTTCAAATTTCAAAACATCCTGAACATCCCAATAATGATCTGATACAAGTTCTTTCAATTCCGAAATTCTAACTTTTATATCCGGAATCGTAGCGCATTCTTTCAAAAGAATATTTGCATTACCAACAACATATGATTACTTCCTATTAGGAACACTGTAAATACAAGGCTTTTCGGAGCCTACAAATCAGAAAAAATAATATTTGATCTATCACATTACGCAAAAAGCCGTCCGGCATGAAA
>OHAO01002020.1_pt1 | contig 13050 bp, 10 predicted proteins | sample 1577151 | NCBI WGS metagenome assembly OHAO01 (sample SAMEA3541585, study PRJEB24748) | human gut metagenome | biome: human gut; feature: human-associated habitat; material: faeces | place: China | collected 2012 | reverse complement strand
CGATATCTCCACCATGCCCGTTGAGTACACCAACGTGACCAAGAAGTACAACAAGGCCATCTGCGATGATCTGGGCCTGACCGTGCCGGAAGGCTATGTAGAGATCGAAGCCTGACAACAGCGGGAACCAAAACGAAAATAGCGGAGGAGAGCATATTTTTACTCTTCTCCGCTTTCCCGTATCAAAACGGGAGATAAAAAAGTGTAACGTTTAGGAGGAATTGTTTTGGAAATCATTGCAAGACTGGCAAACCTGCCGGGCGCTTTGCCGGGTGCCTGTGCACAGGGCCTTATCTGGGGTATCATGGCCATTGGCGTGTACCTGACCTACCGTATTCTGGATGTGGCCGATCTGACCGTGGACGGCTCCTTTGGCACCGGCGGTGCAGTGTGCGTCATGTGCCTGCTGTCCGGCCAGAACGTCTGGGTCTCCCTGCTCATGGCGCTGCTGGCAGGCCTGCTGTCCGGCTTCGTCACCGGTGTCCTGCACACATTTATGGGCATTCCGGCCATCCTTGCCGGCATCCTGACGCAGTTCGCGCTCTACTCGATCAACCTGCGCATCATGAGCATGAAGGCCAACACCCCGGTCAACCCGGATAAGTACAGCCTGTTTCTGACGCTGCGCAGCGTGCCCGGCGCGATCTGGAAGGGTCTGCTGCTCGCAGCCGTGCTCATCGCGCTCCTCTATTGGTACTTCGGCACCGAGCAGGGCAGCGCCATCCGCGCCACGGGCGCCAACCCGTCGATGAGCCGCGCGCAGGGCATCAACATCAATGCCATGAAGGTGCTCGGCCTGTCGCTCTCGAACGGCATGGTCGCGCTCTCCGGCGGCCTGATGGCGCAGTACCAGGGCTTTGCCGACATCAACATGGGCCGCGGCGCGATCGTCATCGGCCTCGCCGCCGTCATCATCGGCGAGGTGCTGTGCGACGCGTTCTTCCGCAAGGGCTGCAACTTCTCCGTGCGCCTGAGCTTTGTCATCCTCGGTGGCATCGTGTATTACCTCGTCATGGTGCTCATCCTCTGGCTCAAGCTCGACCCGAACGACCTCAAGCTCTTTACCGCCGTGATCGTGGCGGCGTTCCTGGCCGTGCCGTATCTCAAGGGGCAGGCCAAGAGCTCATTCCACCGCCTGAAGAAGGGAGACAAGTGATATGTTGACATTAGACCATATCTCCAAGACCTTCAACCCCGGCACCATCAATGAGAAGCGGGCGCTCGACGGCCTGACGCTGCACCTGAATCCGGGCGATTTCGTGACGGTCATCGGCGGCAACGGCGCCGGAAAATCCACCATGCTCAACGCCGTAGCGGGCGTCTGGCCGGTGGATGACGGACGCATCATCCTCGACGGCGTGGACGTGACGGCGATGCCGGAGTACCGCCGCGCGCAGTACATCGGCCGCGTGTTCCAGGATCCCATGATGGGCACGGCCGCGAATATGCAGATCGAGGAGAACCTCGCCCTCGCCGCGCGCCGCGGAAAAAAGCGCACCCTGCGCTGGGGCGTCACGAAGGCGGAGCGCGAGGAATACCACGAGAAGCTCAAGAGCTTCGGCCTCGGCCTGGAGGACCGCATGACGGCGAAGGTCGGCCTGCTCTCCGGCGGCCAGCGCCAGGCGCTGACGCTGCTCATGGCCTCCCTGCAAAAGCCGAAGCTGCTCCTGCTTGACGAGCACACCGCGGCGCTTGATCCCGCGACGGCGGCCAAGGTGCTCGAGCTGTCCGACCGCATCGTGCGCGAGAACCAGCTCACCGCCATGATGATCACCCACAACATGAAAGACGCCATCGTTCACGGCAACCGCCTGATCATGATGAACGAGGGCCACATCATCCTCGACATTGGCGGCGAGGAGAAAAAGAAGCTCACGAAGCAGGACCTGCTCGAAAAGTTCGCCGAGGTGGCGGGCACGCAGGTCGAGTCCGATGAAGTGCTCCTGAGCTGACACGCAGACATCCCGGCCCATCGGATATTGAGAAAAGAGAAGCATCTCCGGCGCTGAAACGCACAGCGCCGGAGACTTTGCTTTTTCCGGCACTTTTTGCCGTGCATTTTTGCCCGTGCAGCACCACCCACGAAAACCACCAAATAACGGGCAGAAAGTTTGTGCAGTTTTTTTGTCGGAAAGTGCACACAAATGCCGAAATTTATGCTACCCTTTTCATGCGAAATTTTTTGTTTTTGCAGGTTTGTCGAGGGTTCAGGAGGATAGGGTCCGTGGTTTTCAGCAGCCTGTCGTTTTTGTTTTGCTTCTTTCCGGCGTTTCTGCTGGTGTATTATCTGACACCGTCGCGCCCGGCCGGCGCGCGCAATGCCGTGCTGCTGGTGGGGAGCTGTGTGTTTTATGTCATCGGGCTGGACGGTCAGTGGGCGTACTTTGCGCTGCTGGCCGCATCTGTGCTGGTCAACTACGGGCTGGGGCTTGCCATCACGCGCGACAAGCCGCGCGCAAAGCTGTGGCTCATCATCGGCCTGTGCTACAATTTCCTGTGGCTGTTCCTATTTAAATATCTCAATTTCCTGCTCACCGGCGTCAACGGTGTGCTCGGCTGGGTGTCCGGCGGCAAGGCGGCCGTGCCGCTGCTGGGCTGGGCGCTGCCGGTCGGCATCAGCTTTTATACGTTTTCCGCCGGCGGCTATCTCATCGACGTTTACCGCGGCACGGTCGCGCCGGAGCGCTCACTGCTTACGTTCGGTACGTACCTGACCATGTTCCCGAAGCTCGTTTCCGGCCCGATCGCGAGCTATGCGCAGCTGCAGCCGGAGTTCGGCGCACGCGATGTGTCGCTGCGGCAGGCGGTCGACGGGCTGAAGCTGTTCGTGTTCGGCATGGCGCTCAAGATTCTGCTTGCCAACCAGCTCGGCGGCCTTTGGAGCGATGTGACCACGATCGGCTTTGAGAGTCTCTCGACGCCGCTGGCGTGGATGGCCGCGTTCGCGTATTCATTCCAGCTCTATTTTGACTTCTGGGGCTACTCGCTCATGGCCATCGGCATCGGCCGGATGCTTGGCTTCCACCTGCCGGAGAACTTCCGCTGTCCGTACCTCGCGCTGAGCATGACGGAGTTCTGGCGCCGGTGGCACATTACGCTGGGCACGTGGTTTCGCGATTATCTGTATTTCCCGCTCGGCGGCAGTCGCTGCAGCCGCGGGCGCATGATTTTTAACCTGCTGGTCGTCTGGCTTGCGACCGGGCTCTGGCACGGCGCGCATCTGAACTTCCTGCTCTGGGGGCTCGGCCTGTTTGTGATCCTGGTCGTGGAAAAGCTCTGGCTCAAGAAATACCTCGACCGCTGGCCGGTGCTCGGGCATCTGTATATGCTCGTGCTCATCCCGCTGTCGTGGGCGGTGTTTTCCGTGTCGGATCTGGGGCAGCTCGGCGCGTATTTTGGCCGGCTGCTGCCGCTGTTTTCGCACGCGGCGGCCTACCCGCTCGATTTTCTCAAGTATGGTAAGACCTATGGGGTGTTCCTCGTGCTGGGCCTCGTGTGCTCGACGTCGCTGCCGGCGTATGTGTACCGCCGGCTCAAAGGCACCTGGGCCGGGGCGGTCATTTTGGCCGTGCTGTTCTGGCTGTGCCTGTTTTGCCTGAGCAAGGGCATGAACGACCCCTTTATGTATTTCCGATTCTAAGGAGCATAGACGCATGAAACGCATCAAACCGCAATATTTTCTCATTCTGCTGCTGGTGGCCGCCATCGCGGCGGCACCGTTTCTCATCCGCGGCCTGATCGACCGCAGCAGTGTCGGCAAGCAGCCGGCCGCGGCCGTCACGGCGGCGCCGGAGGAGACCTCCGAGCCGACGCCCACGCCGGAGCCGACGCCGCTGCAGTTCACGACCGTGGATGCCTCGTATTTTGACGACGCGCTCTTTATCGGCGACTCGCGCACCGTCGGCATCGCCGAATACGGCAGCCTGAAAAATGCGACGTATTTTGCCGACGTCGGCCTGAATGTCTACGTTGCGCAGACGAAGGCCATCGCCGTGAAAAATGTCGGCACCGTCACGCTGCCGCAGCTGCTGAGCCAGAAGACGTTCGGCAAGGTCTACATCATGCTCGGCATCAACGAGCTCGGCAACGACCTCGACGACATCACGGCCAAGTTCTCCTCGCTCATCGACGCCGTGCGCGCCGCGCAGCCGGACGCCATCATCTTCGTCGAGGCGAACCTGCACGTTGGCCCCTCGCGCTCGAGCACGGACGCAACGTTCAATAACCCCCGCATTGACAAGCTCAACGAAAAGCTCGCCGCCCTCGCCGACGGCAAGACGATCTTCTACATCGACATCAACGAGCTCTTCGACGACGAAAACGGCAATCTGCGTGCCGATGCCAGCGGCGACAGCACCCATGTCTACGCCAAGTATGACCTTGACTGGTGCGACTGGCTGTGCACGAAGGCAATCGTTCGCTGAAAAAATAGGACAAAGGCCAGCCGGAAACCGCTTCCGGCTGGCCTTTGTCGTGATAGATCTGGATACATCACTTATGTTCTCCGTTTTTTCTCCCTCGACGCGGTAGCGCGCATCAGCGCTTGAGGATGTACCACACAAACGCGCCGCAGGTAATGATCATACCACCGCCAACTGCTGCAAAGATCATGTGACTGCCTCCTTTCCCCCGATGTCCCGGCCGGGGTCCGGACGGGATCTGTGAAGATACTTTATTATAAGGAACCTATGCGCTAAGTTTCCGGAAAACAGCGGCCCAAACGCTGCGCAGCCGTTAAGAAGGCGGAAAAGAATGCGCCTGAGGCTGCAAAGACCGTCGCGTTTGGACAGACAATGTGCTATGCTGACAGTGGAGCCGAGACGGCTGTTCGGAAAGAGGGGTGCTTATGCAGAAAGCATGGAAGCGCATGCCGCAGTGGTTGCGCGATACGATCATGTTCATTTTCATCATGGGCTGCGCCGTCGGCGTGTGCGAGCTGCTGTCTGCCTGCTATGACGACAACAACCCGTTTGCCACCTCCGTGTTCATTCTGGCGGTGGTGCTCGTCTCGCGCTTTACAACCGGGTACTGGCCCGGCATTCTGGCGTCGGCCGTCGGCGTGGTGAGCGTGAACTATCTGTTTACCTACCCGTTTCACGAATTCAACATGTCGATCGATGGCTACCCGCTGACATTTGCGGTCATGCTGGTCGTGAGCGTTCTCGTGAGCACGCTCACGACGCAGATCAAGCGGCAGGAGCAGCTGCGCTATGAGGCGGAACGGGACCGCATGCGCGTCAATCTTCTGCGCAGCGTGTCGCACGATATCCGCACGCCGCTGACGGCCATCATGGGCCTGAGCGCGACCGTGGAGGAAAACGAGGCGCTCACGGACGAGGGGCACGGCATGGTCGAGGAGATCCACCAGAACGCGCAGTGGCTGCTGCACCTGTCGGAGAACATTCTGTCCGTTACGCGCTTTTGCGATGAAGGCGTCGTGATCGAGAAATCGGACGAGGTCGTCGAGGAGATCGTCGGCAGCGCCATCCGGCGCTTTCGCAAAAACTGCGGCACGGACATCCCCATCGACGTGACTAAGCCGGAGGAGATCGTGCTCGCACCGATGGACGCCACACTCATTGAGCAGGTGCTGCTCAATCTGCTGGAGAACGTCGCCAAGCACAGCCCGTCGGCGACGGAGATCTTCATTGAGATCCGCAAAGATGCCCGCCGCATCTGGCTGACCGTGGCCGATAACGGCGACGGCATCCCGCCGCAGCTGCTCGGTGTGCTCTTTGACGGCTATCTGCCGCTCGGCGCGGTGGAGGCGTCCGACCGCAGCCGCCATATGGGCATCGGACTGAGCGTCTGCCGCGCGATCGTGCGCGCGCACGGCGGCGAGATTTATGCAAGAAACAAGATCGACGGCGGCGCGGAGTTCCGCTTCTGGCTGCCGGCGGAGGAGGAATCGAACACATGATCCGTGATAAAATCATCATCGTCGAGGATGATCCCGGCATCAGCAAGTACCTGCAGGCGGCGCTGCGCTCGCACGGATATGATATCCTGCTGGCGCCTGACGGTAAGACCGCGCTGGAGATGATCGCCTCGCACTGCCCGGATGTGCTGCTGCTGGATCTCGGCCTGCCGGATATGGACGGCAGCGAGATCATCCGCTCCGTGCGCACCTGGAGCCGGATGCCGATCATCATCATCTCGGCCCGCAGCGCGGAGATCGACAAGGCGGCCGCGCTTGACATGGGCGCAGACGATTACCTGACCAAGCCTTTCGGCACGGTGGAGCTGCTCGCGCGCATCCGCACGGCGCTGCGCCACACGCGCACCGACGGCACGAGCGACGGTCTGGCCATGACGGGCGAGTACCGTGTCGGCGACCTGTGCATCGACTACAACAAGCACCGCGTCTTTCTCGCCGGCGAGGACACGCACCTGACGCCGAACGAGTACAAGATCGTGGCGCTGCTCGGCCGGCACGCCGGACAGGTGCTCACCTACAAGTCCATGATGAAGGAGCTCTGGGGCCCCGGCGTCGGCGGGGACAACAAGCTCCTGCGTGTGCACATGGCGAACATCCGCCGCAAGATCGAGCCGAACCCGGTCGAGCCGCAGTACATTTTCACCGAGGTCGGCGTCGGCTACCGCATGGCCGATAGCCACTGAGTCCCTATCCAGAACAAAAAGCTCCCGGAGCACTGCTCCGGGAGCTTTTTTGCAGTTTGCTGCGGCTCAGTCCGCCGTGATTGTCACGGTGCGGGAGATGGACTTTGCCATGTCGTTGCCGCCAAAGATATAGGCGGTCTGGCGGTAGGTGCCGGCTTCGGTGGGCGCCTTGCTGCTGACATACAGCTTGTGTGCGGCCGTGAAGCCGATGTAGCGGTAGTGCACGCCGTCCTGATTGCCGGCGGCGCTGTCACCGCACATGAGCGTGGCATTGAGGGTGTCGGCCTTGAGCGCGCTGGCGGCATAGGTCGTCTCGCTGTTGTTCCAGCTCAGGCTTGCGCCGGAGGTGTGCATCTTCACGACGAGCACACCGGTGCCGACGCCGGGGTTGTAATTCGGGTTCGAGGCGATGGCCGTCACGAGGTACATGCCCGCGCGGTTCGGCGAACCGAAGGCCACGCGCGTGCTGTCAAACACGCTGGGCAGGCTGTTGAGGGTGTCGACCAGCTTCGTGAACGCAGTGATATCCACGCCGATGAGCTTCAGAAAATCGGCCGCGCCATCCAGCAGTTTTTGATTGTCCTTCAGGAATGCACGCAGTTCGCCGACGGTTGTGCCGTCCTGCAGCGCTTCGGTGAGTGTTTTGCCAAGAATGGGCTTGACGATCGGGTCAAGCACTTTCAGCGCGGTCTCGGATACCATACTCTCCGGGAGCTGCACGTAGACGATGCCGGACAGGCCGCTCGTCACGCCGCTGTAGACCTTGAAGATGGCGAAGGTGTCCTCCGGGTTCGTGGTCACATACTGCTGCGTGGTCAGTTTCGTGCCGGCGGAAATGGCGGCTGCCTGCACCTTGACGCGCACATTGGCTTTGTCGACCGTGAGCGTGCCCTCGGCTGCGTCACAGCCGTGGTAGTCCGCCGTGGTCGGGAAGCTCGCGCGGATCTTCTGGTTTTCACCGGCGCCGATGCTCGGCGCGGTGTAGATGGTGACGCTACCGCCCTCGATCGGGAACCAGAGTTCCGGGGAGAGTTTGTTCGTGCTTGTGTTCGACAGGTAGCCTTTGGTCTTATATTCGATGACCATGCTCTTGGCTGCGGCTTCCTTGCTCACGGTGGTCTGCGACCAGTCGACGAGCTTGTCGAGGATCTGCGTGCGCATGGCGGCAGCATCCTTCGTGTAGGTGACGGACACGCCCTCCTTGAGCACGATCTTCGCCTGCGTGCGCGCGTCAATCAGCGTCACGGTGACGATGGCTTCCGTGCCGCTCGTGGTGAGCTTCATTTCATAGGTGCCCGCACTGACGGCAGAGACCTTCGTAGCACCGGCCCAGCCGCCCTTGAGGTCGACCCAATAGGTTTTGATGAGACCTTTGTGCTGCTGCGTCACGGTCACGGACGCGGCGTCCGCATCGGGCAGGACGGCGGCGACGATGGCGGCGCGCAGCGCATCGAAGTCGATGGCGCCGTTCGCCGTGTAGGGGATGTTGACCTGATAGGTCTCGCCAGAAGTCTCCGGTGTGTCGGCCGGTTCCTCCGGCGTGTCAGCCGGGGTGGTGTCCGGGGTCTGCGCCGGCGTATCGGCCGGGGTATCAGTGTCCGCATCCGCGGGCTGCGCCAGCTTCGTGAACGTGTAGACCTCCGTCGTGCCCTTCAGGCGCACGGCGTAGTCCTGCGCGGGAGACTGGCTGTCCAGCGCGGGATAGCTCACGCCGAGCACGTCCAGCGCGGGGAAGCCCGCCTTGCCCGCCGTGAGCGCGGGGATGATGCCGGCGGTGGTGCCGGTCACGGGCACCCATTTGGTCGCGCCGCCGGACAGCGTGCTGGTCGCTTTGTACTCCCATTCCTGGCAGCCGACGTCGCTGTAGTTGCTCAGCAGCGTCTGGCTGAGCAGCTCATTGACGTCTGCGTCGTCGGGGATGTAGGCCGCACCGTCGTGCACGTCCGGCACGACGTCCGCGGCAAAGGCCGGGATCTGGAACGCGGCGAGCTGGCCGAACAGCAGTACGGCCAACAGGACCGCAAGGATCCGTGTTATGTTTTTGTGGGTTGTCATTGCAAAAAAACCTCCTGTCTGTGGTCTTTGAGGACAGCCTGTATTATAGGACGTATTTCGACAAATTTCAACATTTCTGATAAAAATGTGACATATTATCTTACCTGTATAAAAAATCCTCGCCCGCAAGTGCGCGGACGAGGAAAATGCTTGACATTTCAGGATTATTTGCCCAGCTCAGCGAGCATTTTACTGCGGATGCCCTCGGTGAGGTCGGTCGTTTTCGTGGCCTTGACGGTCTCGGCCGGGATGATCTCGCGGATGCGCAGGTACACGTGCGTGCGCCGCCAGGGGACGTTGTGCGCGATGCGCTCCGTGCCCTCGATCGTTGCGACGACGATGGGGACGCCTGCCTTCTGTGCGATCTTGAGCGAGCCCGCGTGCCAGGGCAGCAGCTCGCCGCTTTTGCTGCGCGTGCCCTCGGGATAGATGGCAAACGAGCACTCATGCGCGCGGATGAGGTCTGCCGCGGCATTGATCGTGGTCAGGGCGTTGCGCGCGTTTTCGCGGTCGATCGGCAAAAAGCAGCACCGGCGCACGAACGGGCCGATGACGAACTTGCGCATATTCGACGGCTTGGACACGAACGCGAGCCGCCAGCGCCGCAGCACCCACCACTGTACCATGGGATCAAAGTTCGAACGGTGGTTGCTCACGAACAGATATTCCGTGTCCGTCGGTACCTTCTCGAGCCCCTCCACGTGGATCTTTACGCGGCACAGCGCGAGAATCCATCCGTCGAGCGCCATGGTCAGCGCATGATAAAACGGGCTGATGTGCGCATACATTTTATTCGGGCCGGCAAACCACGTGCAGACAAACATCAGCAGCACGTACACGAGGTTCGCTGCCACGAAGCAGCCGATTAAAACCGGCAGCAGCCACCAGTAGCTCAGCGCCGGGGACAAAAAATAAATCCACGCTGTGCTGAGCACGGCGGGAATCCACAGCAGGTAATAAAGCACGAACGGACACCTTCAAGCATATTAAATATTAAAATATTGCCAATAGTCATTGACGATAAAGTTCCAAATCTATTATAATTGCATCGGAATACCGTGTCAATGAACGAGATGTAAACTTGCACGGATTCCGAAAACATTCTGATTGGAGATAGGATGGGATAAGATGATCGTATTAAAATGGGTGTTCCCGGTGTTCCTGGCGGTGCTCGTCATCGTGCACCTCATCAGCTGCTGGCGCGGCGATGACGACCTGCGCAAGCCGACCAAGGTCGCGCTGATGCCGGTCATCGCGCTGGCCTACCTCGCCTTTTCCTGCACGCCGTCGCTTTGGGTGGTCGCCGGCCTGCTGTTTGGCTGCCTGGGCGATCTGTTTCTGCTCTGGCCGCTCAAGAAAAAGTTCTTTGTCCTCGGCACGTCCTCGTTCTTCCTGGGTCACGTGTGCTACCTGATTTTTATCTATACGCACTATGTCATTCGCGTCGGCTGGGTCTGGATCGTCGTGATCAGCGCGGTCTACGCCGCCGGTGCCGCGTTTGTGTACGCCAACAGCCGCAGAAACATTCCGCGCGCGCTGCGTCCGCTGTCGCTGGCATATATGCTCATGCTCTGCGTGCTGAGCGTGAGCCTCATCCTGCCGCTGCTGACGGCGTTCTGGTGGGGCAAGCTCGTGGCGTTTTTCGGCGCGACGTTCTTCCTCGCGTCCGACGGCGCGCTGTGTGACATGCTCTTTGTCAAGAAGGCCGAGCCCACGAAGCAGAACTTCGTCGTCATGCTCACGTACATCCTCGCGCAGACGCTGCTGGCCGTCGGTTTCGCAGCCTGCCCATAATCACCTGAAAAGCTAGATACTTCAAGGGTAACGGGGTGCTCCGATACGGAGTGTCCCGTTTTTTGTACAGTGATGGGAAAATCTTAAAAATTTTGTTATTTTCTCTTTACACCGGGCGAAAAATGCAATACAATGCGTAGCATCTACAGGAGGTCTCGGGGGGAAAAGAGAATATGACGAAAGAAAAGGAAACGGAAAACCGGTCGGAACGGGAGCGGTTTCTTGACCGGATGCTCAAGGAGATCCTCAGCGGACAGCGCAAGCCGGGCGACCGGCTGCCGACGGAGAGCGAGCTGGCCGAGCAATACGGCCTGCGCAAGACGAACGTGCATCTCGGTCTGCAGGAGCTGGAGCGGCTGGGTTTTTTGCGGGTCGTGCCCCGGCACGCGACCTATGTCGCGCCCTACTGGGAGCAGGCGAATCTGGAGACGCTGGCCGCCATCATGACGCACGGCGGCAAGCCGAAGCCGGAGCTGGTGGACGCATTTCTGGAGCTGCGCGAAATGGTCGCGCTCGGCTGGTTCCGCTGGATGAGCCGCAACCCCAAAACGGAGCAGATGCGGCACCTGTACGGGCTGCTCGAGCGGATGGAGGCCATCGCCTACGCACCGGACGGCGAGAAGGACAAGCCGGAATTTCTGGACCTGGTCAATCAGTTTCTGGTGTGCATGTTTGCCGAGTCGGACAACATGATCTTCCGCGTCCTGCTGCGCTCGTCGCGCGAGCTTGCACACGTGACGTATTACATCGTGGCGTATACGCTGGATATGCGCGAACTGTGTACGACGTATCGCACGGTGCTCGACGGGCTGACAAGTGGGCACGCATCGGAGGCGATCGACTACTGGTGCGGCTGGAGCGACAAGGTCACGGTGCAGTACCGTGAGGCCCTGCTGCGGCTCGAACGTGAATAAGCAATGCCATACCCCGGCGGGACGAAGAACCCCGCCGGGGTATGGCGCTATTTGTGAACTTTTCGCGCCGCGGTTGCGCTCCCCGTGCGCTTGTGTTAAAATCAGGGAAAGAAAACCGGAAGGAGCGAGCCCATGAAGCTGACATTTATCCGCGCCGACCACGAGGTGACCGGCAGCTGCACTCTGCTTGAGATCGGCGGGCACTACGGCCTGATCGACTGCGGCATGGAGCAGGGACGCGACCTGTTTGAGAACATCGCCATCCCCGTCCCGGCGGCGCAGATCGAGTTCGTGCTCGTCACGCACGCGCACATGGATCACACCGGCCACCTGCCGCTGCTGTATAAGCAGGGCTTTCGCGGCACGGTCTACGCCACGGAGGCGACATGCGACCTGTGCGGCATTATGCTGCGCGATGCGGCGCACATCCAGATGTCCGAGGCCGAGTGGAAGGGACGCAAGGCCGCCCGCGCCGGCCAGCCGGCGCCCGAGCCGCTGTATACGCTCGAGGACGTGGAGGGCGTGCTGCGTCTGCTGCGCCCGTGCGGCTACGGCAAGCGCATTCAGGTCGGCGAGAACATCATCATCCGCTTCACGGATGTCGGCCATCTGCTTGGCAGCGCGTGCATCGAGGCATGGCTCACCGAGGGCGGCACGGAAAAGAAGATCGTCTTTTCCGGCGACATCGGCAACACCGACCAGCCCATCATCCGCGACCCGCAGACCGTCTCGGGCGCGGACTACGTGCTCATCGAGTCGACCTACGGCGACCGCAGTCACGGCCCGCGCGTGGACTATCTGACCGCGCTCGCGGACTGCATCCAGCGCACGCTCGACCGCGGCGGCAACGTGGTCATCCCGTCGTTCGCCGTCGGCCGCACGCAGGAGCTGCTGTATTTCATCCGCCAGATCAAGGACGCCGGCATGGTGCACGGCCACCCGCACTTCCCCGTGTATGTCGACAGCCCGCTCGCCAACGAGGCCACGCGCGTTTTCCTGCAGACGGACACAAGCTTTCTCGACGACGAGGCATGTGCGCTCATCCGCAGCGGCGTCAACCCGCTGTATTTCGACGACCTGCACACCGCCGTCACGAAAGAGGACTCCATGGCGCTCAACACCGACAAGACACCCAAGGTCATCCTCTCCTCGAGCGGCATGTGTGACGCCGGCCGCATCCGGCATCATCTGAAATATAACCTCTGGCGGCCGGAGTGCACGGTGCTGTTCGTGGGCTATCAGGCGGTCGGCACGCTCGGCCGCAAGCTGCACGACGGCGCCGAGAGCGTGAAGATCTTCGGCGACGAGATCGCCGTGCACGCGGAGATCACCGTCCTGCCCGGCGTGAGCGGCCATGCGGATAAGCAGGGGCTTCTGGACTGGATCAACGCCATGGAGCAAAAGCCCGCGCACGTGTTCGTCAACCATGGCGACGACGATGCCTGCACGGCGTTTGCCGCCTGTCTGTGCGGCGAGTACGGCTATGACGCGGACGCGCCCTACAGCGGCAGCGAGTTTGACCTCGCCGCGGGGGCCTATACGTATGTAGCCCCGCCGCGGCCCGTCCATCATGACGAGGCGCGCCAGGCCGCCGCTGCCGGCAAGCGCCGCGAGAGTCCGGCTTACGCGCCTGGATGTTGCCACCCGATTTCTCGATAACACCGAT
>OHAO01002015.1_pt1 | contig 13065 bp, 11 predicted proteins | sample 1577151 | NCBI WGS metagenome assembly OHAO01 (sample SAMEA3541585, study PRJEB24748) | human gut metagenome | biome: human gut; feature: human-associated habitat; material: faeces | place: China | collected 2012 | reverse complement strand
ATGGGATTCGTTGACTTGGTAGGAATTGCTTCAAACTATGTAAAGGCGCCCCGCTCGCACAGGCTGGCGTAACGTTCCTGAGCGACGTCGCTGCCCTGTTCGGCGGCCAGCCGGTACCATTTTGCCGCTTCGAAGGGTTCCTTTTCGCCGCCCCAGCCGTTTTCGCAAATCTGACCGAGCAGGAACTGCGCGCGCTCTCGCCCCTGACCGGCATAGACGCGGCAAAAGTTCGCCAGCGCCGCGTAAATTTCGCCGCCGCGCCGCGCCAGATCTTCGTGGCGAGCCAGCAGAGATCCCGCCCGGACGCGTCCTTGAGGCACGCCGAGGCTGCCGCGCCACAGCTGCGCCTCCACATAACAGGGCACGGGAGCGTCGGGATGGAGGCGCCGCAGTTCCATCGCCATGCGCCGCGCCGCGCCGTCCTCGTGATTGAACCACGCCGTCAGCAGATCCAGCGTCTCCGCAGGCGCGTTCACATTCGCCAGCACGCGCCAAAACTCGCGGCGGAAGTGCGTCATGTCGAAATCGCCGGACTCCATGGACGCGAGCACCACAGGGCTGATCTGCGTTTCCGCCTCGAACAGCACGTTGTTGCGCACGGCCGTCATTCCCGCCTTGCGCTCGCCCAGCGCCCAGCTGACCGTGCCGTAAAAGAGATTGTCGAGCCAATCGCGCGGCCCGATGTTCTCCCTGATCTCGGCCAGCAGCTCTTTGAGGCGGGACGGCGGCAGGCTTTGGTCGAGCAGGATGCGCTGTTTGGCCGTCTGCACTTTGTACGGGTCGCGGCGCAGCACGCGCCGCCACTGGCGGTCGAACTCGTCGAAGCAGGCCAGCGCCGTCTTCACATCGCCGCAGCGGCCGGCCGCCTCGCCATAGTAATACCAGAACGGAGGATAGGCGCCGAACGACTTCTTCAACGCCGGAAACATCAGCAGCGCCTTGTGCTTGTCGGGCTGCGCCAGCGTCTGCTCGAGATAGTCCAGATCCTCCTGGCTGATGCGGTAGGCGTCGGGCAGGCGGTATTTGCGCAGCAGCGCCCACGAGTCGGCCAGCAGCTCCTTCTGCAAATCGTTCAGCGCCGTCAGCGCTTCTTTTTTCAGCGCCCACATCTTCTGATCCATCGTGTTGCGGATCTCCGCCATTTCGCTGCGGTAGCCGAAATAGGCCGTGATGCCGCCGCTGAACAGCGAAGCGAAGAAACTGTCGAGGTCGCCGCCGACCGGCCACATCTTCGACAGCGACGAGACCAGGGCATGATGCTGCTGTTTGTCGTACACGCCCTGAAAAACTTTGCCTTCTTCTTCGGTGAGACGGTAAGTGTTGATCGTGTCCAGCAGGCGGCTGTAAAGCTTGACGATTTCGCCGTCGCTGGCGATGTCGCCGAGACTGAGGTTGTTGATGATGCTGCGGTACTCCTGATCGAGCACGATCCGGTCGCGGCTGGCCGTCATGTGCTTGACCGAGACCACGGCCATATTCAGCGCCACCACCGTGTTGACCGGATCGTAATCGTCGGCGGCCGCCGACGCCGTGGGCGCAACGCACAGCCACAGCGCCGCGAGCGCCGCGAAAATCCTCTTCGTAAAACGCTCCATTTTTGTCCTTTTCTCCCCTTCCGGCGGGGAAAAAGCGCGCCATTTTCCCGCCGGATCCTATTATACACAGATTGCCCAACGCGCGTAAATTCCCGACGAAAGCAAACGACGAACACGCCCGCCAATAAAAATTCCCCGCGATGTTTCGCGAGGAATCGATGCTGAGCATTCACGCAGAAGCGGAAAGCTTCTTGTTTTCTGCGATTATTGCCTACTTCCCTTAAGGTCTTCATAAAGAGTATCCGTCCAAGCTGCGTCAATATGCTTGAGCATAGCGGCTCGCGCAGCCTCCGGACGATGATCCTTCACCATTTCGTAAATCTCGCTATGCTCCCGGCTGTACGTCGTGAGAATTTCTTTGGGCAGCAGTCCGTATTTTTTCCTCAGCGAATTTAATTCGGTTTTCACCGAGGTGAAAATCTTGGACAGAAGCTGATTGCCGGCAATATCCATCAGCATCCTGTGAAAATTCTGATGCGCTTCCGTGATATCCGCACCGGGTGGCGGTTCAAGTGCATCGTGCAACTGTTTAATCTGCTCGGGAGTGGCGCGCTTCGCCGCCAAATAGGCCGCGTGCCCTTCCAACAGATCGCGCATTTCCTTCAGCTCCCACAAAGAGTTGCTGCCAAAGGCGGTCGAGGCCAATTGCGGCCCCTCAATATTCTGCAATGCATCCTCAGTTATAAAGGTGCCGCTGCCAGGGTAAGCTTTAACAATGTTCGCCAGCGCCATAGCTTTCAAAACCTCTCGGATACAATTACGACTCACCTGGAACTGCTGAGCCAGAACCATTTCTCCCGGCAGCCGCTCACCAGGTTTCCATTGTCCGTTTTTTATTCCGTCGATCAGCTGAGCAAGAACATTGTCGTGCAAAGACGCCCGATTAGCTGGCTTTATCATGCCATACGTCACTCTTTCCTGATTGATTATTTGTAGTATTTTTAATTATAACATGCCTCACAAGGCTGTCCAATATTTAATAGAGAAAACCATACAGAAAGGATTGCCTTATTATCTTCGAAAAAATTTCTGAAAAATGCAGGAACTTTCTTGAATGTCGTTCTGTTGGCCTATGACATACTTCCAAAGAATTTATAGTTCATTCATCATTTATTGTGCTAACAGACTAATAAACGTAATATTTCCCTGTTATTTCGTCTAGTCAATACTAAAAAATGAATTAAAAAATAAAGTATTATATTTCATAATAATATACATTCCTACTTAGCAATTGACTTCCTCTAGACTAAATGTTAATGTTCAGTTGTTGAACATGTTCAATATCTCGTCTGCTTAATGCATAACTTTCTTTGTTTTATATGGTTTACCAACCAGAAATTGAAATCTAAATGTAAGTGGAGGTGCCACATGAATAGTTCGGAAACACATTGTGCTTTAAGACGCACTGTCGATAAACTGCAGGATATCCTTCTCGTCCTGCTGATAACGGTCGTGGCTTCGCTTGTGTTCGTACAGGTCGTCCTGCGCTACATTTTCCACGCGCCGCTGATGGGCATTGAAGAGTTATTGCTATTTCCAACGACATGGCTCTTTATGATTGGCGCCGTCAAGGCTTCGTCTGAAAAAACTCAGATCGTCGCCCGAGTGCTGGAGGTTTTTCTGAAGGAGCCTCGCTCCATAAGTTCTGTTCGCGCTATCGCATCGTTCTTTACTTGCTCCGTACTTGCCTGGCTGATTCGTTGGGGTTACGACTATTTTAAATATCTGATCCGCATGAAGAAAGAGAGTCCCACACTCTACCTGCCGACGATTTGGTATGAGGGGCTTGTTTTTGTCGCGCTGATTCTCATGTTTATCTATTCCTTCGTCGAACTGTGCGAGCATATCGGTCATTTAAGGCATGGCACTGCAGCCAGTCTGCGTCAGGAGGGTGAATGATCATGGTTAGTCTTGCTCTGGCGTCGCTGGGAGTTCTTGTCGTGCTATTGACTTTCGGCGTACCGCTCCCGTTTTGCTTTGGCGGGGCGTTGGCTTATATGAGCATTATCGGCGGCGTCTCCATGAAGGGAATGCTCATGTGGGGTTTGCAGCAGATTCTCAGCCCGACGCTGCTTTGTGTGCCATTGTTCATCTTCGCCGGCGGCCTTATGGGAATCAGCGGCATTGCCAAGTATCTGCTTGACTTTGTCGACGGTTTCGTAGGACGCAAAAAAGGCGGACTGGGCGTGGTAGCAACGGTAACCTGTGCGATTATCGGAGCCATTTCCGGCAGCGGTTTTACTGGCGTGGCAGCAACAGGGCCTCTGCTGATCCCCAGAATGGTGGAACGCGGTTATCCACGCGGCTATGCGACCGCCCTGATTACCGACTCATCCATTCTTGGTCTGCTAATTCCGCCAAGCGTGATCATGATCGTTTTCGGCTGGGTCACAGAGACGTCAATTCTGGCCTGTTTCCTTTCCACGGTCATTCCTGGATTGCTGGTAACTCTGCTGTTCTCGATCATTAATCTAGTTTGGGCACGCCGGTTCCCGCTGGTGCTTGAACCGGAGACCAGCAAAGCTGAGCGTCGCAAGGAAATCATGCGCCGCGGTTGGAAAGCCTTGCCCGCTTTGATGATGCCCGTTATTATCCTCGGTGGCATCTACGGCGGTGTAATGACGCCAACTGAAGCTGCGTCTGCTGCCATTATCTATTCAATTCCCATTGGCATTTGGGTCTACGGCGGCCTCAAAGGCAAGGATTATTTCCGCATCGCCAAGGATTCAGCCGTCTCCGTCGGTTCAATCATGCTGATGATTATGTGCAGCATGATGCTGAGCCAAACGTATGTCATGCTTCAGATTCCCCAAAGTATCGTCAAAACGGTTTTCGGCATTACGCAAAACAGAACGCTGCTCTTGATTCTGATTAATTTACTGCTTCTATTTGTCGGCATGATCGTCAACGACTTGACCGGAGTTATTCTCGTGGCGCCGCTGCTTCTCCCGTTGGTAAAGGCCATCGGCATTGATCCCATTCACTTCGCCGCGATTATGGGAGTGAACCTTGCCATCGGCGGCGTCACTCCGCCCTACGCAAGCATTCTCTACTTGGGTATGCGCGTCGGCGATGTAGAATTCACCGACATCCTTGGTCCAGCAATGATGTTCGTCGTTCTGGGATACTTACCAGTCATGATCATGACGTCGTTCTGGCCCGCATTATCTCTGTGGCTTCCCAGTCTGCTGGGGTACGTTGTTCTCCCTTAAGGGCTTTGTTCTCAAAGGCAATAAGATCGATGTTGTGTTCTAAAATTTTTCAGGAGGCGATGGTTATGAAGAAGTTTGCTATTGTCGTGTTTGCTGCGCTGTTGTGCTGCTCCAGCGTCTGTGCCGCGGAAAAGACCTATACGTGGAAGATTTCTACGATTCGTCCGGCAGGTACCGCCATTGACAATGATGTGAAAGTTTTCATCGAAGAAGTCAAAACCAAGTCCAACGGCCGAATCAACATCGAGATTTACCCCAACGCTCAGCTCGGCGACTACACGGTGGTGCAGGAACGTATCAGCGTCGGTTCCGTGGAAATGGCCGTTCAGTCCATCAGCACATCGGTGGACCGTCAGCTGCAGATGGTCAATCTGCCCTATCTCGTCAAAGACTGGAACGGCATCCGCAAGAATTTCCGTACCGGTTCGCCCTTTATGGACTGGCTTGCAGAACGTCTTGCCAAACAAGACATCAAGCTCTTAGGCATGTGGCCCTCTTATTTCGGCGGCATTGCGCTTGCGAAAGAACCGCCCAGCCCCGGTGATCCTTCCGTCAACAAGGGCTTGAAGGTTCGCGTCATGCCTCAGAAGTCCTATGAACTACTCGGCGAATCTCAGGGCTACATGGCCACGCCTCTGCCTCTGGCTGAAACCTTCACAGCCTTGCAAACCGGCATTGTCGACGGTATCTTTGGCGCCGGCGCCGAGGGCTATTATGCCAATTACCGTGACTTGGTAAAGTTCTATATTCCTTCCAATACCCACGTTGAAGCGTGGCCTTTGATTATGAACATGGAGCTGTGGGAGTCCCTTTCCGACGGCGACAAGAAGATCATCGCTGAGGCCGCCCAACACCTCGAAGATCATCGTATGGAAGTCGGCGAAGCGGATACAGCGTACAACGAAAAACGCCTTGAGGACTACGGCGCAAAGATCATCCGCCTTACCCCCGAGCAGCTGAGCGCCTGTGCTGAGGCCGCCCGCAAAGCGATTTTCCCCGCGATCCGCGAAGCCATTGGTCCAAAAAATTTTGACGCCGTCGTCAGTATGATCAACGAGTAAGGAATCTGCTTGCTTATGGAAAAGAGTTACTCTCTTTTCCTTTTTTTTCCAATCTCAACTTGTTCAACAGCTTGCGTTTCCAGCATAACATTTCAATCACTCTGCGGAGGTGCAGAAGTTATGGAACTCTTTCGCTTAAGAAGGATCAAGATCGCCAACATCACATTGTCAAACCGAAATGCCGTAGAAAACGGCAATCTTTATATCAATGAAGCCGAATTGAGAGCGATGCTGCTCGAGGATCGCCACCTCAAAGACGTAAGGATCGAAGTGGCGCGTCCTGGTGAAAGCGTGCGCATCGTTCCCGTAAAAGACATTCTCGAACCTCGCTCACGCCTGAACGACGACGAGGAATCCTTTATCGGCACCATCACCGACGCCAACTACCAAGCGGGAACCGGCACATCGATCGTAATGGACGGCGTATGTGTCGTTACATCAGGCAACATGGTCAATTTCCAGGAGGGGCTGATCGATATGAGCGGTCTCGGCTCGGAATTTAATCTATTTTCAAAAAAGCACAATCTCGTCTTGGTCATGGAACCTGCTGAAGGTATCACCAAGCCCGAGCACGAACGCGCCGTCCGCCTTGCCGGCGTTCGTGCTGCCCGCTACATCGGCGACATCGGCCGAGGCGTGAAGGAGTTCAAGGACGTGACCTACCCGGTATATACGCTAGAAGAGCGTCTTGAAAAGTTCACCAAGCTGCCCAAGGTCGTCTACGTCTGCCAGGCTATCGCTGAGGGTCTGCTTCACGACAACTATTTTTACGGCGTAAATGCCCAAGGCTGCCTGCCCATGCTCTGCAATCCCACTGAGCTTATGGACGGCGCGGTCATCAGTGGCAACTGCGCTGCGCCTTGCCACAAGCACACCACCTACCACCACCAGAACAATCCGCTCATCGAAGACCTGCTCGACGAAGACGGCAAAACGATCAATTTGATGGGGGTCATTGTCGCGCCGGTGAAGACAGCTTTCGCCGAAAAGGAGCGTATCGCCCGTCAGATTCTCAAGACCGCCCAGATGCTTGGTGCTACGGCGGCCATTGTCAGCGAAGACGGCGGCGGCAATCCGGAGGCGGATCTGATGATGGCAGCTCGTTACTTTGAAAAAGTCAGTATCAGAACCGTGCTTGTCACCGACGAATACGCCGGTTCCGACGGAGCCTCCGCGGGACTTGCCGACATCACACCCGAAGCTGACGCAGTGATTACCAATGGAAACGGCAACCAGCGCGTCATCCTTCCGCCCATGGATAAAGTCATTGGTGTGATTGACGCGGTCGATCACATCACCGGCGGTCATGTAGGCAGTCTCCGTCCTGACGGTTCCATCGACATGGAAATCGCCGGCATCATGGGTTCGACAAACGAACTTGGCATTGAAAATCTCAAGACTGTGGCCATCTAGGAGGAAGAGAAGATGTGTGCAGTAAAAACAGTTCACTATATTAACCAGTTCTACGGCCAGATCGGCGGTGAAGAAAAAGCCGGCGTAGGCCCTTCCGCTCTCGATGGAGCCAATAACCTCGGCAAACAGATCGAAAAGGCTTTTAACGGTGAAATCTCCATTGTTAAAACCGTCATCTGCGGTGACAATTACGCTGCTGAGCATCCTGAAAAAATCAAGAATTTCGTTTTTCAGGTGATCAAAGACAATGATGCAGGCTTCTTTATCGCCGGCCCCTCCTTTGCCGCAGGCCGCTATGGCATGGCGTGTGGCACGCTGTGTCAGACCGTCGCCAGAGAATTGAAACTGCCAGTTATCGCCGCCATGAACGAAGTCAGCCCCGGCGTCGATATCGCCAAACGCGACGTGTACGTCGTAAAAACGAGCGATTCCGCTCGCGACATGAAAAACGCTTTGGCCGGAATGGCACGTATTGGCACCAAGCTACTCAAAGGCGAACGCATCGGCTTGCCCACCGAAGAAGGCTACTATCCCCGCGGAATCCGCGTCAATATTCGCGAGGAAAAACGCGGCGCCCGCCGCGCCGTTGACATGCTGATTGCCAAAGCAACCGGCAAACCCTATATCACGGAATTGCCCATGCCCACCTATGATCACGTACCGCCTGCGCCAGCGGTGAAAGACATCAAGCACGCGCTTCTGGCCATTGGTACCGAGGGCGGCATCGTTCCCCGCGGCAATCCCGATCACATCGAGGCCCACAACGCTTCCAAGTGGAAGAGTTACAGTCTTGTCGGCATTGAAACGCTGAAAGCCGGCGACTACGAAGTAGCCCACGGCGGTTACGATCCTGTCCCCGGCAACGCCAATCCCAATCGCGTCCTGCCGTTGGATGTAGCGCGCGCCTGTCAAAAAGAGCTTGACTTTGGCGCGCTGCTTGATGAATACCCAGTGACCGTCGGTAACGTGACCGCCGTGAAATCCGCCGAGAAGTACGGTCACGAAATGGGACTGAGACTTCAAGAGAAAGGCGTACAAGGCATCGTTCTGACATCCACCTGAGGCACGGGCACGCGTTGCGGCGCAACGCTTGCCCGTGAGATCGACCGCGTCGGCATTCCTGCGGTCCTGATCACGGCCGTCCCCTCGATCGCTCTGACTGTCGGCGCTAACCGCATTGTTCGCGGCGTCGCCATCCCTACGCCTATCGGCAAGCCCGATGAAGAGCCCAACGACGAGTATGCAATCCGCATGAAGATCTTCAGAAAGGCGATCGAAGCTCTTGCGACTTCAATCGACAAGCAGACAGTCTTCAACGTCGACTAGAAATGTTGGTTCTATCCAATAATCCTCAGGTCTGGGACTCTTGTCAGATCGACTGCGAGCGGATTGAAGGCACGCCGCTGGAAGTTCTGTACAGGGCGCTTGACCTGGTGGGAAGCGGGGAGTATTCTCTCTTTGCGCACCCCGTCGCAGGGAATGAACGTCTTCTGCGCAATCCTTACCGCACGGTGATTCTGACTCAGCCCCCGGCGGCGCGCGGACGCATCCCGCAGGATCGGCAGACGGCCTTCATCGACAGAGCCCTGAACAAGGCGGAAGACATCGAATACGGCGAGATTCCCGCCGGAACTCACGCGGATTACGCGACCGTCGATTTCGAGCTTTTCAAGACGACGATGAACAGCGCTGAAAACGGGGAGCGGCAAGAGCCCCTTCCTCTTCGGCAGCAAAAACTCAAAACGAGGTGATCGGCATGAGCATCAAAGAAAGACTGAAAGAACTGGGCATCGAGCTTCCGCCCGCGAACAAGCCCACGGGATCCTACGTGCCCGCCACGGCTTCGGAAACGCTGTGCTTCTCCTCCGGACAGACGCCGCGCGTCAACGGCGAGGTCGCGTATGCCGGCACGATGGGCGCAGAAAACGGCCCCAGCCTCGAGGAGGCCTACGCGGCCGCCCGCGTCTGCGCCATCAACTGTCTGGCCGCCGTCGACATGGCCGCCGGATTGGACAACGTGGCCCGCGTCCTCAAGGTCACGGGCTTCATCAACGCCGCTCCGGGCTTCACGCAGACGGCCAAAGTGCTGAACGGCGCCTCCGACCTGCTGCTCGAGGTCTTCGGTCGGCCCGGCCGCCACGCCCGCAGCGCCATCGGCATCCAAGCCTTGCCCGGCAATGCGGTCGTCGAGGTGGAGATCGTTGTCCGCCTCAAGGAACCGCGCGAATTCCCCGCGGACTGACCCCACGCTCTGCAAAAAATCCCTGCCGCTTTCGCGGGCAGGGATTTCTTCATGCCGCCCAAAAACAGGAACGCTTTCGCAGCTTCCTGCCGCCGCGGCTCTTCGCAATGAGAAAACCGCCTTCCTGACGCCGGCGCCGAGAAGACGGTTTTCGATCCTTTGTGATTTTTCGCGGACCGTTACGCTTCGAACGTGCCCTTGGCGAGCACTTCGCCGTCGCGCATCATCACGCGGCCGCGGCCGATCAGCGTGCGCAGGCGGTAATCCCTGTCGAGGATCATCAGGTCGGCGTCGCAGCCCTTTTCCAGCCGGCCCTTGCCGGGAAGCTTGAGCCAGGCGGCGGGATTGGCGCCGGCGAACGCGAAGATCTTTTCCAGCGGCGCGTCGCCCGCCCGCGCGCAGTCGCCGATGGCCTGAAGGATGGAGGCGGGATCCCCGACGCCCATGCCGGCGAAATTGCCCGCCGCGTCGAAGCGCGGCATGCTGCCGTTGCCGTCGGAGCTGAAGCAGACGTGCGACAGGTCGGCGCTTTCGGCCACGTAGCGGGCGACCGCGCCGGGCGTCTTTTCGTCGGCGGTGATGTCGGCCACGCCGCCGGCCTTGACCCAGGCGATCGCGTCGTCGAGAAGTTCGGGGCAGCGCGTCGTGTGCGTCGGCATGAACTGGCTCAGCGGCACGCCGGTGCCTTTGACGGCCTCGCGCAGCGGCTCCAGTCCCGAAGCCTCGCTGCCCATGTGCACGCAGACGACGCCGGCTTTGCCGGACAGCATCCCGGCCACGCGCGCTTCGGAAACCAGCGCGCGGATCGTCTCCACCGCAGGATGCGAGGAGCGGTGATCGGACAGCGCGATCTTGCAGCCGATGACCTTGTCGATCCAGGCGATGTCGTGGCCGACCTTGCCCGTGATCGTCGGCCCGGGCAGCTGATAGGAGCCCGTGTACATCCACGTGCTCAGCCCTTCGATGTCGAGCGCGCGGGCCTTCGCCAACAATTCGGTGAGCGAGCGGCTGAATCCGTCGGTCCCCAGCAGGCCGACCGCGGTCGTGATGCCGGCTTTGACGAACGTGGAAAGCTGCGCGGGCGGCGTGCGGAAATTGAACGCCCCTTCGCCGCCGGCGCCGCCGAAATGATTGTGATGATCGACGATGCCGGGCGCGGCGATCAGCCCCTCCGCGTCGATCGTCTCGAGACCGGGGATCTTTACGTCGAGCCCTTTTTCCACGGCGGCGATTGCGCCGCCAAGGATCAGCAGATCGGTCAGGCCCACGTGCTCGGGCGCGTACAGGTCGATATTCTTCAGAAGCAGCGGATTATGCATTTATTTTTTTCCTCGATTCGCAACAAACGATCCATAAAACTTCACGAAAAGAAATCGCAGGCCGGTGCGGTCTGCGATTTCCTGTCCCAAAACGCGATTATTTGCTTTCCGCAGTCTTGTTGCGGAAGATCGCGATGTTGCAGAACGCGTAGAGCCACGCCAGCACCGCGCCCGCGTAGCACATGACCGTCCAGGGCAGATACTCCAGCACCGGCACGTCAAGCACCGACGCCATGTAAACGCCCGCGGCCGACCAGGGGATCAGCGGCACGACCACCGTGCCGGAATCCTCGAGCGTGCGGGACAGCACGTTGCGGCGGATGCCGAACTCGTCGAACGGATCGCGGTACATGATGCCGGGCATGATGATGCTCAGGTAGGAGTTGCCCGTGCCCAGCGCGGTGATGATGCCCGTCAGCGAGGTGGAGAACACCAGGCGGCCGACGCTGCTCTTGATGAAGCGCTCGCGCATGGCGTTGGTGATCACCTTGATCGTGCCGGTGCACTCGAGCTGCCCGGCGAAAATGTAGGCGAAGAACACGACCACGACCGAGCCCGACATGAAAGAAAGCCCGCCGCGGCTGAGCAGGCTGTCGACGACCTTGACGCCCGTCGCCGCCTTGGGGCCGCTGGCCATGATCTTGACGATCGCGGGCAGCGAATGGCCCTGCATCATCGCGAACGGAACGGCGGCGATCATCGAAGCCCAGAGCACGGGGATCGTCGGCTTGCCCATGTAGGAGAGCACCAGCATGACGGCGGCGGGAAGCAGCACGAGCGGCGTCAGCTTGTAGGATTTCTCGATCGCGCCGACGATCTCGTTGATGCGGGTCATGTCCATCGCGTCGGCGCTGGACGAGCCGACGTAGGCGTACACCGCCAGGCCGATGCAGAACGCCGGCAGCGTCGTCCACATCATCGACTTGATATGGTCCATGATGTCGCACTCGGCGGTCGCGGCCGCCAGGACCGTGGTGTCGGAAATGGGGCTGATCTTGTCGCCGAAGTAGCTTCCCGCGATGACCGCGCCGGCGGTGGCGGCGGGATTGATGCCGAGGCCGTGGCCGATGCCCATCAGCGCCACGCCGAACGTGGCCGCCGAGCCCCACGAAGTGCCCGTCAGCACCGAGGAAATGGCGCAGATCACCGAGGCCGAGACGAGGAACGTGCCGGGACGGAGGATCGACAGGCCGACCTTGATCAGATACGGGACCGTGCCGCCGGCCATCCAGATGGCGATCATCGGGCCGACGATCAGCAGGATCAGGATCGCGCCCGAGGCGCGGGCGACCATCGGGATGACGCCCTCTTTGAACATATAATCCCAGGTGAAGCCGTAGCCGAACACGTACACGACGGTCGTCGCCAGCGCGACGATCAGGCACAGCATGCCCGTGTCGAAGTTCATGAACAGTTTGCCGACGATCATGATCGCGAGGATCATCACCATGATCGCAATCGCGCCGCCCAGTTTGACTTCCTTGTGCGGCTTTGCCGTTTTTTCCGCCATACCTCTCAATCCTCCCGTATCAAAAACAAAACCGTGCCCTTCGTCAGGGCCCTTTACGCCGCGGGCCGGCACGGAACCGCCGGCCGCAAAAAAACAACGCGCCGCCTTTCGGGCGACAAAAGATTGGATACAGATTTGAATCCGTGCGATTAGTATAGTTAAAGATACTTCACTTGTCAATAAAAGACATTCTCCCGCGCGAAAATTTCTTTCGTTCGCGTCTCCGGCAATCTCCAACGAAAAAAGCGGAAACTTCCACGCAAAAAAAATGACGGACGCCGCGCGTGCGGACATTCCGTCATAGAAAAAACGCGTTATTGTCTTTCCGTTTCCTCCAACAGCGAGCGGTAACGGAACGTGTTCAGCACGTGCTCCTCCATCAGCCGGCGGCTGCGCTCCGCCTCGTGAGCCTCGAGCGCGTCGATGATCAGGGAATGTTCCTTCCAGCTCGGCACGTTTTCGCCCGTCGGGCGCGTTCGTTCCCGATAAAAGCGGGTGTAAAGCAGCGTATACATCGTGGAGCGCCAATAACTGCTGTTGAAGAAGCGCAGCAGGTACACGTTGCCGGAAAAGGAGACGATCAGGCGGTGCAGCTCTTCGTTCAGTTGCGCGTACTGCGCTTTTTCCTCAGGGGTTTGCCGCTCTCGTCCGAACAGCTCCGCTTCTTTGGCGTTGATCGCGCGCAGCACCATCACGTGCTCCGGCGTGCAGGC
>OHAO01002008.1_pt1 | contig 13109 bp, 15 predicted proteins | sample 1577151 | NCBI WGS metagenome assembly OHAO01 (sample SAMEA3541585, study PRJEB24748) | human gut metagenome | biome: human gut; feature: human-associated habitat; material: faeces | place: China | collected 2012 | reverse complement strand
GTCCTAAGTGCCACTTGCCTATGGCGCACGTAGCGTAGCCTCGTGAGCGGAACATCCAATTTACTTTTTCTCCCGATCGTAGGCCACGATCACCCGGCGGTTGGGCTCCGTTCCGGTGGAGTAGGTCGTCACATTGGGCACATCCTGCAGCGCCGTATGGATCACATGCCGCTCATAGGCATTCATAGGTTCCAGTGTCACGCTGCGGCGGTACTTGGTGACCTTGGCGCTTTGGAATCTTCACTACCCCTGCGCTTTCCTCTTTTTCCTCAGAAAGTTTTTCTGAAAGAGCAAAACTGACAAATATAAAGATTAAACCGATTACAATTAAAACAATGACTGTTGTTGACATTTTCTCTTACCTCATCTCATATTTTTAAATCAATATTTACGCGGTTGATACCGGTATGTGTTTCCGTATCCTCCGTTTTTGTTTTCTTCTTTTTACCGGAATAGAGATTTTGATATTTATTTTTTCCCTCTTCCTTTGCATCCGGACTTTGCTCGTAATATGCCGCTTCTTCCTTCTGCACGACCGTTTCCCGCACTTCGCGTTCCTGCTCCTGCGTCTCATGCAATGCATTCTGACTATGCAGGATACTCTGTGCATCCGCATTCTGCTGAATAGAAGCAATCGGTGGCGATGCCTGTGTTGCAACTAATGGTGAAATCATTGCTATTCCTCCTTTTTCAGCCGTTTTTTAAAACGGTGTCGGTTTTACAACGCCATCTGCAATTTTATACCAGCTATGCTTATCCACATCCTTCACAGCATAGGACTGGTTGGATATATAAATCATAACGCCGCGATACGCATTTCCAAGCACCTTGACGCTGCCTTTTTTTCCCATCGTCAACTGGATACGCAGCTCCTGCAGGGTATCATTTTTCTGCTGATATTCTGCTTTCATCTCCTCGGCACGTTCTGTATACGTCTTAATCTGCTTTACGTTCTCCGGTGTCAGCTTGATTCCTCGTTTTAACTTTTCTTTATAGACATTCAGATACGAGGTTGTTTCCTCTATGGCTGTCTTCAGATCCATGACCTGTGGGACCAATGCTTTTGTCTGTTCATACAACTCCGGTTTGACACCAACCTTGACTATCGTCTGTGTCTCCATACGGTTGCCAATACTGTTTGCTTCCACATACGTCTCGCAGATCAGTTCACCGCCCACAATAAAGCCTTTTCTGCCGTGAATAACAACCTTTCCACCTGACTGGATATGACTGTGCAGGATAGAACCTGCAAGCACATCACCATCTGCAAATACATTGGCACTTTCAAAGAACTGTGCACAGATATCGCCTCCGGCACATAGCTTGCCTTTGCCCATGCCCTGTACGCCTCGTTTGATCACAATGTTACCACCGGCAATCAGGGTTGCCCCTTCCACAACGCCGTTAATCTCGATATCACCCTTTGCACGAATCGTAAATCCGGTTCGCACCGTACCTGGTACCATTACATTTCCTTCGTACTCAATATCCCCGGTTGATGCATCAACATCCGCAGCGACCTTATAGGTATCTGACACAAACACCGTGCCTTCCGCCAGCGTGACATTTCCATTGACGTTGCTTGTGAGCAAGGTACCATCCTCGGACAATGTAATATTCCGTCCATATTTTAATTTCCGGATCTTCGGTCGATTCTGCGGAATTGTTTTTCCATAGATATTCATTCCTGGTTTACCCGGATCATGTGGTGTCAGCTTCGCAAGTTTATCGCCCTCATTTACCGCTGAAAAAAGATTCAGTGCATGGAAATCCACGCTTCCATCTTCTAATACTTTCGGTTTTGCAAGCGGTTTTGTGTTGAAGAAATATTCAATCACCGTATCTTTCGCTGGCATCGGTGCCATGCCCTTCGCGATCGGGATATTCGTACAATAAGTACGCGTCGTCTTCAGCTTCTCCATGACCGGTTCCAATATCCCGTACAGAATTTTCTCCCGTTCTAATTCCGCGCGGATTTCCCGCTCTGTCATCAGTTTTCCGCCTGTTGACGGCGGATAAAAACGGATATATGCAATCATGTTATCTTTTCCAGTGATAATCGTTGCACTCTCATCAAACGCCTTTGCACAAGTATCACTGATCTTGATCTGCAGAGGTTTCTCCTGCAGCAGATCCAGTGTTTTACGCAGTGCATCAATCGAAAATCCTGCAAATCCTTTCTGTTCTAAAAAAGAAACGACCTCACGGATATCCAATCGTTTTCCATCTTCCTTCGGCGGAAACACGTCCAGATAAGTTCCGTCCTCTTTGATGCGGATTTTAAAAAAAGAGTTTTTATATTTCATAGGCATTTCCTCAACCCATCATCAGTGCAAAATTATCGTTCATACATCGGCGCATCTTCGTCAGCGCCTTGGAATGTAACTGTGAAATGCGGGATTCGGACACTTCCATCACCCGGCTGATCTCCTTCAAGGTAAGATCTTCATAATAATATAAAAGTACCACAGTTTTCTCTTTTTCAGTCAGCATCGAAAGTGCTTCGGTCAACTGTGTCTTCAATTCCTCTTTCAAAATCCGGTTCTCCGGATTTACACCCGTACCGTGATAAGCAGGTGCCTTCACGTCATTCCCCTGCTCCATAAAATCATCCAGCGACGAAATGTTTGTCACATTCGTCTGCTGCATCCATGTATCATATTCTTCCTCCGAGATTCCTAGCTCTTTTGCCATATCTGCGTCAGAATAATTCGGTCCTTTCAATGCTTCGAGCTTCTTGGACGCCTCCGTGATTGATTTTTGTTTCTGGCGAACCGAACGTGGAATCCAGTCCATCTTCCGGATCTGGTCAAGAATTGAGCCACGGATACGAAGGCTTGCATACGTCTCGAACTTAATGCCTTTTCCATAATCGAATTTATCGATGGCGTCAATCAGTCCGAATATTCCATAGCTTACCAGATCATCGTATTCCACGTTTGCCCCAAGGTAGATGGCAAGTCTTCCTGCAACCAGCTTCACCAGAGAAACATATTCCATTATCAGTTCTTCCCGAACGGCTGTGGATTTGGAATGACTATATTCGATCCATAATCGTTCTTTTTTATCCAAGATTGCCATGTACAGCAACACCCCTTATTTTCCGTTATACGTGGTTTTGCGCATCCGTACCTTCTTCCTCCGGCGGTGCCTCCTCCATATCCACTTCTTTTACCTCTTCCATATTGCGGATCTTATCGATCAGCTTTAGTGCAATCGTCGCAATCACGTAAAATACGATGATCACGATCAGCAATATGATCAGAGAGCGTACAAGACTCCGTTCATATTTCATATTGAGCAGCCATGTAATAAGTGCCGCCAACAAAACAATAAACGCTCTTGCATTTTTATATTTGTCTTTCGTCTCCAACTATATCGTCTCCAACCTATATAATGTGTGTCTGCTTTCCGGCAGTCACTACGGTCAAATCTTTGGTTACCGGATCAAATACAATGGTACGTCCATAATTTAATCCAACATCCTCCGACACGATTTTGATTCCATACTGCTTCAGGACTTCCCGCACGGCTTCCACGTTTTTCTCTCCGATATTCCCCATTGCGGTATCAGAAGAAAACTGGAACATCTTCGCGCCACCGGCAATCTTGGCAATCATATTCTTCCGGCTGAGTCCCTGTTTTTCCAGTTCCTCCACCAGTGCCTGTATTCCGGTATCTGCGAATTTTAATTTATTCTGGTTCTGTCTGATCTTTGTACTGTCAGGAAGCATAATGTGAACCAATCCTGCAATATTTTTCGTACGCTCATATAATACAATCCCTACACAGGACCCAAGTCCAATGGTTGTAATCGTATCCCCCGCCATGCAAGTGTTCATATCTGCTATCCCAACCCGGATAACATCATTCAACGCCTGCACCTCCAATTCCAAGCTTCAAAAGCAACTGATCGAAGGAATGCATCTCTGAGATCAACATGATGTATCCATCAATCTCCTGATTGCCTGCTTTAAATCCAGAATTGATCAGCAGTGCCTTGTCACTTACCATGCCATATTCGATACATGGTACACTCAGAATCGCGCCTGCCATATCAATACAGATCTGCGGCTGGGAGTACCTTAGCTCCATCCCGGACAGGTTCTCTAACGATGCAACGTACGAACCGATCAGGATGTTCGCGATTTCTCCAATCGCAGACATTCCCATCTCGCTGTGCCAGTCCTGTGTCTGTCCAAGCAACACCTCGGACAAATGTCTGGCATCGTCTAATCCAAGCACAAACAAGATCATCGCATTGAACGAACCATGTAGCCGGCTTAATACGCCGACAACAGATGTCTCCGGTCCGCCAAGTGCATTCTCAAGTTCGTTAAAATCATATAATTTTACCGTTGGAGCACTCATGCTGAGTTTAGAAGACAACAGTACAGAAAGTGATGTCGTCGCATTTCCCGCTCCAATATTTCCAAGCTCTGTCAAGGCATCTTTTACCTGCTCCGATAACTGTTCGGTATGTTTTTCCATGGCATACACCTTTTCTTATTCGTTGTCAATATCTGCAATCAGCGCACCAATATTTAAAAGTGAGATCAGGGATTCGTTATACTTTCCTACGCCAGTCAGATATGTACGTGTATCTCCACTCTCTGTTGCAATCTGCTCAATATCGTCATCCGTCAGGGTAACTACCTCACGCACCTCATCCACTAAAATACCTATTTTTGCATTTCCCTCTACCTTGAGGATCAGGATACGGGACGCATTCGTATTTTCCTTATCCGGCAATTCAAATTTCCGTCTGAGGCTCATAACCGGAACAACCTCACCACGCAGATTGATGATGCCAAGGAAGTACGGCTGTGCATGCGGAACTCTTGTAATCTTCTGCAGACGGACAATATTATCAATATAGGTAATATCAATTCCGTACTGTTCATTGTCAAATTTTAAAATAATATACTGCTTTGCGCTATTCGCTACTGCATTTCCATCCATGTATGTGCACCTCCCTTACACCAATGTGTTTGAATCAATAATCAAAGCAACTTCACCATTTCCAAGAATCGTTGCACCACTGATCATCTTTGGCACATGAATGTATTTTCCAAGTGACTTGATAACGATCTCCTGCTGACCGAGCAGCTTGTCGATCACAAGACCCGCCTGTTTGTCACCCTTCTTTACAATTACGACGATCTCGCCCTCATCCTCGATGGCATCCTCGTCCTTTTCAATCGGATCAATATCCAGAACCTCGTTCAGACGTACAAGTGGGATTACCGAACCACGCAGGTTGATAACCTCTTTTGTATGTACATAACGGATATCCTCCGGCAAAATCTCCTCAACCGTCACAATAGAATTTAATGGGAGTGCATACTTCTCGCCGGATACCTCTACCATCAATGCCTGAATGATTGCAAGTGTCAGAGGCAGTCTTACAATAAAGGTTGTTCCCTCACCAAGCTTTGATACAACCTCGACATCACCGCCAAGTCCCTCAATCTTGTTCTTTACAACATCCAGACCAACGCCTCGGCCGGATACATCGGAGATCTTCTCTGCGGTTGAGAAAGCAGGCATAAACAACAGATCAATTGCATCTTTTTCTGTCATATATTCTGCCTGTTCCTCTGTGATCTGTCCCTTCTCCAGTGCCTTGCGCTTGATCTTTTCTACATCGATGCCCGCACCATCATCGCTGACCTCAATGGTAACATTATTTCCATCCTGGTAAGCATCCAGACGAATCGTACCAACCTGTGGCTTTCCTAACTTCAGACGGTCAATCGTGGACTCCAGTCCATGATCGGCGGCATTTCGAAGCATATGCATCAATGGATCACCAATCTCATCGATAACCGTACGGTCAAGTTCGGTATCCTCACCAGTCATGATCAACTCCATCTCCTTGTTGAGCTTCTTGGAGAGATCACGGATCATACGTGGGAACCGGTTCACTACGCTCTCGATTGGAACCATTCGAACCTTCATAACCGATTCATGCAGATTCGTTGTGATACGCTCTAAGTATTCAATCTGTTCGTTGAAAGACTGATCCTGGGAGGAAAGGGTTCCTGTCACAGAGACAAGTCCATTCTTCGCAATAATAAGCTCGGACACCTGATTCATCAGATCATCCAGCTTCTCGATATCGACACGCACCGAACGATTGACAACCGGCTTTCCAGACTTGCCAGCTGGCTTCTTCTCTTCCTTCTTTTCAGGTGCAGCCGCCTTGGCAACTGTCTCCTCTGGCTTTTTTTCTTCTTCCTTTGCCTCTGTCTGCGCTGGTTCTTCTTCCTTCAGTTCATATTCCTCAATTACTGCCTCCTCGATCTCAGAGACATTCTCGATTGCTTTCTTTACTTCCTCCAACGATTTGTCAGAGATGATAAACATGGAAAAATCAAGGTCAAACTTTTCATCCTCGATATCCTGTACACTTGGTACGGATTTGATAATCTCGCCCTTGTTCTCCAACCCCTTAAATACAAGGAATGCACGTGCAGCCTTCAGCAGACAGGTTTCCTGAATATATACCGTTGTGGCATATACATGCATGCCCTGTGCCTTCGCCTCACTGATTGCATTCTTCTCGAAATCAGCCAATGGGATAGACAGATATTTTCTACGGTCACCGCCCTCTGGCTTTTTCTCCTCTTTGGTCTCTTCTTTTGTCGCTGCCGCCTGTGCTTCACCACTTCCTGCCAGACCATTCTGCAAAACAGCATTTAACTGTGCAATCAGCTCATCATTGTCCTCCGTACCTTCATCCGAGGTTTCAATGATGTTGGTCAGATATCCCTCTAATGCATCTAGACATTTGAATACGATATCAACCAGATCCGCATTGACGTTCATCTTTCCGTTCCGGATCTCAGAGAACACATTCTCCATATCATGTGTCAAGCGCTGCATACGCTTATATCCCATCGTTCCTGCCATTCCCTTTAATGAATGGGCAGCTCTGAAAATCTCATTTACCGTATCAACGTTCTCCGGCTCTGACTCCAATATCAGCACCTGATCATTGAGTGTCTGTAAATGTTCTTTTGATTCATCAATAAAAATCTCCAGATATTGACTTAAATCCATTCTTGCACCCCTACTTTCTTTGTTATCTCTTCCGCAATCTGCTGCAGATCACACACACAGTCACAAAGTCCGGCATCACGGATTGCCTTCGGCATTCCATATACGGTACTACTTGCCTCATCCTGCGCGATCACATAGACCGGCTTGTGCTTTGCAAGTTCCTGTGTGCCCTTCGTTCCATCTGCACCCATTCCGGTTAAAATGACACATATGATCTCGTCATATGATACATGACTTAAACTTGAAAGCATGACATTTCCACACGGTTTCAAGCCCCCGATTGGCGGTGTCTCATCGAAAAACACTTCACAGCCCTTCGCTGTTTCATGCAGTGCCAGATGGGTTCCACCCTTGGCAATGTAGACATGACCATTCTTTAATACATCGCCCTCTGCAGCCTCCTTCACAGATACCGCGCTCTGCTCGTTTAATCGCATCGCAAGTGTCTTCGTAAATCCCTCTGGCATATGCTGTACTAAAACAACCGGTGCAGCAAGATTTTTCGGAAGCTTTGGTATCACAGACTGCAGTGCCCGTGGTCCACCAGTGGAACACACAAGTGCCACCAGTTTTTTTCCGTTTTTCTGTCTATGCTTTTTTTTGATGATTACAGGTTTTTCCGGCTCCATGGTACAAGCAGCCTCCGCCTTATGCAGAGTGCGTTCCTTTACCTCCACTGCCATACAGAGCGCTTTTTTGATCTTCTCAGCATACCTCTGCACATCCTTTTGAAAGATATGTTCCGGTTTCCGGATAAACTCAATCGCGCCCAGATCCAGTGCTGTAAAGACTGCATAGGAATCCTCTCTTGCACTGAATACAATAAATGGAGCAACAACACCTGCTTCCTTCGACTTTTTGATCAAGGTCAGACCATCCATCTTTGGCATATCGATATCCGTCATAACAACGTCAATATCGTTCTGCTTCGACAGATATGCATAACCTTCCTCTCCATCCGCCGCAAGATATGCAACTGTAAATCCATCAATATGGTTTATTATATCAGACATGACTCTTCTCATGAGTGCAGAGTCATCTATTAGTAATATTTTTTTAGGATCGTTTTCCATTCGCTATTTCCATTCTTTCACTTTCAAAAATAAAACGAACAATCTTATCACGCTCGTCCTGTGTTATTTTCAAAAATTCCATACGCTGTTCAAACATATCCGAACGTTCGCGTACAGGTGTACTTGATAATATACGCGCAAATAAATTAAACTGTAAAATTTCTCCGACAATAGAGACCATGAATTTTACCTTTACCACTTCGTTGCGCTCAATGTTGGTTCTCTGGTTCAGTCTGAGACCACCACCACTGATATCTACAATTCGTGCCGGCTGCCACGGCAGGGCATCCTCCGGGACAGAGATATCATCTGGAATTCCCGTATCATATTCTTCATCCGAAACCACTCTGATCTGCGCATCGATCAGGCAGTCATACCGGTAAAACTGCCGCCGCTGCACCTTCTCCAAGGCACCAAGCAGCTTGATATCAAGGAAAAACAGATTTCCGCTCTTATAACGCGAAGTTACCTGTACATTGCATTGCAGCAAGCCACGCTCTGTATAAAAGCATGCCGTATAACGCTCATCTAAATCCAAAGGTACGATCCGTCCCTCAAAAATCGGCATCGCAATCTGTAATTTATCCTGATCCAGAATATCATAGATTTTGCTCACATAGACCTTTTTATTCTGCTCGTTACGAATAACCTGATCGAGTCGCACCAATTCAATTTTATTACCTATCGCTATTCCCATTCATACGTACCATCTTTTCCTTTTTCTGCTGTCTATATCTAACAATTAACGGATTCTCTTCTTTGAACGGAAGAAATCAATAAATACCCGTGCAATTCCTTCTTTTTTCTTACTCTCCTCAACCGTATCGTCACTCAGACGATTGACAAGCTGGCAGATTCCCTTTGTGGCTGTCGTTCCCGGATATGCCTGCACAAGTGGTTTCTGCTCAATAACCGCCATGGAAGCATTCTTATCCTGCAGCACAGCGCCCAGAAATGAAAGCTTTGTATTCAAAAACTTTGAAGACACCGTATCGATCTTGTGGAAGATTTCTGCCCCTTCCGCCTCATTTTCCACACGGTTGGCTACAACATGGATTGTCTTATAGAGCGGATTGAAGCTGTTCTTTCTACGCAGTACTTTAAGCAATGAGTAAGAATCTGTAATGGATGTCGGTTCCGGTGTCACAACCAGAACGACCTCCGGGCTCATCATGACGAACTCCATAACGGAATCCGTAATCCCCGCACCTGTATCAATAATCACAACATCATACATCTGGTCGAGCTTCACTAATTCGGAAATCAAAAGTTTGATACTCGCATTATCGAGTGTCGCAAGCTCGGACACCCCCGAACCACCGGAGATAAATCCAATTCCTTCCGGTCCCTGCGTAATGATCTCTGTCATAGATTTATTATTATGTATCAGATCCAATAAGTTATATTGTGGGCGGATTCCAAGCATGACCTCGACATTTGCCAATCCGAAGTCCGCGTCAAATACAACCACTTTTTTGCCGCGCCGCGCAAGCTCCAGCGCAATATTGACTGACAATGTCGTCTTGCCGACACCGCCCTTTCCACTTGTAATTGCAATTACCCTTGCATTGGAGATTTCCTGATTGGTCTGCACGCGTTCCCGTAATTTCGTTGCCTGATCCATCACTTTCCACCTCCTAACAATTTCTTAGCAATAATCTGTGGATCCAGAACGCCGATATCATCCGGCACATTCTGTCCCCATGTCACATAAGAAAGCGGTTTTCCTGTATCCAGTTTCAGATTCAATATGCTTCCCAGACCATTTGTCTCATCCAGTTTTGTGAAAATAAGATTATAATCAAACAGTTCGCCATACGTGTTGGCAATGGAAAGCAGATCCGCATATTTTACCGTGGCAGATACAACGAGGAACACTTCTGTCTCGTACTCCTTCACGGAATCAATGATCTGCTTTAAGTCTTCCTTCTGCTCTTCGCTCTTATGGGAGCGTCCGGCTGTGTCAACTAAGATCAGATCATAGTTTTTAAACTTTTCTACACTCTGCGCCATCTCCTCCGGAGTATACACAACCTCCATTGGCGCAGACAAAATATTTGCATACGTCTTTAACTGCTCAATTGCTGCAATACGATATGTGTCGATAGAAAACATCGCACATTTTAATTTCATATCCAGCGTACAGAGCGACGCCAGCTTTGCCATCGTGGTTGTCTTTCCAACGCCGGTATTTCCGACAAAAAATACAACCTTCGGTTTCTTCTCACCGGCAGTTAACGGCTGGATTTCGCCGAGCTTCAGAACGATCTTCTGGTATACGTTTGCCAGTATGTTGTCGATCGGCTGTTTATCATCCTTCACAGTCAGCTCGTCAATGATTTCCTTTGCATGTGCCTCCGAAACCTCGCTGTCCATCAACTGTTTGATTACAAGATCCACAACCTTATTGCCCGACTGCTCTGGTTCCGTTTTCTTTTCTTCCGCCTTTACAGTCGCCTCACCTGAAGAAATCGCCTGATTGGCGGCTTCCTTAATCGAGGCTTCCGCTGACTTCTGTGTCTGCATCTGCTGTTCGAGAAGCTTCGCGATACTGTTAATTTTCTCCTCAATCGCGTTCTGTGCTTCCTCGCTGTAGGAATCCTTGTTCTCTCCAAACGCCTTGCCAAACAGGAACGGTTCCTCGGCGGACTCACCCCGGCGTTCCTGCCTGAGATCAATTGTCTGTTCATCCAATTTGACAGATGGAGCCGCTGCTGGTGCAGTAGTCGCCGCCTGTTCCTCCATATCATCATCGATCGCTGCCGTCAGCTCCACGCGCGACTTTTTAAAGAGACGCATGATTCCTCCCGGCTTGATTTTTTTCACATTCATTACGATCGCATCCGGTCCCAGATCCTCCTTGGCGAGCAGGATTGCTTCTTTTTCAGTTAGTGCTTTATACTTCTTAATTATCATGAATCGTTATCACTCCCACGGATTTTAATTCCACTTCCGAATCAATCTCATTATATGAGATAACAATCAGGTCTTTCAAGTAGTCACTTGTTAATTTCTTAAAATACATACGAACAATCGGTGATGTAACAACAATCGGTGCATCGCCCTTGCTCTCCAGCTTCTTGACCTCGTCCTCCGTCGCCTTTAAGATGCTCTTCGTTACTGCCGGATCTAATGAGATAAATGCGCCCTGTTCGGTTTGCTTCACAGAACCCATGATCATCTGCTCGATCTGTGGATCCAGCGTCACTACGGTGCCGGATTCTCCATCGCCAAAATATTTGTTGGAGATCGCACGTTTTAAACTCTGCCGGACATACTCGGTCAGAATATCGGTATCCCGGCTCGTTGCCGCATAATCCGCGAGCGTCTCGAAGATCGTGACAAGATCCCGGATGGAGATACCTTCCCGAAGCAGATTCTGCAATACCTTCTGGATATCACCGACACTGAGCAGCTTCGGTACAAGTTCATCTACCAGTGTCTTATTGTTGTCCTTGATATTATCAATCAGGTTCTGTACATCTTGTCTCGTCAGAAGCTCATCAAGGTGCTGCTTGATAACCTCTGTCAGATGTGTTGCAATGATCGATGGTGGATCAACAACGGTATAGCCAAGTGATTCTTCCATTTCAGCACGCGCGCAACTGCCGCATCAATCTGTGCCTCGTCAATTTCTCCATCTTTGACTGCCTGTATGACGGCTTTAATCTGCTCCTGATAATTCGTGGAAAGCAGCATATCATTTCCGGCTTTGACCGCCTGCACCGCCGCCTCGTCCAGATCATATCCCGCAGATACGCCACTCATCATCAGATCATCGGTGATTACCACACCATCAAACTGCAGCACGTTCCGTATCTCCTCGTGCACCTTCTCCGATAGCGATGCCGGATATTCATCATCGATTGCTGCAACTACATTGTGGCTGACTAAAATACAGTCCGCGCCAGCATTTACGCCCGCCTCAAACGGTATATAATCCCGCGTCACAAACTGCTCATACGTTCGCGTATCCTCGATCTGGTTCACATGCGTGTCTCCATTACTACCGTACCCCGGGAAATGCTTCAACACCGTTCCAATCTGTGCCTTCCGCATCGTCGTGACAACGGTATCGACATACTCTGCCGTCTCCTGCGGATCATCTCCAAACGCACGGGGATAGATAAAATCACTCGCATCTCCGGACAGATCACAGACCGGTGCGAAGTTCACATTGATGCCATACGATAGAAGCAGCTTTGTTTTTTCTTCCGTATCCTTTCTGATTGCATCCATACCGCCCGACGCATAGATGGATCTCGGTGATGCAAAGGTGTGATCTGCCAGCGCACTGTAACGGCTGACACGCGTCACCGTACCGCCTTCTTCGTCCGTTCCAATTAGCAAAGGGATATCAGAAGCCTCCTGAAAGGACTGTATCTTCTCCGTCAGGGAATCTGCCGTCTCCCCAGCCAAATCTCCCGCAAACAAAATAATGCCCCCAACCGGATATTGCGTTAGCTCATCCGGTCCGAAGCGTCCATCATTTTTTACAAAGAACATCTGTCCGACCTTTTCTTCCAGACTCATCGTCTGGATCTTGTCCTGTATCCGCACATCAAGCACCGTCATTTGTGCATCTGAAGTCGTGTGTGTCTCTTCGCCTGCCGTCTGCTCTGTGATCACAGGGACTTGTGTCGTAGCTGTTTCTTCCGTATCCCCCGGTTCCGATGAAGTACGTTCTCCATCCCGGAGAAGATTTCCCGAACCGAAAATACCAAAAAACACCATACAGATGATCAATATTCCATATATAATTTTTTTATGCCGATGCATCATTGAACACGATTCCGTCTTATTCATAATAATCACGATTTCTCCGTTCTTCGAACTCGTGATTATCATTATACATTACATATAATAATCACGATTTCTCCGTTCTTCGAACTCGTGATTATCATTATACATTACATATAATAATCACGATTTCTCCGTTCTTCGAACTCGTGATTATCATTATACATTACA
>OHAO01001992.1_pt1 | contig 13180 bp, 13 predicted proteins | sample 1577151 | NCBI WGS metagenome assembly OHAO01 (sample SAMEA3541585, study PRJEB24748) | human gut metagenome | biome: human gut; feature: human-associated habitat; material: faeces | place: China | collected 2012 | reverse complement strand
CGACACCAGAAAAAACAACAGATAAAACAGTAACGATGATATCCATAAATGCACACCCCTATCAATTCTGCGTTCTTTAATAGTATAGTCGAATTTTAACAGCTAATCAAGAGAATAAAAAACAGGTGAGTCCTATAAGGACTCACCTGTGGTCGGAGTGGAATTATAGGATTCCACGGAATTACGAACAACAAAAATGGTATTCGGGCAGTCGGCAATCAGTATTTCCACCAATATTAAATCGTGAGCATCTGCGCCGCCCAATAGGACAAGGGGCGGCGTTTTTCTTTTCTCAACTTCGGGACAAATTGTCCCAAAGTAGTGCTATTGGACGAAGATGGGAACTGTCATTGGTTTTGCTTGCTCTGGATTTTTTCTTTTAATTCTTTGATTTCTTTATCAGTCTTTGCCCCTTTATCGTTGTGAATTGCACCAACCAATACACTCATTTCTTTCAAGGACAATAGAAAATAAAAGATCAAAAAGGCCATAAATGATATTTCAGCGTTTTGCATGAAACAATAGATTGCGTGGAGGAACTTCGAACCGTTTGTCGGGACAAGCACCAGATACAAACCAGCTATGACGGAAACCGTAGCATAAATGATGCCTTTGAGTATATGCGAGTTTCGTTTGCTAATAATTTTAGTGTTCTTAACTTTTTCAACAATGGAGTTATCTAACAATCCTAAAAGCAAAGAATAATTTGTATATAAAAATCCACCAAACAAAGCATTTACGGTTATCAAATTAAAGTGAAACGACGGATCATCTGCGACAATCAGCAAAGGGGCACCACCGCAAAGAATATAGATGCACCCAGCCGCAGAAAAAATTAGGGGTAAGACATTACATGTTATTTTGAAAAAGTTCTTTATAATGTCCACCTCCTCACTTTATACTGCATATTCAAGTAAACGATGTTTCCAAAATCTACGGTACAGGCGAGAACAGAGTCGTTGCGCTGTGCCATGCAAATATGACAATCCACTCCGGTGACTTCATCTCCATTATGGGGCCGTCAGGCAGTGGCAAAAGTACGCTGCTTCACATCATCAGCGGATTGGATACGCCAACTTCCGGCAAGGTGTTGTATGGCGATACCGACATCCATCACGGCAGTGACAAGGAGTTATCGGCGTTCCGCCGCCAAAAGATCGGCTTCATCTTCCAGCAATTCAATCTGCTCCCGGTGCTGACAGCGCAGGAGAATATCATCATGCCGCTGCTTCTCGACAAGCGCCAGCCGGACAATGCCTATTTACAGGAGATCGCAGCCTTTTTAGGGATCGACAGCCGTTTGAACCATCTGCCCCATGAACTGTCCGGCGGGCAGCAGCAGCGCGTGGCAATCGCCCGCGCTCTGATCGCAAAGCCAGACATCATCTTCGCCGACGAGCCGACAGGAAATCTTGATACCAAAAGCGGCAGTGAGGTTATGGAAATGCTCTGTGATCTTCGGGCGAAGATGAATAAAACCCTCATTGTCATTACCCACGATCCTGACATTGCAGAGATGGCAGAGCGCCGTTTTACCATCATCGACGGGGTGCTTTCGGAGGTGACTGTGAAATGAAATCCTATCTGGCACTTGCTTGGAAAGAACTGAAGGCACAGAAAATTACGGCGGTTTTAATCCTGATTGCCGTTATTACGTCAACGATTATGACCACTGTGATCGGTCAATCCATCGGCATATTGCAATCTATGCGTGTCCAGCAGGCTGCGGGACTGAACGGAAACCGCTATGTAACTTTTCATCAACTCAGCTGGGAACAGACGCAAAAGCTCCATGAGGATGATCGCCTGTATGACGTAGGCGACATCATCTTTGTCGGCAGCACAACACTTGGCAACAGCAGCTTGACCTTGTATCTCCGGGAGTATCACGACAATGCTTTGGCAATGTACCCGGCAATCAGCGAGATAAAAGAGGGTCGTTTGCCGAAAAAAGCAAATGAAGTGGCCTTGTCGGAAGATGCGCTGCACTATCTCGGCTTGGATGCTGCGATTGGGGACACCATTTCTCTGGATTTGAGCGTATATGTCATGGCCGGATCATTGCCGGAGGTCGAATATGTCGCTGACTTTACCCTGACAGGCATTTTGGAGAATAGTTACCTCGGCTATGCAACTGGTACGGTTGATGGAATTGTCGGAAATGGAACAGCAGAAAGTGTATTACCGGACGAATATCTGCTCTATTCTACCGATTTCAAAACCCACAGCAAACAGGATTTTCAGAGCATTGTCTGTGATCTTGCGGCAAAATTGCAGGAAGATGATCGGTATATCCAGTACAACTGGGTTCTGCTTCACGCACTCGGTATTGCCTATGATGCAGACGAGGATAGCAGCACTGACGCAGGTTTTTCCTTTATGACGGTAGCTTGTATCTTGGTAGACGTATTGGTTTTGCTTGCGGCCGGGCTGGTGATCTATAATATTCTGAAAATCTCCATCACAAAGCGTATCAAGGAATATGGAACGCTTCGCGCCATCGGTGGACAGCGGGGACAGATTTATCGCTTGGTGTCCGTACAACTCTTGATCCTTTGCGGAGCTGGGCTTCCTGTTGGGCTGCTGATTGGTACTCTGTCGGCAAAAGGGGCGTTGATCGCGGCAACTGGCGTTCTCAATCCCGAAATATTCATGGCAAATAGCACTTCCGAATTGAATGATGCCATCAGTGCGGCCAGCTCGGTAAAGCTGCCGATGCTCCTTGCCAGTGTTGCGGTCACGCTGATCTTTGCAATATTGGCTGCTTTTCCTGCTGCCCGGTACGCCTCCCGCGTTTCTCCCACGGTTGCGATGTCCGGACAAACAGTGAAGATCAGGCGCCGGGTAAAGAAAAATCGCACCATCCGCAATTTTGATGCCTACTACGCACGGCTCAGCCTGAAACGTGGACGAGGCAGGACAGTTGTTACAATCTTGTCCCTGGTTATGAGTATTACCGTTTTTGCCGCCTTACAGAGCTTTACCGGGTTGCTCGATGCCAGCAGCTCCGTTCAGAATATGTATTCTGGAGACTATGCGATCACAAATGAAACCGTCGGTATTCCGGCAGAAGCCGTGAAAACGCTGGAAGCGAATGATGCGGTAGAGGGTATTTCCACTACCCGACTTTCCGTGTTTATGCCGGGAGCCGGAGATGTGCTGCCCTTTGAAACGGATTTGTCCGTGCAGAGCCATGAAACCTTGCAGTTCGCAAGCGTTGATGAAGGGCAGTTCCGCACCTATGCCCCTGATTTGTCTGAAGAGGATAAGCAAGCGTTGAATGACGGAACGGGCTGCTTGATTCAAAATCCCATTGCTTTTTCGTATGGAGATACGGGCATACAGCAGACAAACCTTGCCGTTGGCGACACAATCCGGCTGGGAGATAAAATAGTCCGCGTGGTAGGACTTACTGATACCCCTGTTATTATCAATAATGCTGGTTTTACAAATGGTGTCCAGATCATTGTAAACGGTGAGCTATATAGCCATCTGCTTGGAGATGACAGCTATTCGGAAATCTACCCAACGCTCAAAGAGAATGCAGATGCAGATGCCTTTGAAAGTTGGCTGGATAACTGGTGTAGCGAACAGCCGGGAACGCACTGGCTCTCTTACCGTCAAAGCAGCGACGAAATGGCGGAGAGCTTTGCACAAGTCAAGATGCTGTGCTGGGTACTGATTGCTTTTATCGGTGTCATCGGTGTTCTGAATATCATCAATACCGTTTACAGCAACATCCATACTCGTGTATGCGAGATCGGTATGCAGCGGGCTATTGGAATGAGCGCCGCAAGCCTTTATAAAACATTCTTGTGGGAGGGTGCCTATTACGCTATCTTTGCGTCTGTGATTGGTGCAGTGCTGGGTTATGTCTGCTGTATCTTTGTCGGGGCAGCAAGGACGGACGCCTTGCAGCTTGTCGCAGTTCCCGTTATGGCGATTATGGAGGCTGCTGTGGTTTCTGTTGCGGCCTGCCTGCTGGCAACGGCGATCCCGCTGCGCGCTATTGCAAAAATGAACATTGTCGAATCGATTGAGAATGTCGAATAACACCTGAGCAGAAGCCGTCCGGCTTTGCAAAGATGACGGCGGCTTTGAAATATTGCATTTCAGGCCGCCGTTTTCCTTTTGAAAAAATGGATTTACGGGGGGTGTATTAAAGTCGCCCTTTTTTAAGGACACGGCGGTTTCCAAGGAGGGATCGTTGTGTTCATTTTGCTTTTTTATTGTACGCATGATCTTCACCTGCTAAAAAAAGCGTAGTTCCCCCTCCGGGCAAGTCCGGCCTTGGATATGAAATCTGCCAGTATGTAAATGAATATATCATTTCACGCGCTTGTGTGGCTCTGCGCCATGCAAGCGCGTTTTTCTATGCCGACTTTGGGACAACTTGTCCCAAGGTCGGTAAGGGCGGCCCCGGCTGCCGATCCCCGCCGCACCTCCGTTCAAATCGCTTATCAACCCACCACAAAAATCTGAACGGAGGAAAATATAATGACTACGATCAATTTGAAGGACTTTTACGCTTGGTACATCCACGATGAATATGTTGAGATTTCCGACGAAGTAGCGGAAGAACTGAAGGCCGACAAGCAGTATGAGGCCGCCTACCGCCGCCGTGTTACCCGCAACAAGGCGCAGTATTCGCTGGACTGCGATGACGGCATTGAATATTCGGCTTGTCTGCATGAGCCGTCCCCGGAAGAGCTGGTGCTGCGGCAGGAACGGTTTTTCTACCTCTGGAACGCGCTGAACACCTTGCCCGAAACGCAGGGCCGCCGTGTGGAGGCGTGTGTCATTGACGGTAAACGCTTTTCCGAGGTTGGACGAGCCGAGGGCGTACATAGCGGCTCAGTGCGAGGCTCCGTCCTGCGGGGCCTTGAGAGCATGAAAGAGTATCTGAAAGAAAATTGGTAATATACCCCCGGTTTTGCCTGTTTTCTGTCCTTGGTATATGAGGGGTGAACTTTGGGACAAGTTGTCCCGAAGTCCCCCTCTCAGGGAAGGGCCAAGGGGCGGCGCTGCGTCGCCGTCCCTTGGTTTTATCTATGCGAAAGGAGGCGTAATGCCGGAGCAGTACACTTATCAAGTGGGCAAAATCCATTTCATCGTTACCCCGGTCTATAAGGACAAAAGGTCGGGAGAAACGATGGAGGACATTCTCCTAAAACTCATGCTGGCGGATTTGGAAAACGGCGACATCCTTAACACGAGCGGCAGTCGGGGGTACAATATACTTGGAAATACTGATTGTCCGACACCCGTGGAAGGAGGACATTTTGAAACTGTCGGGTAATCACAATTTTGGCACCGCCGCCCTCTATTGCCGGCTGAGCCGCGACGATAACATGGACACCGAGTCCAACAGTATCCAAAATCAGAAGAAGATACTCCAAAAGGCAGCAAAAGAAAAAGGTTATGCAGATACCTTGTTTTTCGTGGATGATGGGATCACGGGCACTACTATGAAGCGGCCCGGATTTCAGAAAATGATAACCGCTATTGAAGCCGGGTATATCTCCGCTGTGTTTGTCAAAGACCTGTCCCGGCTGGGACGCAACTACATCGAGGTCGGCAAGCTGACGGAAGAATTTTTCCCGGAACATGATGTGCGGTTAATCGCCGTATCTGACGGTGTGGACAGTGACGAGGGAGACAACGAGTTTACCCCGTTCCGCAATATTATGAATGAATGGTATGCCAAGGACATCTCGAAGAAGCGGAAAATCGTCAACAAGATGAAAGGCAACGCTGGTATTCCACTGTCCCAGCCGCCCTATGGCTATATCAAAAACCCGGATGATTCCCGCTTTTGGGTGATTGACCCGGAGGCCGCTGATGTGGTACGGCGTATCTATGACATGGCGTTAGAGGGGTATGGATTGGCGGAAATTGCAAACGCTTTGGGAGTTGATGGCATCGTCAATCCCACCTACTATTGGCGGAGCAAGGGCGTCAACCGCAGTGGCTCCAAAAGCACGCTGGAGCCTACCAAATGGGGACATACCACCATCAAGAAAATTCTCACCTTGCAGGAATATTGCGGCGATGTCATTAACTTCAAAAGCTACTCCAAGTCCTACAAGATGAAAAAGCGGATCGAAAACCCGGAGGAAAACCGGGCGATCTTCCTCAATGTCCATGAGGCTATCATTGACCGCCAGACTTGGGAAAAGGTGCAGGCGCTCCAAAAAGGGACGCGCCGCAAAAAGCCCACGGTCACGCAGGAGCCCAGCGTATTCTCCGGTCTGCTGAAATGCCCGGAGTGCGGCGGCAACCTCAATTTTCACTTCAACCAGAACAACCACGATATCAAGTTTTTCAGTTGTCAAAATCATAACTCCGGCTATCGCAAGTGCAGCAAGACGCACTATATCCGGCTGGACTTCTTAGAGGAAGTCGTTTTGTACGAGGTCAAGCGGCTGGCCTGCTTTGCCAGCGAATACGAAAATGACTTTATCAAGGCCATGATCGGACGCTCAGCAAAGGTTGCGGAAAATACCGCGCTCCGCAAGCAGCGGGAGCTGGACGCTCTGACCGCCCGTGACCGGGAGCTGGATATGCTCTTTGAACGGCTCTATGAGGACAATGTGGCGGGTAAGATCGACGATGCCCGGTTTGCCAAAATGTCCAAACGCTATGAACAGGAGCAGGGCGAGAACGCCAAGAAAATCAAGGCGCTGCGGCTGGAACTGAAAAAGGACGAGAGCAAGCGCATGGACATTAACGATTTTCTTGAAACGGTACGGCGATACACGGACGCGACCACCATTACAAAGCGGATGGTTGCAGAGCTGATCGACCATATTGAGGTGTACCACGCTGAAAAGCAGGACGGCATTACCAATCAGCGTGTCGTGATCTACTACAACTGCATCGGCGCTTTCGATGTGCCGGATCGCCGGAAGGTCCCGGAGGCCGACATTATCATGGAAACAAGAAAAGGCGTAGCACTCAGCTACGCCCCGGAACAGGTTGCAGTATAAATTTTGTGAGAAATAAAAAAGCAGAGTGTCCATTACAGGATACTCAGATCCTATAAGGACACTCTGCATGGTCCGAGTGACAGGGTTCGAACCTGCGGCCTGATGGTCCCAAACCACCCGCGCTACCAACTGCGCTACACCCGGATATGAAATTTCACAATTCGCGTAAAATAAAGTTTAACACATTCTTTAGAAATGCGCAATGGTTTTCTACGTTGCAGTTTTGGGGCGTGTGTGGTATGCTCTAAACGCAAAATCATGATCCGTTATGACAGGAGTATCCACTTATGAGAATGCGAAAAAAGCCCAACCTCGTCCCGCGCATGGAGCGCTGCGCGGCCACCTTGATCACCGACCCCGAAGCGCTGCGCGGTCATTGGCTGGAGCACTTCCCCGGCTATCAGGCGCTGCATCTGGAGCTCGGCTGCGGTAAGGGCCGCTTCACGGCGGACACCGCAGCGCAAAGCCCGGACATCTTCCTCGCCGCGATTGAAAAAGTTCCGGATGCCATGGTCGTCGGTATGGAGCGTGTGACCGAGCGCGGACTTAAAAACGTGCGTTTTCTTGACAGGGACGCTATCAACCTGCTCGACATATTCGCCCCCGGCGAGGTTTCACGCATCTACATCAACTTCCCCGACCCGTGGAAAAAATCCCGCCAACACAAGCGCCGCCTGACCTATGCCGGCTTTCTGGCGCTGTACGCAAACGTGCTGCCGCTCGACGGCGAGATCTGGTTCAAGACCGACAACGACCCGCTGTTCGCTTTCTCGCTCGAGCAGTTTGAGCAGGAGGGCTGGGAGCTGCGCGAGGTCACGCACGACCTGCACGTCAACGGCCCCGTTGGCGTCATGACCGACTATGAAGCGAAATTCTACGATCAGGGCATCACGATCAACCGCTGCGTGGCGGTGAAAACGGAGGACACGAAATGCGACTTGTATCCTGGAACGTCAACGGGCTGCGCGCCTGTGTGACCAAAGGCTTTGCGGACACGTTCCGCGCGCTGGATGCGGACATTTTCTGCCTGCAGGAGACAAAGCTCCAGCCCGGGCAGATCACGCTTGACCTGCCGGGCTACCACCAGTACTGGTGCAGCGCCGAGAAAAAGGGCTACTCCGGCACCGCCGTCTTTACGAAGGCCGAGCCGCTCGACGTGCAGTATAATCTCGGCCTGCCGCAGCACGATCTCGAGGGACGCGTGATCACGGCCGAATACCCGGAATTCTACCTCGTGTGCGTCTACACGCCGAACGCCCAGGACGGCCTGCGCCGGCTGGAATACCGGATGCACTGGGACGATGCGTTCCGCGAGTTCGTCTGCTCGCTCGACCGGCACAAACCGGTCGTAATCTGCGGGGACATGAACGTCGCCGCAACGGAGATCGATCTGAAAAACCCGAAGCGCAACGTCGGCAACCCCGGCTTCAGCCCCGAGGAGCGCGCAAAGTTCCAGGAGCTGCTGCATGCCGGCTTCACGGACACGTTCCGTGCCCTGCACCCGGACGAGACGGACGCCTACTCGTGGTGGAGCTACCGCTTCCACGCGCGGGAGAACAACGCCGGCTGGCGCATCGACTACTTTCTGTGCTCGGACCGCGCGGCAGAAAAGATCGCGACAGCCAGCATCCTTTCCGACATTTACGGCAGCGACCACTGCCCCGTGGAGCTCGAGATCACATGGTGAAGATCGGTAATGTCGAGATTCGCGGCCCGCTCACGCTCGCGCCCATGGCGGGCGTGACCGACGCGCCATTTCGCGCGCTGTGCCGCGTACAGGGTGCTGCCCTCACCTGCACGGAAATGGTGAGCGTCAAGGCGCTGGTCTATCATGATGAAAAAACGAAGCAGCTGCTCTGGTCACCGCCGGACGAACATCCGGCCGCCGTGCAGATCTTCGGTCACGAGCCGGAAGTCATGGCCGAGGCCGCGCCCATGGCGCTGGCATACTCCGGCGCGGACATTCTGGACATCAACATGGGCTGCCCGGTGGGCAAGGTCATCCGCAGCGGCGACGGTTCGGCGCTCATGCGCGATCCCGAGCTCGCCGGACGCGTCATTGAAGCGGTCGTCAAGGCCGTGGACGTGCCCGTGACCGTAAAATTCCGCAAGGGCTGGGACGGTGGAAACGTCAACGCCGTGGCCTTCGCGCAGATGTGCCAGCAGGCGGGTGCAGCAGCCATCACCGTGCACGGGCGCACGCGCGTGCAGATGTATGCCGGCCGCGCCGATTGGGACATCATCCGCGACGTCAAGCGCGCCGTGACCATCCCCGTCATCGCCAACGGCGACATTTTTTCCGGCGCGGACGCAGCGCACATCCTGCGCTATACCGGCGCCGATCTCGCCATGATCGGCCGCGGCAGCTTCGGCGATCCGTGGCTGTTCGCGCGCGGCAATGCCGCCATCGCGGGCGAGCCGGAACCGCCCCTGCCGCCGCTGCGCGAACGGATCGAGGCGGCGCTGCATCAGATCGAATTTGCCGCCAAGATCAAGGGCGAGCGGCTGGCATGTCTCGAGGCGCGCAGCCAGTTTTGTTGGTATCTGCGCGGCGTACCACACGCCAATGTCTACAAGCAGGAGGTCGTGCATGTGGAGACACTCGACGACCTGCGGCGCATCACGCGCGCCGTCCAGCGTGACTTGCGGGACTGACCGCAGAAAGGCAAGGAAACCATGGACCGGGACGAGGAACGGCGCATCATCGCTCAGGTGTGCGCCGGAGACGCCAACGCCTTCGAGGCGCTGGTCGTCGCCTACCAGAAACAAGTGTATAACCTCGCCCTGCGCACCGTCGGCAGCGAGGAGGATGCCGCCGACATGACGCAGGAAGTGTTCCTGCGCGCCTACCGGGCGCTGGGCACTTTCCGCGGCGAGAGCAAGTTTTCCGTCTGGCTCTACCGGCTGACGACGAATGTGTGCATCGACTTTCTGCGCAGCCGCCGGCGGCACCCGACCGTGTCGCTCACTGCATCCGAGGACGACGACGAGCAGCCGCAGTTCGACCTCCCCGCCGACGAGCGTACGAGTCCCGAGCAGCAGCTGACGCGCAGCGAGATGCGCCGCGCCGTCGCGCGCGGGCTCGACAGTCTGCCGGACGATGCGCGCAAGATCCTCATCCTGCGCGAGCTCAACGGCCTGTCCTATGCCGAGATCGGCAAGGTGCTGCATCTCGAGGCCGGCACAGTAAAATCGCGCCTGTTCCGCGCGCGGAGAAAGCTTTGTGATTTTCTGCTCGCCGACGGGAACCTTCCCGACCAGTATGCGTCAAAGCAGACGAAGGGAGGTGCAGACGAATGAGCAGCTGCATGCGTTACCAGCAGCAGATCAGTCAGATGCTCGACGGCGAGCTGCCGGCCGAGCAGGTGCAGACACTGCGCGCACATCTGCGCACCTGCCCCGACTGCCGGCATGTTTATGACGACTTCCTGTCCCTGCAGACTGCCGTGCGGGACGCGGCCGCAGAGCCTCCCGCCGACCTGGCCGCACGCATCATGCAGCAGGTGCGCCAGGAGCCTGTACCGATGGCGCCGCGCACCGCCACCCCGACACGTCCGGTGCGGCATACGCAGCCCGCATCCATCCGGAAAGCGCCGGCCAAACCGGCCGCACGAAAGCACCCGGTCTCCGGCCGCACATCTCCCCTGCTGCCAATCTCAGTGATGGCGGCGTGTCTCGCGTTCATCCTCGGCGCAACGCTCTGGTTCACACCGCGCAGAAACCCGTCGAGCAGCGCCAGCACCGCGCTCGACAGCAGCCGGATACCGACCGCGACCGCCTCTCCGTCCATCAATGACGAGGCAAAGGGAAACCAAAAGCAGGATGCCCTCCCCGCCGCGGAAAGCGAATCGGTGCTTGACGACAGCGTTAGCAGTCTGCTCTTCTCCGTTCCGGCGGAAGACAGCGCCGACAGTACAGTGCTGCACATCTCCGACCGGAAGACCATCGAAGAGTTGTCCGCGCTTCTGGTGCGCACGCACCCAGCGCAACCGGTCGACGCCGGGCAGACGCCGCTGTGCGTGCTGGAAGAGACCAACGCCGACGGCACGACCACGCGCGTGACCGTCTGGCGCGACGGAAAAGACGTGATCTTCTCCAGCAGCGCGGATGTGCAGTCCTACCGCGTGCCCGGCGCCGCTGCCGAGTTTTTCCGGCTGACAGGTCTGCCGGCAAACTGAACACATTGGAGCTTTTGGCCCGACAGGCGAACGCCTGCCGGGCTTTTTCACGCCATTTTTCAATGATTTGCTATAAAACAGCACCAAAAAACCTCAATTTTTGAACATCCCTGGCAACCATTTACTTGAAATATGCGAAAACGTGTGATATAATTTATACTGTTTGTTTGTGCCTTGCCATTTTCGTAACAAGCAGATGTATTTCTTAACAATGTGGTGTCTCTTACCATCAGGAGGATAATGACTCGTGAAACGTATCAAAGTATCAAACAATGTCATCAGAAGAATGCCCCGCTATCTCCGGAAGCTTGACGATCTGAACGCTGCCGGGATCGAGCGTATCTCTTCCGGCGAGCTGGGCCGTCAGATGGGTCTGACCCCCTCGCAGATCCGTCAGGATTTCAGCTGTTTTGGTGAGTTCGGCCAGCAGGGTTACGGCTACAACGTCGTGGCACTGCGTGGCGAGGTCGCCAAGATTCTGGGCATGAACCGCAACTACTCGGCCGTTCTGGTCGGCGTCGGCAACATCGGCCGCGCGCTGGTGGAGAACTTCTGCTTCGAGCAGTACGGCTTCACGCTCAAGGCCGCATTCGACATTAACCCCGACCTCATCGGCAAGGAAATGCACGGTATCGTGGTGCACGACTTCTCCACGCTCGACGACATTCTTGCCGACATCCAGCCGGACGTCGCCGTTCTCTGCGTGCCGAAGGCCATGGCCAACGACGTCGCCAATGAGATCTGCTCCGTCGGTGTGAAGGCCATCTGGAACTTCACGAATACCGAGCTGCAGGTCAAGGACGCCGATCCGATCATCGAAAACATCCACTTCTCGGACAGTCTGCTGGCCCTCGGCTATTACATTGCCGAAAGCCAGGACGAGGCTGAGGCCCGCGCTGCAAAGGCCAAGAAGGCCTGACACGCCGCAAAGGAGGTCCGCCCCTTGAAAATCAAGCGACTGATCTCGTTTCTGCTGACACTGGTGCTGCTCGGCAGTCCGGTGCCCGCTCTGGCGGCCGATGCCGGCAGCCGGCAGGATCCGCTGCTGTCGCGCAGCTATGTCGACAGCTGGTCGTCTGCCGTACTGAGTCATGCCGAGGCCACGGCGCGCTCCACCGCGCAGGCCGCGCTGGACAAAGCCCTGCAGACACATGATAACGCGCTGCACAGCGCTGCCGCCAGGAGCCGCATCTGCACGATCTATGCCGGCAGCACCGTTGCGCTCAAGACCGGCGACTGCTTCACCGTATTGAGCGGGGACGCCGGCGTGACCATTTCCGCCGGTGCGCTCGTCGACGCGACCGTCGGCGCGGAGGCCGTCTCCGGCATGCTGCACACGGCACACCGCTATATTGCCTGTGAGGATCTGCAGGCCACGATCACCTGCACGCAGACCGTTTCGCTGCTTTTGTCGGCGGGCGCTTCCGTCACCCGCTTTGTGGACGTGCCTGCGGATGCATGGTATGCCGACTACGTGGAATATGCCGCCGTCAACGGACTCATGAGCGGCGTCGGCGACCGGCGCTTCGCGCCCGACGATGTGCTAACGCGCGCCATGTTCGTGACGGTGCTGGGCCAGCTCGCGCAGATCGACGAGGCGGACTATCCCGCCGTCTCTTTCTCCGATGTTGTGCCCGGGAGCTGGTATGCGCCGTTTGTCGCGTGGGCCGCGCAGAAGGACATCGTCAGCGGCACCGGAAACGGGCGCTTCGATCCGGACGCGCCGATCACACGCGAACAGATGGCTTCCATCATCGCCCGCTATGTGCAGAGCACCGGAAAAACGCTCCCAACGATCGCCGATCCTGTTATGTTCAAGGACATGGACGCGGTCTCCGGCTGGGCGCTTGACGGTGTGGAGCTTATGCGTATGACCGGAATCATCTCCGGCGACGACCGGGGGTATTTCAACCCGCTCGGCCTTGCCACGCGCGCACAGGCCGCCACTGTCTTCACGCAGCTGCGGGAGGCATTCCTGCACGCGGAAACGTAACTTTTGAAAAAGACAAGATC